>Ga0181612_101891_pt1 | contig 11759 bp, 4 predicted proteins | sample HoacroProtozoa21_FD_119630 | JGI IMG/M metagenome (GOLD analysis project Ga0181612, IMG submission 119630) | Hoatzin crop microbial communities from Cojedes, Venezuel. Combined Assembly of Gp0051906, Gp0051904, Gp0051908 | reverse complement strand
TTGATGAAGAAGTTAAACAAGACTTGGCCCAGTACTGACCCCTGGGGGACACCACTTGTTACCAGCCTCCAACTAGACTCAGCGCCGCTGATGACAACCCTCTGAGTTCTGCCATTCAGCCAGTTCTCAATCCACCTCACCACTGCATACTTCCTGAGCTTCCCTAGGAGGATGTACTGGGACACTATGTCGAAAGCCTTGCTGAAGTCGAGGAAGACAACATCCATGGCTCTCCCTTCATCTACACAGCCAGTCATGTCATCGTAGAAAGCTATCAGATTGGTCAGGCATGATTTCCCCTTGGTGAATCCACGTTGACTACTCCTGATAACATTTTTTTCCTCCACTTGCTTATTGATGACCTAGGTGGAAGGATAAAGATTTTTTGAGGAACTATGTGCAGATCAGAGGTGCTGTTTGAACTGCATCTAAATATTGGTGAGAACTGGAAAATGAATTGTCGTGGGAGATGTATTTAACTATGAGTGAATATATATCTTACAGCAGGAGAAAGGAAAATGTAGTTTCCTTAGAACTTCAAAGGGAGGAAACTTTATAATGAAAATCTAATATACATCTTCACATAGCACTTCAGATTTTGTGTCTCCTGACATTGTGTAACCTTGCATCAAAGGATACCTGGGTTATTACTTGAGGGAAACCATCGGCAAGGACAACAACACAAGCTAGGGAGAAACTGAGAAAAAGAGAGCTATCAAAAGGATCCAGGATTAAATAAAATGAGCAGAGAATTGAATAAATTATGCTTCCCCATATTAAACCTTTATAGATGAAGAACAGCTTTAAAAAGCTGTTTAGACATGTCGTGTGACATAGTTACTCTAAAAAAGTTCATAAATATTCATATATTATCAAAGTGATAGCTTCCACTGTTATAATGTGCTTGCACATTGTGTAGGATTTGCTTCCCACCAATATTCATGAAAGTTCTTAGATTCAGCTACTTTCAAGCAAAAGTTGAGAGATACTTTTGATCATCAAATTTTAAATTAAAAATATATTTGATATAGTAAAATTCTTAAAAATCTTAAAATTTCATGAGAAATACATAAATCCACTCAACATGTAGTGGGGTGAGGATTGCAGTGATATTATTCTCAAGCAACAAGAATAGGGTACCCAGGATGTGGGTCATTTCTGCAATAGAACTAAGAGTGCAGTTTAAGGTTTGAATATTCAACACCCACAAGAAACCACTGTATGCCACAGATTATTAAAAAAGATAATTAAAATAATTTTGTATGCTGAAAGAAAATTTCAGTGTGACCATGGCAGTTTGATTACAGAAAAAAGAGGTAATATTCATTGAAGGGATCATTTGCTACAAATTGTTTACCAAGTTTAATTGGTTGCCATCTTTCATTTTACGTTTTACTCCAGGTCTTCCACTGGGTATATATTTTGTTGTTGAAAGTCCAGAACAGCAACTTAAGATATATATAGGTACTCAGAAATCACCTAGCTGATATGTTATTGAAGTAGTTATAGGTTTGCTTGACATTTTCTTAATGAAAACCAAAGTCACGCAGAAGCTACATAACACAGCACAGTTTGTATTCTGCCATTCAGTTGATTCAAACAGACACTAAAATCTTGTGCAGGGCTATGTGAGACAATCCTCCCCTTTCTTCAGGTGTTATTTTGTACATAAAAATACAACTTTCTCTTATATCTTTGAGGTTAAGTTGGTGAGCAGCAACGCTACTCAAACCTGCTTACCTATGAATTTATGTGTTAAAGTTGAGGTCACAGTATCTATGATGACAAATGAGGTATGAGCTCTCACTTTAACCTTTTATTCAGTGAGGTTGTCATTAAGTTTCTCTGTCTTCACTTACTTTCTAAGAATTTGATAAATTTGGGATATTTTGCCATCCACCAAAGATGGTAGAAAATCATCAGTGGATTCAGAAGTTATCAAGGGAACCAACAGACAGACATTGGCATCACATAATCCTTGTTTCTTTTGGAAACCAGACAGCAATAGACAACAAACAATATATACTTTGGAAGTATTCCCCCTCTAAGTCTCTTACTCATGTCTGCAACAAAACCATGACACCTAAAACTTCAGAGACCACTTCTAAAAATTTGTGGAGAAGTTCTTAAGTGTGCTTAGTAAAAGTATAACAGGTACAGGAATGCAAATGCTGTTTTCAAGGAAGCTAAAACCATGCTTGATGTTCTTTACCCGAGAGAGGACAGAAGGAAGCCAGCTCAGCCCACAAAAGAAGGCTGTTAGCTGAAGGCACTGACAGTGTGATCGATCAGCTCTATAGTATACTGCTTATCTGTTGTGCTATGTGTTCTGCATATTCCCTTTATCAGCAGTAAATTGGAAATTCTCACTTACAGAGACCAAAGTCAATGGTGTTGTCCTGCTAACAAACATGGGAGAGACATACAAACCTGTAATTATCAGTAACTCATTATTCACTGTGGTGAATGTGATGTGGTGCCCACCAAGTCCTTCCTGAGTGCAGTGAATGTTTTGGCCCCATTCCTGTTAATCAGGCTCCTACAAAGAGCTTCTTAAAAAAAGATGGGATGTATTACCCAAAATGTGTCTATGCCATTCAGCTATTTGGCTATAAAGAGAGCTCAAAGGCTCATGAGAGAATATTTTGCTATCTGAAGTCTTTTTTCCTTTCCCTTTGTCTTTCCATGGTGTTATGCAATAAGCCAGTATGGCCCAAGGTCATGGAACAGAAGAAGAAGATGGACTCCGTTTGCAGTATGCAGCAAACTGTATATTTGTGTGAAGTGAATGTTGTAACAGCCTAGCTGGCACTCAGTAACGTGTAGTTAGTTCCCTACCTGCAAATCTCTGTTTCAAAATATCCTAACTATAACACTGTAAAGCTTTAGAGCGTGTCAGATGGCAGGCAGTTTGATTCTGCCTTCCTTGACACCACAGGAACCCAAATGAAACATTTGTATTGTACATTGCTCTCTTCAGGGTTTTTTTCTGTGCACAACTCCAAGTACTTGCAGAAGAGGCTGTGATGTTTCCTCAACACCATTTTATGCATCCCTCTGAACTGTGAGTAATTCCCTTTCTGAGGATCCCAGCTGAGTCAGACCTCCATTGAGATTTATGACAGCATGGACACATGAAGGACAGAGAAAGGGGATATTGTACTCTGATGCACTGTTTCTTTCAGACTAGCCAGATCATTTCTGGAAACTGGGACAAGTCAGGCCAGGCACTATACAGCTCAGAGCTGTATCACATCCTCATGGAGCTCCTAGATCTGCTGCTGAGCAGCTGCAAGGGGAGCCAGATCAAAGGCAAAGAACATTTATGTGCTGCAAGTAGGATGGGTAGCCATGCTCCTCTGAGACACAGCTGCCCATGATAAAGAGGATTCTAGTTCTGAGAAAGCTGTTTCCTTTGAATTGCCTAGGTCCTGATGTTATTGTTCCAAAGGTTTACAGAATGCCTTGCATGGCTTTAAATGTGAAAGCCCTGCTCTGTAGTGCTCTGAAGGAGAAGAAAGTGAAGCATCCGACTTTTTTGACTGAGAAATTTCTCAGTGCTTACTGATGATAGCAAAGGGCCATGAAAATGGCTGCTTACTCTTGCATCAAACAGGGATTTTATTGATGTAAAGAGAATACAGCTTTCCTTGAGTTTTATTTTTTGTCTGATAGCATGGAAATCACATGTCTGAAGGCAGTGTGTTAAAAACACTTAACATACTTTAAAAGAACAACCCAAGCCTATAGGAGTTACTTATGTTAGCAGAAAGAGAAAACTCAACATGAATTATACCAAAGGATGGCCGAAGATGTCACAAAGTGAACTGAGTATGTTGCTTTTGTCAAGTCTATGTTCAAATCAACTTGTCATAGGTGGCAATCTAGTTCTCAAGATGTCCTTGGGGAATGGCTCAGATATACCACGAACAGTACGCTTAATGATGGTTAAATACGAGGTGTAAATGTGTGTATTCAACAGCCATCTTTTTACCATCATATCTTTTACAACATGGACCTGAGTTGATGATTGTCCAGGCAACATAAAGACAGCAGTTTGGGAATAACTGAGGACCATATACATAGAGTTCTGGCACATGGTGAAAACAGAGTTACTCTGATTAATTTTGTCCCATCTTTTATCTTGAGTCACAAGGAATGAAAAAACAGTGCCACAAGGTCAGTTCCTGCTGTAATTATTTAAAAATATGTCATCTCAGGAGTTATATTTTGTACTGTATCAGACCTTGTTTTTAAGCAGTTACACCCTGAATACTCTGATGCCTGGTGAACTGTGTGCCTTGTCTGTCTTTCTGGCAGGAGTTCAAAGCAGAAGAAATTATCAGTGCTTCTGGTAAGCTAATGAAATTAATGCTGATGCTTGACATCTTTATTGTTTTTGACTTACCACTTCACAAATCATTTTATGGAGGAGTGCAAACAAGAAAAAAAAGCACATGTTTTTACTAAAATATCCTGCTATATACAATAGATGTTGAATGTTACAGAAAAAAATTAGCCTAACCAGAGTTGTATGTTCACTTATTATTTGCAAGGGTAGAGTAAAACCCAACTGTAAAGGCCTATCAACTACATGACGAAACTGGATTAATGCTGTTAATAGTAATTCATATTTCTTTTTCCTTGCTGGAGTTTACACAATTGATAAAACCTTTTGGTCTTTACAGTGCAAGCACTTGCAATAGGAAAGATTACTAAATAATGAATAGAGGACTAGAAATAGCATTTTCTTCATTCCTGCTCCACGCATTTCTGCAAGTGATGTTAGCAAGCTCTAGCTCTTATGATGATGATAACAAAACAGTTTTAGAAGACAATCAAACAATAATAATAAAAAAGTATGTATCCTGGCTTTAGATTTCCTTCCTATTATTTTCCTAAATATTCCGCCCCCCCCCCCTTTTAGAAACACACAATGAACCTTTAAAAAAGTGGAGCTGCTTTCAGAATTGCTATCGTCATCCAGATCAATTTGGAACAAAGTCCCGCCTCCCAATCTATTCTAATTTCAATGTCCACACTCTGCTGGCTGGCTGCCAGCAGAGAGCTGAGGAAATGATAAATACCCTTTTAGTCACAGATGCACAGATTTCCCTAGGCTGGTACGTTGGGACTACTTTAATATCCCCAAACTTACTGCACATTAACACATTCACTAACGTCACTCAGAGTGATATTTATATGCTGGGTGTAGGAATGACACATGACGGGGAAAGGACATCACTTACACATGCCCTTCGAGAGGACTGAAGCTCAGAGTCTTGTTTGCCTGCCCTGAGATGATAGCCTTCCACCTCAAATAACTGTGTGTAACATGAATAGAAAATTAGGTTGGACTAATCTAATTTAAAACAAGCTGGCCACAGCCAGATTCTGTGAATCTCAAATGTCTTGTGAACTGTTTATGATAACTATTTGACACGCCTACTGGGTACTAAACATTTCTCTCTGTTGTTATAAAGCGCAGCACACTATGGGAGGAAAACAGGCTGTATGAATTGACTTGTTTGCTCATGGGCTTGTTTTTTTTTTCTCTTCCTGAAATTCGGGGGGGATTTTGTTTTCTGTGTTCATCTGGGATATTTCCAGAAAAGGGGTGAATTAATAGCTTTGGATGATTTTTCGATGTAATTAACTCTTATATCCTTCTTTCAAATTATTTGAGGACAAGATGTTTTGCAAAGGCTGAATATAAAGTCAGGATAAATAACTTCCAACGTGGTACGAATTATTTTGGTGCTTCTCTTGCTGGTGTGTTAGGTAGTTGAGTGCTGTTAAAAACAATAGTTTTAGCAAACTCTTGAATAAAAGCTGGCAGCCTACAATGCAGGCAACCCCAATAACTGGAATAAGGTTAATAAAGAAGCTCAAATTTTTCTCTTATGTTAACAACTCATTGAAAGGCCAAATACTTGATTAAAGACTAATTATGGATATTTAGCTACTACTGTAGGCAAGCAAGGTCTCCACAATTATCTCTGGGCCTTGTAAAATATCTAATGTGCAAAGACAATGTTAAAAACACATTCATGTTTTCACTAGCGTTAAATACAAACATATGTTTTGTCTATAGGGGTGATAAATGGGCTGGATTGTCTGCTGTCACAAATTTCTTTTCAGTTTAACAAACAGGAGACTGCCATGACCCTCATCTCCGTTTCGTGATGCCCTGTGCCCATCTCAGTGAAAGAGAGAACAGATAGTTCTGTGGTTGCTCATTATATGGGGATTACTGGAGTTTTACTTCTTTTCCCCAATCCCATACAGTTCTTTCTCACACCCGTGGCATGGCAGCCATAAAGATCCACCTTCTAATGTCTCCCCTAGTCAGAGATTCTCCTGAGAGAAAGATGTGTGGTATTTTAACACTATTTGCAACTCAGGAGTGTCTCACTGAGAGCAAGAGTAAACTGGAAAGGTGAAGCTGTGTCTCTCCAGTGCTACACCAAGTGGCACTCAGGGAAATTCCTCACTGTTATCTACTGACATCAGTACAAAAGTTAAAGAAAAAGTGAATCACCAAACAGACCATCTAAATGAAGCACACATTGATTTCTGCCTTTCTTTTTACTAGGCTTTCAGATGGCTGCTGCCTTTTAAAAGATATCGTGCAAGGACTGCTCATAGCAACAGACTCCCCAGCCACCACCATAAAGCCAGGCTAACAAAGCAATGGTCACATTGTCTCCCACCCCTCTGAATGTGGGTCTAAGTGATGTGCTTCCCATGTGAGAGGGCAGGAACAAGCAGAACGGTGGCATCTCCGTTGTCTCAGAGACATAAGGTCACAATTAATATAAGGGATACAAGATTATGCAGAGGGAACACAGCTTGCTCTGGATCAATGTTGGCTGAATGAAGAGATTCCTGCTGGGTTCATTTCACTTGGAAATCTACAGAGCAATGCCTACTGGTGAGCTGGTTCCTCTCAGATTTCTATATTTTCATTGGGCGAAACAGGCATTTCTAGAGCAGGATTATTAAGACTTATTTTAGACAACACAGCCTGAATCAATCTAAAAATGCCTTTATCTACTGAAAGGAGTCCAGGGATACTTGTTCAGATGTACATGTCTTCGTGACAGATGTGTAAAGTCAGTGAAATGAGTCCTGTGCCCGATTCCTCTTCAGCAAAATATAAAGGCAACTACCTTAAAAATGACTGGTTTGTTATGTAAAATGTTTAAGTAGATGTTTATACTAGATGGCAGGGAAGTTTTAGTTTCAAGTCTCCTAACAAGACATTGCTAAAATGAGTCTGATTTTTGCAAAGTTAGTATTTAATAACACCATAACTGTGATCATAATGTGTCAGTAAAACTGTTTAGATTTGAAATAAATTCCAAAAGTTTTACCCAATGGATATAGGTTTCATAAGCACTCAGAAATTTAATGACTTGGGAATGCAGAGAAAATATGTAGAGAGACCAAAAGCAAACAAGAAATCCCCGATGAGTATCCTTTTTCATGTCTCTATCAAGGCAAGAAATGATTTCAAGAGTAAAATTGCTAAGGATGTGACTTTGTTGGGAAACTTACTTGATAATTAATATTAGTGAATTTTAAATTTGCATCTCGCTTTCTTCTGTGCAGGAATATGATATTCTTTCAGTATTTCATAGACCAATTTAGAGGCATGAACCTAATTAGAAACAGGTGTTTAGCCAGGCCATCCTCATCTCCAGCTCTGTCCTATTCTAACAATCTACCAGAGTCATTAGTTTCAGTTGTCAAAATTCACCTGTCAAACATGAAATCTATTTTATACAACAACTTTTCAGTTTTGTGCAAACTGAAGCACGTGGATGGACCTGAGCCTGAAGAGGGCTGAGTAGCTGTGTGACCACAGCCGTTTCACAGGATGTGGGATGGTAGGCTTGTCGAATCTGATAGTGACACGTGGGGGCTACTGCACCCTGGATGTTAGCTTACACCTAAATATGTTGTGTGTTCATAATTGATAACTAAGTTATACTGTAGAAATTAATTTGCAATCATAATGACAGAAACAGGTGGGCTTTTGCTTTGCAGAGTGTCTAATTTTTGTAATAAATTAATCTAAAATGTTGCACTGAGTTACATTTTCTGGATCCATCACATGCCAATTTTTTGTCTTGTTATAATGAATAATCACAAAGGCACAGTGTACTGACAAATATTACAATTAGAGAACAAAAGAGGAAAACAAAGTTACTCTTATCAGAGAGAAAAGGAAATCTATTTTGGGAATGAAGTAGCTAAGATATAATAAATGAAGTTTAGCACTCACTTGTATCTATACAGGGATGTTTGTGCTTTCCTAGTTTTGGTCTGTGAGTCTTTGCATCCTTTAGCTAGTAACATGGTTAAATTCCAGGGTTATCTTGTTTTGTTCTTCTTCTTCGAGACAGGAAGATTTCCTTGGATGTTATTTTCTCCAAGGTCAGCAAAACATTGTTTTCTTTCAGTGATATGGGAAGAAAAAGCATTCCTGGCCTTTAAAATATGTATTGTCTACTACTGGGTTTGTAAAAGAAGCCTAAGGAAATCTGTGTGAATTAGAAGAGTTGTTTTGCATCAAAGCTATTTATAATACAATCTGAGTTAATAATAACAACATTTTTTAGATGCACAGGAGTGCATGTGAAATAGAAAGCTCTATTCAATACAGGCACTTACAGGAAGATTACTTCAATTTATACATTGATCACTAGTGGAGAAAACACATACACAGTTGTCCAGACCTAATGTCTTTTAGTGTACATCTCCATCCCGGTGTGAATAAAACCACACTGTGTTTTGTTGCTCCCTGTTCATTCTGCTGAGAGGGAGCCTAGGGAATTTCTGGCTGCATTCTAGAAACAAGTAAAACTTGGTAGTACTAATTCCAGTTTAAAATAGGACTGGCAGTCTGTTCGTTTGCTAAATCTCAGGGTAAGTTTTTCATGGACATTTCATTTGCTGAGGGTAAATTCCAAATATGCTTGCAGGGGGGAAATGGTAACCTTGTGTGCTAATGTGCTTATAGACACTTAAAAATTACATATATCTGGCGTTTCGATGATGTGAGCAAAACTCTGCTAACAACTAGTACCAATAATTAATAATTAACGTGTCTTGCTGTTTCCCAGATATGAGTTAAAGAAATGAAGTCTAACACTTTCCCCCAATTGTTTTTGAGTTTGTAATTAAACCCGTATTGAAGAACTGCTTGGTGGATTGAGGTGAATAAAGTGCTAATAAAAACAACTCCAATTTCCTGGCCAGTCACAGTTTTCCTTCCTTTGTGCACCAGTGGCTATTCCAAGGATCACTGCCAGATCTGCAGCCATGTACCCTGGGGCTTTGGTCTTCACACATCTTTCAAAATAAACAGGTCAGAGGACGTGGACAAGCAAAGCAGTTACACGGAACCAAGTAAAGCTGCAGAAGCACCAACAGCACCCTGTATATCTTCTTGCACCTTGGAACATTGTTTTTACTGTGTATCATGGCAAACGGACATGAACATGGGTACTTCCAGTGAAGCAGTGTTTAATTCCCACTGTTACTTATTTTGGGATGTTTCTGACTAAACTCTGAGCTTGATTAAAATGCAAGTCCTGCTGTATCCCCCTTTAAAGTTATCTTAAACATTCCCATCGCCTTAATGAAGTTGAAATCAAGCCTGCAGATTGGCATCTCAAAGGAAAATGTGGGCACTACAATAAAATGATGTGGGTGAATCAGTAGGTGTCAGACTGCTGAGTCCATAAAGAATAACTATCTCAGCATAATTATGTGCGCTGCTTTTCAGGCAAGATGTAAAAGTGAGGTCCTTTTGTCTCCTGGTAATTAAAAACACCTCTGCTGTGCTACTGCACATTACAAAAGAGTCTCTCTTTTGGAGAACATGGTCTGCTAGTAGTATCCAAGGCTGAATAAGGAACTATTATACTGATAATTAGAATTGGCTGTCCTGCATAATTTTCTCATCCTGGATCTCTGATACTCATTTTTGCATTTTAATTTCAGTTTATGCACATATTTTGTAAAAGAAGATCATAGGTTTTACTTTCTTTAATACTTTTTTTAGTTTCATGTATATGAACAAGATTTTGATACTCCCCCTGGGTCAGCTTTGACATGATTTTGCGTTCAAAAATCAACAGCTGGATATCACAGAATCATAGAATGAGAGCATGGTTTGGGTTGGAAGGGACTTTACAGATCACCTAGTTCTAACCCCTCTGTCATGGGCAGGTATAATTTGCACTAAGCCAGATTGTTCAAAGCCCCATTCAGCCTGGCCTTGAACTCTTCCAGGGAGGGGGCATCTACAACTTCTCTGGGCAACAAGTTCCACTGCCTCACCACCCTCAGAGTAAAGAATTTCTTCCTTATGTCTAATCTAAAACTACTCTTTTTCAGTCTAAAGCCATTCCAACTTGTCCTGTCACTACAGGCCCTTGTAAAGAGTCCCTCTCCAGCTTTCTTGTAGACCCCCTTCAGGTACTGGAAGGCTGCTCGAAGGTCTCCCCAGAGCCTGCTCTTCTCCAGGCTGAACACTCCTGCCACAGAGGCATTGCTAGTTCCTATTTGTACTGTGGAGCAACCTTTCCTGCAGCACAGTGAGTAGCAAAGGGACCTGGGTAACCTTGTCTCCACTCCACTGCCCTGTGGGCTCTGTAGAATTGCATCTTCTTGACATTAATGTTTTCTGTTTTAATGTGCAACTTCACGCTTTGTTCATACACCTCAACTACCAGTAATGGCCTGAACTGGAACAGATAATGGCCCATGGGACTGGAAAAGTCTTGATGTTCATTAAAGCTTTATTGCAGAAATCAAATGCCCTTTATTTGCATGCAGTGGCAGGACAGAAGTGAAGACACAGAGCTGTCCTGGCAAATGACAGAAACATTTCGTAGGTGATGGTCTTTCAGGAGCAATGTTTTGGAAGAGGCTAATTTGCATAACTACAGATTGTTCATGTCTGGTTAAACAGTATGTATGTAGACCTTCTAGGAGAATAACCAATTCAAAGAATCACAGAATTACAGAATGGTTGAGGTTGGAAGGGCCTTGTGGATGTCATCTGGTCCAATGCAGGGCTACCTACACCCAGTTACCCAGGACCATGTTTAGATGGCTTTTGAGTATCTGCTAGGACGGAGACTCCTCTATTTCTCTGGGTAACCTGTGTCAGCGCTCGGTTACCCTTAGAGTGAAAAAAGTGTTTCCTGATTTTCAGACAGAGACTCTGTGTTTCAGTTTGTGCCCTTTGATTCTGTGCTGTTATTGGGCACCACTGAAAAGAGCCTGGCTTCTTCTGAGCACCTTACCTTCAGGTACTTATGCACATCAATAAGACCCCCTCTTAGCCTGCTCTTCTCCAGGCCGAACGGTCCCAGCTCTTTCAACCTCTCCTCGTAGGAGAAATGTTCCCATCCCTTAAACATCTTCGTGGCCTTTTGTTAGACTCTTTCCAATAGGTCCATGCAACTCTTTAACTGAGGAGCCTAGGACTGAACAGAGCACTCCAGGTGCAACTCCTGCTGGCAATACTTTGCTTAATGGAGCCCAGGAAACCATTAGCCTTCTTTGCTGCAAGGGCATACTGCTGGATTTTGTTGAACTCGGTGTTCACCAGGACCCATAGCTCTTTTTCTGCAAAGCTGCTTTCCAGCTGAGTGGCCCCCAGCAGATATTCGTGCATGGTGTTCTTCCTCCCCTTGTGCAGGACTTTGTACTTCCCCTTGTTGAACTTCATGAGATTC
>Ga0181612_126268_pt1 | contig 11760 bp, 3 predicted proteins | sample HoacroProtozoa21_FD_119630 | JGI IMG/M metagenome (GOLD analysis project Ga0181612, IMG submission 119630) | Hoatzin crop microbial communities from Cojedes, Venezuel. Combined Assembly of Gp0051906, Gp0051904, Gp0051908 | reverse complement strand
CGCCCTACATGTCTAACACAAAAAAAAAACAATAAAAGGTAAAAAAAAAAAAAAAAAAAAACGAAAAAAGAAACCCAAGCAATACCAAAAAGCGCGTTAAATGATAAACCATGGAAGTGGATTTTCCATTACTCTGTAAAACCTTAGGAGGCCATGAGTTAACTGAAGCAAACAGAAGAAAAAAAAACAAACAAAACACACACAAACGAAGCAAGGAAGGTACCATAGCTACTTTCTTGAAAACAAAACCAATCTTTTCATTCCTGCCATTTGTTAGAATTCTTCCTCCAGGCAAGCTGGACAGCTGCACTAGTAGGTTTTTTAGTCATGGGTTGTAAGCCCCACCTGGCTAGATTTGTTTAGCAGACAGCTGGCAGAATGAAATAAAAAGAACAGGGACATACAAACTGCTTCCAAAACAAAAAGCCGAAAGAACACTTTTTGGATGCTTTAGCTTTCGCTGAGTTTATTGGGCGTATGTTTGGGGAGATTCTTCCCTTAATTTTTATCGTCCTCCATCTCTCTGCACCCCAAAAGTATTAAAAAAAAACCAAAGCAAGACTGCTGGCTGCATTAAGCAGATCAAAAAGGAAGGAAAAAGCCCCATCTCAGCCTATTTATTTTGTACATGTGCACACATATACGAATGTATATACACACACTCACACACAGAGTCTCCCTCAATTATGGTTTACAGTTCCCCAAGATTGACATTGGTTTTAAATTAACTTCTCTTCTTATTCTTTTCTTTTTCTTTCCTTTTTTTTTTTTTGTTGGCAACTTTCTTCCTTTATTTTCTAAAGCCAATAAGATAGATTTTCTTCATCTGGAATGTTCTTTCTAGCTTAAAGATAAGAAGGAGTTTAAAATTGTGGGAATGGCATCCCTCCTGCATCTGTTTCTCTCACAAACCTATCAAATATCTAATTTTTGGCATTACTGCTGGCTCCAACAGGGGATGACATAAACCAGCTTTGTGGTTACATGTTTCACTTTTAATCTCATGAAAATGAAAATCAGTGCTGAAATGTCCCTTTACATGTGACAATGTGGGACTCTTTTCCAAAAACCAAAGGAAAGGGGCGTTACCCTGGTTAAGCTTAATATACAGCATATGTATAAATTTGCTTTTATTTTGGATTTAGCTTGATCCTAGCAGAGGCATTTCAGGATTTTTTTATTAATGTTATTATTATTTTGTTTTACTGCAGAGAATTCAAACAGTTTTGAAAGTATCACAGTCACTACACAAAGGACGACGCACAATAAACGTAAGATAGTAATCAGCAGATGAGCAGGCTGTTATGTGACAACAAATCTTCTGCAAGTAATATCATTTTCCACACAGCTATACAGTCATTCCTGTAACATGTTTCTGTAGTTAGTGTGAAGGGAATCTGGTTTTTGCATGAGTTCTTTATTAAGAGCTAACATAGCAATACTGGATGTACGACTACAAACCAAGATGGCTTGGATACTGTCTTGATTGGAGAAACTTTATGAAAACAAACTCCAAATGTTTAAAAATAAAAATCTGCCTTGACCCTGTTTGAAAGGGATCTTGTGAGAAAAAGAATATTTACGCTTACGGTATGACCAGTACCTATGAAACCCAGATGATCTGAGGTTAAAAGAAGCCCAAGCTAGCCTGAAATGCAAGCCTACTTTTATATTAAGTGGAAACATAACAAATGTTAGCTAGAGGAAGGCCCTGAAACCAGTCTCAGCCACTACATCGCACAGCACTCGCCCTCCCGAGCAGAAGCCGTTCTTGGCTGCCCTCCATCTCTGCCTATACATCTCCACCGAGCGTAGACTCCATGGAGCCTGGCGCGATACACGTGTTTGAGAGCCCTCGTTTTACCAAAAACATTGATATCGATATCATATGCTTCAAACGGGAGGAGAGGGCCCATAAGGCTTAATTCCCTGGGCTCAGGGAAACCCAACGCCCTCCCCAGGGACAGAAAGCAGTGCCTGTTTGCACTTCCATCACGAATGAAATCCATCTCTCGGCCAGTGGGCGAGCAGGAAAGCAGCGTATGAAGGGGGTATTATCAGTCCCTCAAGGTGCCTTCTTGGCCCTCCCTGCCAATCTAGTCTTTGTAAAAGCTTTCTGCTCCACTTAATGGGTATTTTATTAAATAAATGTCCATCTATTTGCTTAGAAAATACACAACCAGGCATCTTTTGAGGTCCTTCTGTTGATTTGTTAAAGGCTAAACCTCTGAAATCCTCTGTGCTGCCCCACACACCCCTCCCAGGCTCCATCTCAAAGTAGTCGTCAAACTAATTTTGTGTATCTCGCATTTCTTAGGTTAACTCTCTACAAGAGTTCACCCTGCCCTAGATGAACCTGCAAATCAGCCAACTTCTTTAATAAAGAAAATTGATTCTTGTTTACTCCTTTCAATAAAGAGAATCATGATGAATTTTAATAGGCTCACCCCCCACTGCTAGAAAATCTCCCTCTTTTGGCTGCATGAGCTTTGAAATACGTAAATCAGAAATAAGCCTGGATTTAAAGAAAAAGACGTTGAAGAAGAAATTCCACAAGTTTAAAGCTCATCCTTAATACTCAGCCAAACAACCACGCTTCTTCCTGTGTATCTCACCCCAGCAAACATTTTCTACATTATGAGAGACCCTGCCTGTAAACTGATCTCTGCTTTTTAGTTGGACGACTAATGATGGCAAAACAACTGGAAGTGTTTCATATTTATGTTGGAAGATTAACACACCTCATTTCAACTCTGTTGAACGGACACATTTTACTCAGGAGAGAGATATCAAAAAAAAAAAAACAACCCAACAAAACCCACAAATGCTGAAGGAAAAGCGACATCAAGTCTTAAAAATATTTCCTAGTATTACCATTTGTATGGCATAAACAAACAGGCAGAGCGCATACATATTGGCCCCAGTCCTGTAATTTGGATGACAAGGGAGATCCTTTTGCCTAGGCAGTGCAAAACTAATTTCACCACACTGGTACATAATGCAATGTGATTGCTCCCTCAGTTTTATATTACAAGGTCACTGGAGCAAAAATTTTTGTGGTTTGTACAGTACCAAGCACTCCGAAAAAACTTATTATACAATGATGTTATATTTATTATAAACAAACCCATACCTACTATATAATATGGGGGAAAATATTTGTCTGACGTAGCAATTCTGAAAAAATATAAAGGACAGTTTGCAGAAAAACTGCTTTTGATAGAGAAAATTTGTTCATTTCTTATAGTACAAAATTTACTTTACTTTTCTGAGAACTCACAAACATTTGGAAACTTTAAACTGAATTATTTCCATACATGGATTATTTTTTTTTTCCATGCATCAAAGAACTGAATCCAGAATTCAACTTTTCACAATTCTGACAAACAGAACGTTACAATCTGGCGAAAACATGTGCTCTTGCAACCCTATTAACGCTGAACTGTTGATCACTCCAATAGGCAAAAGGCATTGCTTTTCCTTGGCTCTTCCAATGGACAGCGTCACTCAGACCTCTGCTGAGCTGCTCAGTTCAGTCTTGACCAATGTAGAACTGATTTGAAATTTTTAAAATAAAACTTTGGAAATATCAAAGTCGATTCTACTTCAGAACAGACCTACTCAATATTATACAAAATAAGCTTTTTTTTAAAAAAATACTTTCAAAACAATTACAGAAATTCTGTCAACATGTTTATTTACCAAAACACAAGCCCATAAAAATGATGGGTGTTCCCTCAATAATAAAAGCTCATGTTTTCCTTTTTGAATAGCCATGCAACAGCAACAAATACTTTTTTCAATTCTATTTTTTTTTTCCCCACTGCAAGTGGAGAGTTTCATTTGGCAATAACAATTAGGCTCACTTCATTCAGCACCTGTGTTTTCTGAGAAGCCAATTAAACAAGTACCGATTCAGCTTCATGTATGAGTTTTCACATAATCTCAGCCTTAACTGATGTGAATTTGGAACCAAACTATTTTGATTTTTATCTTACTTTAATCTCATATGCTTAATACCAGCACAGTTACATCCCCCAATGCTTTATGGGGCTCATACAGCACCAGACAGCTAGCAACTTTATGCACTACGATGGCATGTGTACGCATTGCACCAGACTTTAGGACTGAAGATGAAATAGCTTATTCATAATTACAGAAGTACTTGTAAGCTTCATCTTGCTTCTCTTTTTCAGTTTCATTTTACCCCTAGTGACCCTGGAAAAATACTTTTTAAAATACCTTTCCTGATTATCGTTTAGATAGTTCATTCGTTCATTAAAAGTAACATAAAATGGTGTCCTTCATACTCACTACGATGAGTGACAATGTTCACGCAAAACTGACACACGCGTGATATGAGATATAAAGATTCCAAAATGAATTCTGTGAAAAGACAGCAAATTATGGCAATCTTGATTTGGAAATGCAAAGGCTGCCCTGTAATCATTGCGGCTAAACTGCTTGGGTTCAAGGTAGGCACAGACTTGTTGAACTGTGTCCTCTGTCACCTCCAACCCACAATTTTACCCAAACTATTCTTCACATGATACCGTCCTACTTTGGTGGATATTTGTAACCCAGACCAGGAGACCGAGGTCAGTTATTGGAATTTACTCGCCCCAGAAAAAGCGTGCAGGCGGATGCTGGGCTATGTGTGGAGGCACACGTGTATCACCAGCCCACGCAGTGTAACTGGGTATCTGCAGGAATCACTTCCCAGAGCAAAACCGAAAGCAGCTCTTCTCAGCAGACCCGGCCGCAAGCATGGCACTGGCGCCGGTGTCCGTTTGAAGGCAGCACCCATATCAACGCTGTAATGAGAGTCAAATCCCATGTAATTTACACATTAAAAGGAGAGAGCAATGCATGAAAAAATCAGTTTGACTAATGAAAAAATCAGTTTGTCTAATGAAATTAAAGTCCCTAATCAAATATTGGCAGGAAAGATATTTAGAAACTCTCCTAATGTCATCCAGCTAATTCTCCCCTCTTCCAACCAGAAGGGAAAGCAGTTGACTTTTATTCCCCACTGAACCTCCTGCCCTCAGACCACCAGAAAGACCCTGTACTGAAGAGCATAATTAAGGCAGATTAGGGCAGATTTAGCTGTCAGCTATACCAGTACAGCACAGGTAATTCCTTATACTTCAGAGGTTGCATGAGAGTCCAGGAGCCAGAGCCCAACGCTCTAGGTAGGTAATGTGCCTTCTGGAGAGGCTTTCCCAGTACAGACTCTTCTTTGAGAATATTGTTTCCTCATCCGATAAGTACACCCACAGCAAAACAAATATTGAAGCACATACTGACAAAGTACAGGGGAACTTGTGCTCCTGGGTCGCTGCCTCTACTAGGTTAACTTGCACTTTTAGCTTCCAACTTTTTTCTCTAGAAGATTTTTAAGGAACTGGTCAATTAAAGTATTAGTCCATAAGAAGGAAAAAAAAAGAAAAAAAACACCAACAAAAAAGAAAAGCTAGAACTACTATGTCCTTTAAAGCATTAATTTTCCCATCACCCACCAGCCTCTGCCATTGCCCTCCTTAGGTCTTGCCCATCTGCCTCTCCTGGTTTTGTCCTTCTTCCCTTCCTACTTTCTGCCATTCTTCCTGATAGTATCAGCCTGATTTCTCTTCATCCCCATCTCCATCCATCAGCCAACCCTTTGTGCCGCACCCTAACTCCAGAGTCACCACTGACCTGCACCATGCACTTGGCCCATTACCTCTCACACCATCGTCCTACCCTTCATTCCTCTACCCATTCTTCCATCTTGTGTTTCAGTTCTCTTCTTTCACCTTTACCAGTTGCCTAGGTTTGGGGAGGGAAGCACTGTGAAGACAGGCAGGACAAGCTTCCTATTCTCAGCTCTGGCGAGACCCCCAGAAATGTGGGTCAAGAAAACTACCATACAAATGAAAAAGTTGAATGCTTTACCAACATCTTCATCTGCGTATGGCCCGTTCCCTACAGGGGAAATTTCTTCTGATACTTAATACACACATCTCTTTGTACAGTTCCTTTTTTACAGTTTCTTTATACTGATACTTTTGTTTTTCTCATCACATTTGAAATATCTCTAACACAACAAAGTCCCAAGGCTGGTATAGGTTTGTTTTATTAACAGGATCTGATATAAGGCTTTCTTGGATAACTGATTGCTGATCCCCAAAGGATGAAAATCTAAGCACACATGAAAGTGTTCCAATGAGAATAAGGGGCAATACTGTCCACCATGATTAGGAAATCCATGAAGTTCATTGTACAACATGTAGAATATTCCAAGAAAAAGATTTGAGAGAGGAAGAGGTCAAACAAAGAAATAAATGAAGGATTACCATTGACTGTCATACCTAGCACCGCCTTGCTAGGCAATGCTTTATTAGTAGACTGCAGTTTTAATGATGGCCTTTTATTGGTTTTTTTCTGTGGTAACTCTTTATTTTAAGTATCTTAGCATTATGAGTTCATTTAGTATTGATTGTAGTGACTCTGATCATAAAGAATTAATTTGGCATGCCAAGAATAACATATGCATTCATATGAAAAAAATTTGCTTTAATTCAAGACTAATTAATATGGGAAAATATTATTGCTTTTGTAATATCACCATCTTAATACACCTCATTTTTTCCAGTAGTTCATAAGTCAACTCTTAGTACTTTTACCATAGATTCTCCGTTTTTACACAAGTTTTTCGAAGAGTTCTAAAAGGCTTTTTTTTTTTTAATTTCTTCAAGACTTTGGGAGTAGGGTTTAAAAAACCTCCCAGCGTGCCTAATGGCCTCGATCTCATGCATTTATTGAACTAACTAGACTAAGCAGGTTTTCCTACCTATTTGATGACACTGAAACAAGCAAAGGTAATTCAAATCTCGCATTTCTTCCTAGTCCAACAGAAAGACTTGTGTCTTGAACGAGAGCTGGCAAGCACAGAGGGGATTACCTGTGACTTCAAGCCGTCTGCAGATATGTCAAAATACACTCGGAGAAAATTGAGCCTTGACTAAAAGCAGGTATGTGCTTTGGATGCGATGTCTCATTGCATCTGTTACAGGCAACGTGTCAGCCACGTCTCCATCCAGCTGCTTCTGACTGTGATGCAACATGACACAGTTTGATAACAAAAGGATGTAATACACCATAATGACTCCAGGCAGGCAATCGCAATGCGATGGGATGTGCTGCCATGGAGTAGCAGGTGACATACCTCTTCAATCAGTCATGGACTAATCGCTAAAGCCTCCAGTCTAGGTTCACTTTGGAAAAAATCCTAAAGTCTTGACGATTATTTTCATCCAAATGTTTCAATATTGCTTCCTGCTGCACTCAGCCTGGCTTCCCTCCGCTGTTGCTGAATTTCCAGGTAGCAGCTGAAGCTACACCAAAAATAAACCTGCCCCAAAACCAACAAAATCCTTGTATCTGGGCTATGCACAAACTGATTCCCTTTGCTAGGGAATATGTAAGCATTCAGCCTTAAAAATTAACAAAGAGAATGCAGTGAGGGTAAGAGGCTATTCTTTATTTGTGCTATGGGAAGCAATAATGGAGATTTATAGTTCTTCAATACGGCAAAGGATTTCCCAGAATGCTGACTAACTGAACCACTCTGTACTTTATTGATGTACCAACACACTGAAAACACAGGTTTATTAATAAATAGCTTGACTGAAGTGTAAGATGTAGAGGAAGCCCGGAGAAGGACATTGTCCCTATGAAAAACAGGAAAGTGTGGAGAAAAGAAGAAAAAAAAAAAAAAAAGAAAAAACACACTTACTATACAGGACTGAAGAAATACGATCAGGAGATTAACACTGGGGATGGGGAGAGAAATTCGTGTGCCTGGGGAAAATGCTGAAGAGTGCAGGGAGATCTATGGGAGGTCTGTGCCTGCAAAACTTTTCTCCTCCTGTTTCTGATTTGTGTAGCTTTAACCATTCTGCCATTTAATTAATTTCTTTTGTCAAGAACGTCACAGATATAAAAATCTACTCCTAAAAAAAAACCAAAACCCTGGCACGTGTGTGTAAAATGTCAGACCCAAGTTGCATTGCAAACAGCACTTATGGAAAGCAAGTTCAGGGCCACTGGTAGGGGATGAGCTTCACTCGTACCTCTGCGAGCTCTGCTGTCCCCATGCCCCCAGAGCATCCTCCCCCATACAGAAACCAGCAGATCTGAGGATGAAGCCACCCTCCCGCACAGCCCGCTGCCATTTTGCCAATGAACTCTCATTTGCTGGCGTCTTAGCTGCCGGTGCTCGGCTCCCATCACTCAGCGGGACTCTGAGTAGAGCAAGAGGAATAGCAGGGGAAAACGTCCCCTGCATCTTCCCTTTCAACTTCAGGCAGCATGGGGAAGCCTATCAACGTGTAGCAGATGTGCTGAGACCAAAGTGATCTCTTCCTCATGATTACAGTTGGTTATACCTGGGGATGTGCAATTTAATTCAGGCACAAACGTGCAAAGGAGAGCGGTACTAAAGTAAAACAAGTGGTACTAAAGGCTTTGTTCCATGCACAGTAATATGGTGTTTTATTTCACTAGATCTGGCTCACACATAAAGAAAAGAGGCACAGTTTGATACGTGCCTTCTTCGATGAGTACTGCTAAGTAAGTGTATTTGTTCTCAGTGTTGTTGTCATAAATATCATGAAATGTCTTATTTGAAGTTGGGAACTAATGATTCTTTCTCCTTAATGTGCTACAGTGACTCTGCACCCTATTGTTTTCTACCATTTGAGAATGCCCAAGGATGTCATTATAACTTCATGTATCAATATTAAACCTTTGCAAACAGTCGACTAAATGAGCAGTTATCTTTGTTTCTGAAAATCGTGTACTTTTTTTTAAACTTCATTTATCAGTAACTAGGTGTAGTCAATTGCTCTCCAGTATTGATCACAATATCTATAGCAGTCACAGAGTACCTTTGCTCAAGGTCATTGTAAGGTCGAGTTATGATCAATATGAATTGACTGTCTGCAAATAAATTTAAGTAGCTGACATAACTGAAAGGAGTACCTATTCAAAATTAAGGTGGACCATGCGTCCCTGTGTTAGAAAGGCTCATGGACTATATAAGCATGGAGGAGGTACAAGTTGTCTAAATGTGCACCACAAATTCAGCAGTTTTTCCTTCAATTAGAGGTGGATAACTATGGATCTAATCCTGAAAATGTTTACTCTTGGGAGTAAAAGAAAAAACCCATAGTCTTCACTCTTTGTCTGTAATGAACTGACTCACTCAGGATCAGACCCATTGCCTTGAAAGTAAATAAGTTAATATTAAAACAATACATGCAGGGTCTCTATTGTTATGCTCCATTTCCCATAGGATTTTTGGACTCCATGGTCTGTAGAGAATCCAAAGAAGGCCAAAATTTTCAACATCAATACCTACACCTTGTTCTTCAGCCCCTATTTACATATCCATGCCTACAAGCAGCCACATTAAAATACATTACATTGAAGCCAACTATCTAACATTTATTTATTACCAGTAGATTTCTATAGTCCCTGTTGGAGTTTCAGACATCTACCTGACGATTTCAGAGTCTCGGGTGGGGGAAACCACAAACCTAAACTGAGCGTAAGAAGTGTATTAAACCACAATAGACTCAGATAATGTTAGCCACGGGAGAGATGGCCCAGGTGCGACAGGAGTTTGGCTCTGGGAAAAGACCTGTGATCAGGTCACTGGCCACTGGATGTCACTGCTGCCTACCCAAAGGTAGCCTGCAAGGCACTTATGTGACTGTAAAAATTGTGGCTGGGGGAAGCAATTTTGCTGGAAACATTCCACATAGTTAGGCAATTTCTAATTTCAGAAAAATAGGCTCATAAAGCTCAAGAAGGCAATACCCAACTTCAAGAGTAATTAGTTTCATTTGTTTGCTTCAGCTTCAGCTGAATGAGAAACACTAATAAAGAGTAAGTTTGGGGGTCGCAAGTAGTTCCAGAAACTTGCAGCCATTATGCTTTTACAAAGGATATCTTCAACAGAGGTATTGCTTTTCAAATCCCATTCGAAAAAACAAAACCAAACCCTCACCTTGGAAAATTCTCCTGTTTCTATCAGCCGGTACCAGCAGGAAGAGTGCACTTGTTTAGCTTGCCTAAAGGAGGTACCAGCACTCTTCCTGACCATCGGAACCAACTACTCACCACAAGCCCCACTAAATCAAAGATAATCTGACAAATACCCAGGGCAGATCTGGCCCACATCTGAAAAAAAAAAAAATCTGACAATATTTCCTATATTTAGACTAGAGTCTATATTATTATTGTTGTTATTAATTGAAGCCATTCATCTTGGTTCATCACATTAGTACAGCGGCTCTACGGGTGGGATTTATGAGACCAAATGCAGATGTCTATCTTGCAGACATCTGAGCTAGGCTCTTCTCACATTCAGGCTAGAAAAAGAGATGTCATTAATGTGGGATTAACCTCATCCTAAAGCAGATATAAAAACAGGCCAGATGAAATACTTTTTAAAGGATCTATTTCTCCCGGTAGGTTTATAGGAAGCCCAAACTGACTAGCTCTGATGTAGACAGGTAAAGCCAGGTGAACTTATTCTCACTTCCTCTGAATGAGTTAAAAGAAAGCTGTTAAGGAAAAGTAGGATGTTCCAGGTGTTCAGAACTGGAGAACCAGTACAGTTCCTCTTAAAATCAGACCTCCGTGTTAATTCATACCTCCAGAAGGGTGCCTTAAGTCTTCCCATGAAATACTCTGTAAGAAGGAGCTAAGACCACAGGGGTAGCAATAGCATGAGGCCTCCCAAGACAGCTGAGCCCTCATAGACTGCTTCTGCTAGAGGTCTTACTCTGTTAGCTTCTAGTCACAGCTGCGTGTTTCTAACCCTCCTTGCTGGGTTGCTTCTCTCCTAGCTGTGCGCACCGAACCAGACCACCAAGGGGTTGGACAAGTACCAAACCTCACGCAGTAGAGAGCATGGGAATGCACAGCCAAAGCAGGCAGGGCAGCAGGACCAGCTCTTCCTGGCAGTAGCAAACCATCAGATCAGCCACCTCACAAGACTATGACGATGCAGAGCAGCCATCATACTGTGGGGAGAGACCACCCAAGCTAGGCAGTACCTCTCTTCAGGATTCCCAGTGTGCCAATGCCAGCCTTACTTTGTCATTCAAGCCCAGCTCCAAGTCTTCAGAGGTATCATAAATTTGAGTCCCAGCTGCACTTCAGGCTTCACCGATACTTCAAGCTGGATTTTCCGGTTGGTGAAAGTCATGTTGTGCTAGAAGTCACACAAGATAATCTAAATTCCACCCTATCCAAAAAGAAACTGGATCTCTTCACATAGGGCAATTCTGTGTGCACATCACTTATACAATGCAGCCTCTCCTTCCTTTATCCATTTCCCCTTTTGACCCCATATACACAGGACATTTTTCAGCCTGTCCTGAAACACACATTAAATAACACTCAGCTAGGACAGAGAAACAACTGCTCTATTTCGGGATCCAACATAACAGTACCAGCCACTTTTTGAAGCATCAAAGCAAACCGCATGCTCCAGCTCGGATGCTGTAACCACAGGACTTATATGGACAATGTCATAGAACCATAGAAAGTTTTGGGTCGGAAGGGACCCCTAGAGGTCATCTAGTCCAACGCCCCTGCAGCGAGCAGGGACACCGCTAACTAGATCAGGTTGCTCAGAGCCCTGTCCAACCTGGTCTTGAATGTTTCCAGGGATGGGGCCTCCACTACCTCTCTGGGCAACCT
>Ga0181612_173814_pt1 | contig 11761 bp, 5 predicted proteins | sample HoacroProtozoa21_FD_119630 | JGI IMG/M metagenome (GOLD analysis project Ga0181612, IMG submission 119630) | Hoatzin crop microbial communities from Cojedes, Venezuel. Combined Assembly of Gp0051906, Gp0051904, Gp0051908 | reverse complement strand
GGGGGGGGGGGGGGGGGGGGGGGGGGGGACTAGAAAAACTGTCCCAATTGCTACTTCTACTTGGTTGCTTAAAGGCAGCTGGGAAGTCAGATCCTTAGCCTGAGAGCAGAGTCGATCACAATGTTAAGGCAAAGTAATTTTGGAAGAAAAAATTGCTCTCTCTTCCCAAGGAAACTTCTGAGTTTTAAAATGTTAGTTTTTATTTATTGCTGGCTCATTGAAAGAACAAAGTATTTTTTGGTGTCTTTGTTCTTTTTTGTTCCTGAACACAGAAAAAAGTGTGGCTAAACCCCAGAAAAATCTTAGTTTGAGGCCAGAAATAATAATAATTTTCAGTTTTCAGACTTTTTTTGTCAGGTTTTAGAAAGAACAACAAATACTTCCCAAGCACCACTCCAGCTTACAGTCTTCAGTAGACTGCACACCCTTAACTTCTTTGAGTTACACATCTTGTCCATCCCCTTTTGCTCACAGCCCACCATAACCTCCTTTGGGCTCATGTCTTGCTCTTGCCATGTCCCAGGCAACCACAGCAGGACACAAGCTCCTGCACTACACAAGGTGCACTGTACCACCTCAGCACTTGCTATTTAGGCATTCTTGTAACAGCTCCAATTATACTTTGAATCAGAAAAACAGCAGCAAAATACAGACATTAGCAGGTACTTACCAGCTCTCCAGTCAATAAATGAGCATCAAAAACAACTTGGTGATCTAACCAGATCACACTGCTAGTCTTGAGTTGTAATAAAGTGTTTAATAAACAGTATTCCTGTGAGTGAAAAGCAGCTACATTAGTAGGGCTCTTATGTACATAACTTTCTTTTTCCCCCTTTCTTTTCTTTAGCCTGCGCTTAAGTCACATCTATCATGGTACATCTTTTTAACTTTGATGTTCGTTTTTCTTCCTTCATAAATATTAATACTGCCTTATTTTCCTTTTACAATCAAATAATAGATTTCTTTTTCCCTGGTGCCTCTGCCTCTCTTTTGATCCTGTCTGGCTTCGCCTCTTGTATCTATTCTCTTTCAAACAAAGAATTTTTAAAACTTCATTTCAAGCCCTCTTCATGTGAAGAATTATGTGGAAAATTGGATTTTCCACTTGAGTTCAAATCCAAATTCTTAAGGCAAGACAGACAAACAGAAATTTACAAGATACTGTTCCTGATGGTTTTGTTAGATCAGTGCCATATAACACTGCTCATTTGTAGCACTGTCAGATTGATGCTGCCACAGGAATCTTAACTTTTGCACATCCATTTCACTTCACTTGAACTGTGCAACCTGAACATTGTGTTTTTCTATTCCAGCTCTTCCAATCCCCTCCCATCCCTAGAGTATATTTTGGACCAAACCAACTGATGTGTCTTTTTTTTTTAAAGTACTATTTCCATAATTTGCTTTTATTGTTCTGTCATTCAAAAGTTGTAGAAGGTGTGAAAGGGAATTTCTTTTAACCATTTCATTTTTTTATTTCACAAGAAGGTAAAATACAGACCAGTCCCCACCAATTATACTTTGAAAGTAAGTTTTAGATACATTTCTTCAAAATAAAGCATCTATGGGTACATACAGCAACACGCTACGAGCATCACATAACTATGTAGGAAAAATTCGTAACTAAGTAATGCCTTCAGAGGCATTTCTGAAGTTGGAACGGCATCAGGAATCTGCTTATTTACGTAGGGAGCTGTGGAGATTGCAGCATGTTGGTACTGCCAACAGATAGGATGATTAGTGCTAAACACAATATCATCGTTTAGATAAGCCTTCTCCTTCTGATAACTGCTATTGAACTCAACTTGAACTTACATGTTCTCAGCTTGGGAACTACAGTTATAATTCCTAAAACAGCCCATTCAGCCTGCAGAAGCTGAAGGAGAATAACATTTTATTGATAAAATTGGTCCCTTATATCAAATATTCTAAGTCCCTTGTCTTATATCTTAAGGTCCCTTGTTTCTGAAGTTAGCAAAGTGTGCACTGATGAGCTATGCATTTACTACCAAAAAAGAGGCTATTGTATTTCAGGCTAAGGTTGGATATCACATAGTTTATGCTCAGTGCATCGCTTTGCTTGCTGTATTTTGTTCAGTTGATAACTAGCTGTCTTTACTGTCAGAAGGACATGCAGCCCATGGTAGTGCCACACAGACAGACCAGGTTTTCACCTGATTGCATCCCCCATTGCAGAACCTTTGCTAGAAACTCCCACGTGGAGATGCCCCCACCTCAGCAGAAAGAGACACTGTGGCTCATCACAGGAGGAATGGTCTGATTAGGATTAAAACAGTTGAAGACATGCCAACATACAAGAAAAGCAAGTTTTTTTGCAGAAACTGTTTTCTGTGTTGTCTCAGAATAAAAGTTGATCTTTAAAGTATGCTCTAAAGCACCCTTTCTGGATAGAAGTTTGTGTTTTGCTTTGCAGGGACTCAGCAGCTGCCAGTGTTAACTGCTGTGAAAAGGCTTGCAAAATTTAATGAGTGATTCTTCAACTTCCTAATTAAAAACCACAATGAGCTTTCAGGCCTGTATTTCCCTAATATTACAGGTTGTACCAGTAATATTTTGTTTAGTCAAGCCTAGCTAAAGGAAAATGCTTATGAGGTTTCCACGGAGAGAAATAAACAAAATGGAAATGAATAGGGAGCTTGGAACTTTTAAGTGTATGTAATTAAGAAAAAAAAAATACATCCTTCAGATAATTCTGGAAACTATTAGGAGATATTCATAATTCATAACCAGTTGTTTGGTTTTCTTTCAAGCAAGGGGGCAGCTTTACATCAAACACTGACTAGCTTTTCCATTAACTTCAATAAACAAACCAGCATGCTTCAAGTTAAGTGAACATCTTTTTTTTTTAGTTTTTTAATAACTGAGTGAATTAGAAATAAGAACGAGACATTTACTTTCAAATAGGAAATTAGTTTGCATGCTATTTCTTCATGTTAAAAATACTTTGGAACACTCACAAAAACAATGTTAAGCTGAATTTATGGAAATGTTCCATATCAGTTTTGAAGATGATATGCCAGATGTCGGGGAGAACTCTTTCATCTGCAATAATGGAATAGTTTAATCCACCCATGTTGTTTTTGAGTATAGTCCAGGCCTATTGGTCATCATGGGTGGGTGATCCTCACTTAAGCAGGCATGAACCAAAAAGCACAAGTTGTTAGACCTCTAGCATAAAGTCACAAGAAAGCAACAGCAGGAAATACTCTACTGAAAGTAAAAATAAGCTATTGCAATGTAAATCAAAAAGTTACCATTATGACAACTCACATTTCGAAGCACTCTGAGACTTGCACTGAATTGCTGGATTGTAACTTGAAAGCAAGTATGGCTCCATTTATGGCCCCAGCAGAAATAGAGCCAAAAATACAAATGTCAGAATTTTTCAATATACATCAAAGACATGGAATGTTTTTCTTTTTGATGAGCAGGAAGACTAATAGTTAACATTGTGGTCTTCTATTGGGAGAAAAGTACTCTTCCCTTTGAGAAACTCTAAACACAAAGTTATATATGTCAATATCCATGTTCTTGTTTAAGAATAGATGTTGAAGTAATGTTGAATAGAAAATACTATTGTTAAATGTCTTTTGGGAATAGTTTTTGTGGCCTTAGATCAGACTAACATTGTTGTCATATTAGCCATACCACTTTTATTTGTAATAATCATTTTAAATACTCTACTACTTGAACAGTGGTGTATGTGTCATATTCATTTCATTCACTATGGCTGCGATTCGATAATGAAGTCTGTCTTTTTATCAGAGCACATTCCTACAAGCCGCGTTGAACCATGGCTTGTACTGGTGAGGGCCTGAAAATGACAGAGCTCAACATAAAGTTGTAATACAGCATTGGGCTTTTTAACGTGCCATACCATTTCCAGCACAGTCAGCTACTGTGCAGAAGGCACAGAAGCAGAATACATGTTTGGGCACTGATTCAGGTTAAGCACCCTTACATTGTCACCACTGAAATGCTGTCCTAAATGTAATGCTTTCAAGTATTGTCTTATGTTACGATACTGGATAGAAAAAGCATGTTCAGTCGCATGTGGCATCTCAGTCGTCAAAGTAAAAATCTCAGAATTAAAAGCCATTTACCTTTTCCGGTGTAATTTACAGACTGCATGGCATACACTAGAGAAGGAAGGTATCATCACAGATGGAGGCAAAGTGGAGGAGAAAGGAAGTAATGCATCAATTCAAAGCTTCATTCATTTTTTTTTCCCGTTTCAGCTGCCTACCACTCCCAAACACGTGGGAGATGTTCTAGTGCTGAAAGCTATGGCTCACTCCTTTATTTAGCTATTCGATGCGATAAGTCAATTCAGTTTAGACATACCAAAGACAATACATAATTGTGACAAAGTACCACAGTCCAGGCTTGATTATTACAGCTTGATCCCTCGTTAACTCTGCTGAGTAAATAGAAGGATGCTTTTCCTGTATCTTCATATTCATGAAGGCACTGTGGTTGGATAACTTTCCCAAATTCATGGTAGTTGCTAAACACTTTTGCAGTCCAAATACAGAAATCACACAAGGTACTATCAAGTTGCACTGCATTCGATTTTTTTTGTTGTGCATTTTCTACATTAATACTTTGCATTACTTCTATTTTGTTGTGCCATAATGTCTAGGAGTACTAAAAGACAAATCTACAAGGAGCTTGCTTTGCTGTACTCTCACATTTGAGAAGGGAAATGTTTCGGCACACGAAAAGAAGTCGTGCCGTTTTTCATGAAAATCTCATTAATTTAAACATTCTACCTCACATATTTGCTTAAATGTAGGTCTTGGCTCTCACATATATTTTTCCTGTGCAAACAAGTATTTGTGCAGGTTACCTTCACTCAACTGTGAAAACTTGTTACCAGGGCAATCAGTCCAATATACTTAACATGAAAGGGCCAAAGGAAAATTTAAAAGGGAAAGAGAAAAACTGGCAATAGAGAGGGGGTTTATGGGCTGCTATGGAGTTGTACAGAATTATAGACGCTACCTCATGACACTGCTTGATAGTGACTGCACTGTTCAAGTGCAGGTCTCTGTATTAACAGGTTTTGCCACTCCAGAAGGGAGAAATTTCTCCAAATATTTAGTCTTTTGCTACCTACTGACCTGATGTTATGTAACAGATTTTCTGCTGGTATTTACCACTGCAAAGCGCAACCTCCCAACACCAATGAGTTAAAAGTTTTCTGGGCATCCAGCCCAGATGAATAACATCCCAAATGTTGAAGGAAGTAGCAAGGGAAATAGAAAAGCCTTTGACAGAAATTGTTGATAGCTTGCTAAGGCTGGGGAGGGAACCAGGGAATTTGGAGGTTGCTAGTGTTGTTCCTATGTGTTAGAAAGGATCAGGGAGGATCCAGGAAACGACATAGCAGTGAGCTTGGCTTCAGTTGCAAGAACAATATAAGAAACATAAATAAGGAACAGAATGCTTAATTTGGTAAAACAAAGCCCTTACTCGTGGAAGAACTATAAAGGTCTAATTTCTTCAAGTATTTTGCCTTCAGATGGTTATTTCTGAAAAATACTAATCTAAAATGTCTTACAGACAAAAGGAAAGCTAATAAAGCAGACCAAGCGAAAAATTTTACAGAATCCTGAAGTAAATTGTCCATGTTACCTGCAGTACTGTGCAGATGATTGTATGTCTGATATCAGACTCACTGGTGCCATTGCTTACATGGGAGGCAGTGTTTTCAGTTCAGACGAATCTATTAGAAAAACAGACCAAGTCATTTTCTGGTCTTACTCATACAGAGAGCTCAATAAATTTAAACTTACTAACTAAAATATTTATCATTTACATTCAAAACAAATGGAGAAGAGCTTTGCTGGAGTCAATGACAAGTGTAACACTGACGTTGGTGGAATCATTCTGGCTTCACATTTGTGTAAATCATTCAGAAGCGGGTCCATTGGCACTGCTTAGTGAGGGCAGAAACAACAATTTGAATCCCCTAAGGTCATTTTAAGAGCCCTCTTTTTGATCTGGTGGCATATTCTGCTTACAATATTGCTACAGACCAGAATAGAGAAAGCAACATATGAGCATTTTGTGACTTGTTTGAACAGATGAATATATACACAAACAAGGAGAACATGGAGATGCTGCAGTAAATTGCAGTATGTTGACAGCCAGTGAGCAGCCAGAAGGTGAGCACTTCAGTCACAGGAGTAAGACATACTTGAGTTAGTTAAGAATACAGCTCTCCAGCTCTGAGCACAACATACAGGTATAAGTTACAGGAGAAAAGGTTTAAGTGGCTTAAGTAAGATGAAAGATTGATATGGATTGGATTTTTTTTTTCTACAGAAGTCTGAAGCACTGGTGAAACGTATCTCGTGAATTCATGTACTTCTCAATGATACAAAGAAAATTACAGAGATTAAGCTGTTGCATAAGTGAGCAAGCAGCATGAGTCAGGGGGTTTTGGGAAAAATGAGTCACAGCGTGAAGGGAACAGAGCCAGGTTTGTAGCTCAGAAAGAAACTAGGAAAAAATTTTATGGATGTAGATAAGAGCCTGACAGAATGGGTTGCGGTAGAGAAGCAGAAAAACTAACTAGCTCTAAAACAGGGAACGATACATTAGATTTAGAGAAAACTGTACCTAAAAAGCAGGTCAGGCAAAATTTGTGTACACAACTGGCGGTTGAAATATAGAGCAGGCTGCTAAAGTCAGCAATGGAAGGACCTAATTGTGTAAATCACTTCAAGAGGGAGTGCGGGTACATTTTTGGAAAATGAGGGAATCACTGGGTATAGCTATTAGTGAGGCTTGTGGAATTATAACTATGAAATGCAAGTTGATTTATATTTTGAAGGAATATAGGACTAAGCTCTGCTGCCCTCCATGGTTCTCATGTTATTTCTGTAGCACCTTGCAAACTTCAAATAGCATTATCTTAACCTGCAGATAGTTATCAATATGAAAGTCTTCTAAAATGAACTTTCTAGAATAGCGCTGGAGATTGCTGCAAAAGGCACTATTTATATTAGGATGAGTCATTGGGGTCTGATGGCCATATTTACCATAGTACGATTGAGGACTTCCATAAACATTTCTGGAAGAGCTGTGTGGCTTACACGTAATTTAACTGAGAGACCAGTGTCCTTAATTGTAATGTTTCTCCCCCAACTTCTCTGTTGACTCTTGACTCTTTACATCAATTTAAGCTTTTTATATAGCAGTAATTACTGCAATGTCATAGAGGACCATACCACCTAACCCATTTTGGGAATGCCCGAGCCCAAGCCTGTGGGAAGAACAGAATTCGAGATTCATAGAATTAAAGACTGTATCATGATGCTTAATGGATCTGAATTCAGACTGTTCAGAGAACCTGAATTCTGTGTTTCGCAATTCACCAGGTACTTGACTTTGAAACTGTCACATTCTGTCAGTGTAGTATTCTGGATGCAACACCTATAAACAACATATGGAAATTAAAATACTCAATCCAAACTCATTTTACAAATATTGATATGTTTTTATAACTATTTAAAGTAGAAATAAATCCCATAGTAAGTTTGCTTTTGAGTTGCCTATTGAAAGACTACATAGTTATCCGAGTTCAATTATTACAATGATCAACACACTGAAGGTAACCCAACTCCATTTTCAAATAAGATCGATCTGATAAAGGATTGTTAAGAGACATCCAGGATATTTCAGAGGAAGTTTTCCAACTACACAGGCTGTAACTGTCCAGAGAATGACTGCCTGGGAATAAAAATCTGAGCAATATCTTAGATCACACTCAGATAAACAGTAAATTTAAGAATTAATCTATATTTCACAGGTTGCATGCATCAATAATCAAATACCATTCAAGTCATTAAACAATCTGATACAAACTTACAGCTTTTGTTTATCTGTAGCGAATAGCACAACCTTTTAAAATGTTAGCTGAGATTAGAAAACACAAAGAAATAAAGGAAGGGTAATGTTAAAAAATTCTCATTACTGGTTACCAATGTAATTTAAATTGCCTACCTGAGTGAACAAGTGTATGTGTAACCTCTAGAAATGAAATTTATCCAAAGTTGATGAGGAATGAGTTGAGGGTATTTTCAGGTAGAGCTTACAAGATACTTGCTTAAGGTAGAAGTTTCAGCTATGGCATCAGTTGCTGAAACACTTACGCAAACAAACTTTATCATGATGACAATAAATTTGGAAAAGAGGTTGCAGAAGAAAGATGCTCAAGAATGATCTTGTAAAAGTCCATTATTTTCTTTCTAGATCTGTTTCTTATACTGCACTCATCACTGTGGTATCTTGAGTACTTTCCAGTAGTGCATTAAGCAACATGACAAACATCTGTCACATGTTTTTTGTTCTCTCACCCCCTCCCCAGAGACACAAGTGTATGCAGTGGAGTGTCTTGTTTTAATTTTTTTAATTATTATAAACACACATGCACATAACACATATTATTAAACATTCATGCTAGAGAGGAGAGATCAGACAAATTTATCTTGCTCTTAGGATTAAAGCTGGTGAGCTCTGTAATGTTCCTGTAGCAGTTTCTATCCCACCCTTGCCCCGGATTGCTATGTCTTTACAGATACGAAATCAGTCTGGTCATGGGTGTCTTCAGTAGGCAGAAACCAAAAGTATGGATTCTCAATACCTTCATGTAGTGTTCACACTCAAGTCCAGGGATCAAATGGAATGAGATAGTAGAATTTAAGGAAAAACATGTGCTTTGTATAACTGCTGCCTCATCCTTGTATCCTTGCATTTGATACAGACTAGAAGCAGGAATTGATGCAGCTTCCAGATCACTGTCACAGAATCAGAGGGCACTGTGCAAGTTGTGATAAACAAGCTAGGAATCTAATGGATTGGAAAAGTCTGATTTAAACCGGGAAAAGAAATTCTTAGTATAATGGAATGAAGACCTGCAAGTTACTGATTTCCATACAGAGGGGACATAACTGCGAAAACAATCTGGAAGCTTTGGATCAGAGTTCAGTCAGACCCTAAACAACTGGAGGTAGACAGCCTACTCATTCAAGAACCATGAACACATAAATTGGCATCCCAGATCACTACTGGCACCACCAGTGTAAGCTTATGCTATTTAATACGGGGAGAGAAGTGTGTGTGTATTGGTAGACAAGTATCTCTGCCACCTCAGAGAAAAATGGAGCTGATCTGCCTCATACCAAGGAGACCTCCAACATTGATGTTGCTTCCTTCCTGTGGCTTCCACTCCTCAGTTGCTGCAGTAACTCTCAGGACAGTTAGAAAAAAAGACTGTTTCTCTAAAGGAGGATGATTTGGGTCACATTGAGTGCCAAGAAGCTGAAGACTTCTCTTTGGGCCTCACTCACCAAAGGCATAGATGCATAGATCTGTGCAGCAACATCACATAGCAAAATCCACCAGTGGTTCTTTCTGTATTGCACAAGGGCTGGGCTGCTTCTGGTATAACACCAATAAAATTCGCATTTGTCACTGCTTTCAGCACTGAAATCTTCCACTCGCTTCCTCACCCTTGCGTAAGTCACAACAGTAGACATATCTGTAATTATAGCAATACTAGAGATTTCAGAACTGAATGTTCCAGCGCTGAAACCTGTCTAGCTGCTTATTGTTCTCCTCCCACAACATTTTCCTTGAAGCACTACAAAATACTATCTTCAGGCCATCAGCCTTCCTCTAACATTACTGATTTCTTTGCACATACACAAACAGAATTCCTTCAAGCATGGCACCCTGCTGCCCTTCCCCAGTGAAAGCTAGAGGCTGCTCCCCTATCCGCCTTTGCTTCCCACCTTAGGCAGTTCAGTAAAGTCCACACAAAAAAGTTTTGAAAGAACTCCCATCAATAGTTCATTCCATGTATCTGTTTCCCTAGCTTGCCTAGCAACTCACATCACAATGAAAGCCATCCAGCAAAGACAGTCAAAAGGTACCATGATGTTGCAGAGTGACAACACTGATAAAGCTCTTCTGAAGTCCACCATATCATGTATCATGCCACATACTGATACACATTTTTATGGCATGTAGAACACAGACAGGACATACAGTCACAGCTAATATGCAGCCCAGTTCAGGATCCTAACTTGAGTAAGAAGCTTAGGAGAACTCTAAAGGATTCCTTGAAACAAGCCTCAAGAAAAGGTTGTTCTTGTAAATACAGATCTTTTTGGCCATAACATCGAATCCTCCAAGAGTTTCCAAATGAGGAGCAAGCTAGCAGTCAAATACTACTTTTGAATAATTGTTTTTCTTTCAAGCTGAATTTACCATTGGGAAAAATCAAAGACCCTGATTGCGTAAGTCAATCTAGTTTGGTTCATTTTAGCTGGAGTAGCTTTTTATTCCATAGAAATTAAGCTAAATGGAAAGCAAGCCAAGGATGCAGATAGCAAGATAAGGACTTAATGTGCTTTAACTAATCCATCTTAAAAGGTAACTCCTGTTAAGTTTACTCATATATGAAGTTCCTAAAGATCAAAGAAACTTTCTTTGTTCCAGCACACTCTGCAACAAAAAGGATTTGAACTGTGTGAGTATTATAGCCATTTTATTCTCAACTTTTGTAGAGACTAGGAGTACATGCAAAGCCCGGTGAAGTCCCTGCAAAGACTTGCATTGAACTCCACCGTGCTTTGGCTCTAGCGTTTTATGATGTGTCAGGTTGGTATGAGGCAGCCAGCTATAGTCCCTGAAAGTCTTTACACCTGAGAATGTGCTTTTCAGCTGTCAGTACAGAACAATGCAGTCAGCAAGTACTGCATCAACATAGAAGCTTTAGTACTAATAATATGCAGAAATGCAAAGAGCAGGCTAACATAAGAGGACTTTATTTTTCCTGTCAGATAAAGAGAAGATACATGTAAAATATTTGGGCATTTGGGGAAAGAGCAAACATTGAGAATTAATTCAAACTGTTGATGGTTTTTTTTTTTTATTGAATCTTGCGGTCAAAATTGTTTTCATTTGCTATGAGAAAGAATCCATCATTTTTTCCAAAGCACCACCCAGAATCTGCCACTGGTGATGTTCTAACATCCCCAGTGCCTATACAAATAGAGAAGTCAGCTGAGATTTGTAAACTAGAGATCATAAGTTTTAAGGAATTTGTTTGTTCAGCCTAGAGTCTCCAAACTGTGTACAATGCCAAAATTAAAAAGTCCTTGCACTGTACTGTGTCAGGTTACAATAAAAAGTTCTCCAGCGTTTTGGATGTTCAGATGAGAAAGCAAATTGTAATTCTATTTTGAGCAACCATTTGTCAGCACATGCAGTTTAATTATAATTAAGTACCTCCAACAGTTATAACGAATAGGCAAAATCAAAATGCTGTTTTTATACTTGTGTAAACCTGCATTTAAGTGTGAACTAAAAGCTGCCTGAATTACACTGAGAAGTATCACTCTAGTATTTGCAATTTGAGCTGCACTGTTCAAATACAAACATATGTAAAGTGTTTCCAAAGACTTTAACAGACTGACTGAATTAGGGGGATTTTCATGGGAGTGACAAGAGGCAGATCTCTTCCTGATGAGAAGGCCACCACATACCAAGTTCCAAGTCTCTGTCCAAAGTATGGAGCACAGGAACCATGCAAAAGAGATCACCAGAGTCTTACAACATATTTCTAACTCATCTCATTCTTGAGAAAGAGCTGAACTACATTTGCTGAAATTTTCCAGAGTAATTCAGCATGCAACGAACAACCAGCCGGGGCTGGGGGGGGGGG
>Ga0181612_117955_pt1 | contig 11761 bp, 6 predicted proteins | sample HoacroProtozoa21_FD_119630 | JGI IMG/M metagenome (GOLD analysis project Ga0181612, IMG submission 119630) | Hoatzin crop microbial communities from Cojedes, Venezuel. Combined Assembly of Gp0051906, Gp0051904, Gp0051908 | reverse complement strand
TTTGGAAAAACTTTTCTCTTTCAGTCCATTTAGCATCATTATCAACATTACCATCATATAACATCTCTATATCGGGCATTTCCGCCAATGATGACTCACTCCATGATTTGCCATCAGTACATTCAAAAGCATCAATTAGATTTTGTGTAGGCATATCCACATACCAGTCCCCATAATACTGATCCATATTGTGTGTCAGATTCGGTCGAAGGTATTTGATAGAGAACATTATTTCACTCGAATTATCCTGAAATCCATCAAGAAAGTTGTCACGTGTTCTTGCATGAAGGCAATTTACATCATATTTTGTTATTTTATTCAAAAGTGCAATTACCTGTTCCATTCTTTCCTTGATAGCTTTTCCGTTTTCGTCATAGGCGTCAAAAAGCAACACTCTAGCTTTTAATCCTATAGCCGCGGATTTAGTGAAACGCCCCATAGTTTCTGTATATAGTTTATCTGGCAGATTTTCTATGGCATAATCATAATCACTTAATATAAAAGCTCTGATAGAATCTCTTTCAGCCTTAGGTTTATACATATCCTCTACAGTAAGAGACTTTGTCACAAGAGGTACTTGTCGATAACACTCGTAGAGCCAAGTATAGAAATAAGCTCTTAGAGCATGGCACTGTGCTCTAATATAAATCATATCCGACTCTGTCATATCATCTCCGTCGTAATCATCCAACTGCTCCAATAAAATATGCACTCTAGCAATACCTCTATAACAATACTTGTAAATATCAGTAACGAATCCAGTTGTATTAGGTGTCAAATTTCCTAGAACTATTTTGTTATCAGATTCTATTGTATTATCAGTATAGCTATCAAGTCTAGCTAATTGATATGAGAATGGATTTTTTTACAATACTTAATAAGTGCCAGCCAATTCCGATTCGAAATCACTTTTTGATTTCCAGAACACACTCTGTGAAGGTTCAGAAGTAGGATCTTCTTGCAGGAAATCATCACAAGATATCAAAGTAAAACTACATGATATCAATATAATCAATGAATAAAATTTAGCTTTCATGATCTTTTGATTTTTTAAAATTCCACATTTATACCAAATGAAAAAATCTTATTTTGAGGATAAGTGGCATCATTACCATCTTCACGTTCAGGATCAAGCCCCTTATATGGTGTTATCAACAGCAAATTATCTCCCGAAAAATAACATCTCACTTTACTGATACATGTATTAGAGAATATTGTACTCGGCAATGTATATCCTATTGTAATATTCTTTAAACGGAAAAATGATGCATTCTTCAAGAAATAAGAATTGGCTCTTGTGTTTTTAGAACCTCCCAAATCTCCATAATAAATACGAGGGTGTTTTGCATCATAAGGATTGTCTTCTGTCCACATATTCTTGACGTATTCCTTATTGGGCGATGAACCTTGTTGAAAAGGAACGACGCCCCATCCCGTGGTATAATGTTTCACACCATGAATTCCTTGGCCAATAAACGACAAGTCTATTCCTTTCCAGTTAAAACCGCCATTTATGGAATATTCAAACTTTGGGAATCTTCCCGACATTACAATTCTGTCGTTATCATCAATCACTCCATCATTATTTTGGTCTTTGTACTTTAAATCACCAGGAAGTGTCCTATCATTATATTGCTTAGGTGATGTTTCAATCTCTTCTTGTGTTGAAAACACTCCTATGCATTCAAGCATATAATATTCATTATATGGAAGACCTTCTCTCCTTATATAATAACTTGATATTTCTTCAGCACCAAATTTCACCAATTTATTTTTGAACAAATCAAAATAACCTCCTATATTATAACGCATGCCATTAAAAGCACCTGAATATATCCTATTACCATAATCTATTGAAAGTTCCATTCCATTATTTCTTACAGTACCATCGTTAACATAAGGCGCGCTAAGCCCCAGTGTCTCAGAGACTTGTGATTGGCGAAGAATATCTTTTGTCGTTTTGGAATAGCAGTCAAATGTCAAAGTAAGATGTTTGAAAATATTCAAATCGAAACCAATATTCGCAATAGTAGTTGTTTCCCATTTCAGCTTTCTATTAGCATATGCAGTTTGTTGATAACCAGTAATAACATCATCCTCGGTGTTTCCGAATGGATAATCAGTTACACTAGCAATCATAGCTTGGTAAGGGTACAAACCTATGTTCTGATTTCCAAGCTGTCCCCAAGAAGCACGTATTTTCAAATTATCCAACCATGCTAAGTTTTTATTGCTTATAAAAGGTTCTTCGGTCACTCTCCACCCTGCTGAAAAAGACGGGAATAGTCCCCATCGGTGTTCTTTGGAGATTCTCGATGTACCATCATATCTCATATTTGCCTCGAACAGATATCTTTCTTTGTAATTGTAGTTGAATCTTCCAAAGAAAGATTGTATAGCCCAATTCTCCTCTGTCCCACCATTACTCCAATTAGAAGTAGCACCAGCATCCAAGACTTGAAGAGGAAATGGGAAATCCTTTCTATATCCCCATAATGATTCATACTTCTCGTGTTCCTGATTGTATCCAACCATAAATTTTATATTATTTGAATTATCAACAAATGAATCCTCATATTTAAGATAAGAATAAAGATTCAAGTAAAATCTTCTGCCATCGTAAACAGTCAATCCATTGCCTCCCTTATCCAAAATAGAACCTTTCTTTCCAGTGTGATAATAATAGACAGGTACATCTTCGCCTCTCCAATCTTTATATTTGTAAGATTTCAGCCTAGCAGCCCCTTTTGTATGCCATGTAATTTTCTTTGTTATATCAGCTTCTATCCACAATTGTGAATTAACATCAAAGTTACGGTCATGCCTCAAAACGCCTTCTTCAATAATAGCCGGCATATTCTTATTGTGTCCATCTATAGAATAAGCCTTATAAGACCACCTTGTTACTCCTGTACCATCATCTGGTAGCCACGGCATCATCATTGGTGGTTGAGATAAAGTTGAAAGATAGGCATCAGCCTGTCCTTGCCTAGGTTGTTCAATTTTAGTGTAATTCAGATTAGAATATGATCCAAACCGGATTCTATCATTGATTTTTGCAGTTATACTTACAGTTGCATTATACTTTTCATGTTCAAATCCTCTCATAGTTCCCGGCTGGTTAAGATAATTAAGTGCTACATTATATGTCGCTTTTTCCGAACCTCCAGAAAGTGTTATATTATGATTTTGAACTGTTGCTGTACGAAACATATAATCTTGCCAATCAAAACTTGGATACTCTATCGACCCTACATTTTGTCTATATAATTCTATATCTTCTTGCGAATAAGCCTTTCCTATACCAGAATTTTCCCATGCTTTATTAGCCAATTCCATATACTCGGCAGAATTGGTAACGATATCATACAAACGTGATGGCTTATGAAAACCAATATTATAATGGTAATTCAAATGTACATCACCAGCTGTTCCTTGTTTAGTGGTTATAAGTATAACTCCATTAGCTGCCCGTGCGCCATATATAGCTGCGGATGATGCATCTTTTAAAACTGAAACGGTTTCTATTACACTTGGGTCAAGTGCAGATATATCTCCGGGAACGCCATTTATAAGAACCATAGGATCAGACCCAGCACTTGAGAAAGTTCCTTGTCCACGTATTCTCATTGTAACCCCTTCTTCACCAGGTTGTCCAGTACTCTGATTGATAAATAATCCAGGGACTTGTCCTTGAAGAAGAATACTCGCATCCGCTACAGGTCTGCGACTTATATCGTCACCACTAACAGCAGTAACAGCACCAGTAAGATTAATCTTCTTTTGAGTTCCATACCCGACTACAACAACTTCTTCAAGCAATTGCCTGTCTTCTTCCAACCGTATATCAACATTATCTTTCTTTCCAATAAAGAAGTCTTGTTTCTTATAACCAACAGAAGTAACTTCCAAGACAGTGTTTTCAGATAACAAATCCATTGAAAAGCGTCCATCTAAATCCGTAGAAGTACCTACACCTGTTCCTTTCACTCTAACAGTAGCTCCTATAAGAGGTTCACCATTTTCATCTTTAATAATTCCTGATACTTTTTTCTTATGAACATCATTATTCTCAGACTTTGTTTTCAAATCAAAAATGACTATCGACTTTTGTGAGATAATCTCATAGCCAAGTTTCTTGGGTGGCAAGATTTTATTGAGAACATCTTCCACATAAACGTCGGTCATATTTATAGATACATTTTTAGTATCGTCAATTATTGCATTACGATATGAAAAGCGATAAGTTGTTTGCCTTTCTATAGAGCGAAAGACGTGTCTCAGATTAACATTAGTCATTTTAAGAGTGACCTTTTGTCCGTCTGCCATTGCATCTGTGCAGAAAAACAAGACTAGCAATAGCGTAATTGCTACCTTAATAATTAACTTAGGTTGTTTCATGTTTAATAAAAAATTGGTTTGACTAAAAGTAAGTCAAATAACTTATGTAAAAGTACCTTTAAATTTTATTTTTTGTTTTAAATTGAATTAAAAAAATATTTACCTTTGCAAATCTTATTAATAAGTTGATTATGCATTTAACAAACGAAAATGAACTAATAGAAGCTCTAACAAACGGTTCATACGATGCATTCAGTGAATTATACAGAATGTACATTGACCGGCTTTACTCTTTTTGCTTTAGTATAACCAAAGATTCAGCTTTATCAAAAGACATTGTTCAAGACACATTCATTCAATTATGGAACAATCATTCAAATATACGTAGCACCAATTCAATAAAAGGCCTTCTTTTTACAATTGCAAAGGGACGTCTGATAAATGCTTATCGTTCTATGGTAAATTCTAATCTTTACAAGGAATATTTGATATACAATCAAACAGAAGTTGCCTCCACGGACCAAAAACTTATATACGAGGACTTTCTAAACAGATTGAACAAATCTATGAATAAACTAAGCTCCACCCAGAAAAATGTCATCATGATGTCCAAAATAGAAGGCATGAAAATCAAAGAAATTGCAGAAACACTTAATCTAAGTGAGCAAACCGTCAAAAATCAAATCTCAATTGGTATGAAATCTCTACGACAAATGCTTAAAAATACAGACTTCATTCTGCTTTTGTTAACATTTGTTAATAATCAAGTCAAATGAAGTACTTTTCACATTTTAAAATGACGTACTATAATAAGGAAAGACAATGAAAAAGTTACAAAAAAAATATATAAATGACAGCCTCACAGAAGAGGAATTAGAAGAACTAAAAAAGAAAGTTAATTCATCCACTGATGAACAACTTTCATCGGTTTTTATGGATTTTTGGAATAATGATGATTTTTGCGATGCAAATATTGATAAAGCCACAATCGAAGATATAAAGAAAGAAATAGACAATAAAACAAAACGAATATTAATAAAATCTCCAAAAGCGATTTTTAGAAGAGTTGTCAGCATTGCAGCATCTATTCTACTACCTATTCTTATATTGTCAACAGTTTACCTATATAATCAAAACAAAGTAATGACAGAAGCCCATGTAGTAATAGAGACAAAAGCAGGAGAACGTGTATCCATCATATTACCAGACGAAACAAAAGTTGATTTGAATGAATTGTCAAAAATGGAATACTCTCCTAATTCAATGAATAAAGACAAGAGAACCGTTTATTTTGAAGGCGAAGGATATTTCAATGTGCATAAAGACCTAAAACATCCATTCACAATAAACACTTATAATCTAACAGTAACCGTACTAGGAACTAAATTTAATTTATATACAAGATCAGAAGATGAGAATGCCGTAATTGCACTTGATGAAGGAAAAGTACAATTAATATCAAAGACAAGTGATGAAACGGCAATAATTACATCAGGACAGATGGCAACAGTAAATAATAAAACTGGAAAAATTAATATAACATCAAGAGAAGAATCATTATATGATGCATCTGCCTGGAAAAAGGGAGAACTTGTGTTTAGAAACACTCCATTTAATGAGATGACCAACAAATTAGAAAAAACATTTGGAATAAATATTAAATTTGCAGAAGCAAATGATTCTGACAGATTCACAGGAATTTTTAGTTCCGATGATTTAAATGAAGTTATCAGTATAATTGAGAAAACATATCATGTGAAAGGTCGATTAAATGGACGTGATATTATATTCAGCAAAAGGTAAAAACCAATAATAAAGACAATTTATAACAATGAAGTGTATATGGATTGTGCTTTATTTCTGGGCATACCATACTTCCAAAATCAATGCATGGGGACACAAATGTCGTAAAAGTGCAATAAATTGCCGATATTGTCCAATTGATTGAGATTGATAATGACTAACTTTGCAGAAGACACAATAGAACCACAAATCAAAATAGATTCACAAATCAAATCAATAAAAGGAACATGGGAAAGAGGATGATGAAGATGGCAAGTTTGCTGATGCTTATGCTTATGTACGGAAGCGTGAGTTCTGTATCGCAAGAGACTGCATGGGGACAATGGAAGAGCTGGGGTGACCAAGGAAACGGCACTTATCTCAATCCGATACTGCCATGCGACTTGAGTGATATAGACTGCATCAAAGTAGGCAAACGCTATTACGCCATCTCGTCCACCTTCCAATTCTCACCAGGCATGATTATTCTGGAATCGGAAGATTTGGTGAATTGGGACATAGCAGGTCATGCAGTGGATGACATCACACAGATAAGTCCCGAACTCAACTGGGACAGGATGAACCGATACGGGAGAGGCATCTGGGCAGGCACCATAAGGCACCATAAGGGACGTTTCTATATCATGTTCGGCACTCCGGAGGAAGGTTATTTCATGACATCATCGAAGAGCGCCAAAGGGCCTTGGACACCGCTTGTGAAAGTGCTAGACGAGCCTGGTTGGGACGACTGCACCTTCCTTTGGGACGACGAGGGCAACGGGTGGTTTGCGGGCACCCACTTCGCAGACGGATACAAGACCTACATATACAAGATGAGCCGCGAATGCGACAAGATAGACTGGACATCGGGGCTATTGGTGAACGAGGGCAGCGGACGTGAGGCGAGCAAACTAATCAAGGTGGGCAAATGGTATTACCTTGTATTCAGCGAGCACAAAAACGGCAAGGGCCGATATGTGATGGCAAAGAGGTCGGAGAAGATAGATGGTCCATACAATGAAGAGCGCATTCTGACCCGTAATCTTTCTGGCACGATGGAACCCAACCAAGGCGGCATAGTGGAAGGTCCCGACAAGAAATGGTATTTTCTCACCCATCACGGAACCGGCGATTGGGAAGGACGATGCTTGAGCCTATTGCCAGTGACATGGGAAGACGGTTGGCCGATACCTGGAAAAATGGAAAGCGATGGAATTGGCGTGATGGAATGGATGGGGAAAGTGCCAGCCAAGAAGAAGTCACGCATGATTAGCACCAGCGAAGACTTCAACGGAACGACACTGTCGGAAGCCTTAGAATGGAACTACCAGCCACGCAAAGAAATGTACTCTCTGACCGAACGTAAAGGTTGGCTTCGCCTGAAAGCCTTTCCAAGCATAGGGAACAAAGGGCTTATGGGTGCTGGCAACACACTGACCGAACGCAGCCTGAGAACATACAAGAACACAGTGACCACAAAGATTGATGTTTCGGGAATGGCTGATGGCCAGATAAGCGGTTTGTGCCATTTCTCGGCAGAAAATTCATCAATAGGCATCAGGCAGGAAAACGGCAAGCGGAGGATAGAGGCCAACATCAACGGCAAGGTTTACAATGGGGAGATGCTGGATAACGATGAGATATGGTTGCGCTCCGCATGGGGACAAGACGGAATATCAATATATTCATACAGCACCAACGGCAAAGACTTCATTCCATTCGGTGAGCCATATCAGTTAAGATGGGGCAACTACCGCGGCGACCGCATCGGAATTTTCACATATAATGACAATGGCGAGCATGGCTATTCAGACTTCGACTATCTGCACTATGAATATGACAAGGACAGCCAACACTCAAAAGGAGAGAATATGTTCGGCAATGCCTTGGTGGCAGACATGATAGCCGACGCCAGCATCCAGATAATCAATGGCACCTACTACTGCAACGCCACGACCGACGGCTACGGGCAAGGGCTTGACACATCGGGACCGCCTACATTATGGAAATCAACCGATTTTAAAAATTGGAGTTTCAACGGGACATTCATCCCCGCAGCCTCCAGCAACAAATACTGGGCACCGAGTAAGATTGTGGAATACGGCGGGCGCTATTACCTTTACCCCACCATAGACGGCGAGATGTATGCCATGGTGGCAGACAATCCAGAAGGCCCATACGACTACTTGGGGCGCAACGGACAAAAGGGAGACAAAGCCACATCAAAAATACTGCGCGAAAAAGAATGGGGAATCGATGCTGAAATATTCATAGATGACGACGGAAAGAAATATATTTTCTGGAACAACCGCCATGTCGCAAGACTTCATGACGACATGGTGACCATAGACAGCACCTACACTGTGTTGCCATCCAAGCATAACGTGTACTCAGAGGGTCCGATATTCTTCAAGCGCAATGGGATATATTATTACCTGTACACGCTTGGCGGCGATGAACGATACCAATACGCATACATGATGAGCAAGGAGAGTCCGATGGGACCATACGAAACGCCAGAGAACGACATCATAGCGACAACAGATTACGCTAACGGAGTGTATGGTCCAGGACATGGTTGCGTGTTTGAGAACACAGACGGACAATATTACTTCGCATTTTTGGAGTTCGGCAGGAGAAGCACCAACCGGCAGACCTACGTCAGCAAGATGGATTTCAACAGTGACGGCACGATAAGCCCCATAAGCCTTAATTTGAACGGAACTGGAAGCCTCAACGGAAATGCTGCCGACAACCTAATACAACCGAAAGCAGCGGCAGCATCAAGCGTGAAATCACCGGAATTAATAGAACCGATGAAAGACCCATTGTGCCGCCGGACAGAATATTTCAACCCAGAATTCGCATACGACGGCATGAACGGTTCAAGATGGATGGCAGGAGACGATGACCCTACCCCATCATTAACCATCGACTTAGGCAAGAAAACAGAAATCAAGAGAAGCGAACTATATTTCGTGCGTCCGACCGCAGGACACGCCTACAAGCTGGAAGTTTCGAACGACTGCAAGAAATGGACAATATGCGGCGGACATGACAATGCTCGCAAGCAGTCGCCCCACACTGATGACATCAACGGAAAATACAGATACCTGAGGGTGACCATCACAGAGGGAGTGAAAGGAATATGGGAATGGCGTGTGAAAAGAATGGAATGATTGAGATATTCGTCAATAAGGAAATGCCCCATGAAAATCCGGAACAGAATTTTCATAGGGCATTGATTATCATTCAATTCATTTGTTAATCTTTTTGCGAGCAACGGCTTTGTTGCCGTCCTTTCTCACTTCAATAAAAATTCCTTTAGATGCTGATGACAGACGTTTGCCACTGATGTCGTAGTAGTCGGGATTTGCGTCCACATCATATCCATTCGTTTGGACATCATTGATTGATGTGGGGTCGGGCAAGACATGAACTTTTAAAGTGTCGTATTGGAAAGCCACTGGCACATCGTTTCTTCCAGTTTTCTTCAGCAACACCTCATAATCCCCTATCATATTAGGTTTGCCCTTGATTGTATATGATTTGTTTGCGTTGGAATATGAAATCTGAAACTCTTCGTTGTTGCCTTTGACTGTAGAACCGTCGGGACGTGTCATTAGATTGAGTCCGATACCATTGCAATTTTTGAATTTAAGCTTAATATCATCAATACTTTCTCCAATGGTTATTGTTTGTTCCATTGCGTTATCAGCACTTCTCGAAGGGTCCCATTTCACGATAAGTTCGTATTCGCCGTCGGCGTCAACGTCTCCAACGCTGCAATCACCAGGATAATAGCCGTATGTGAGGACTTCATTCTCGAGAACAATGGAATCAGAATCGGGTCTTTGCAATTCGATACTAAGGTAGATATCGCCCAAACGCCATCATATCTCAAAAGTCCAGTTCTTGTACCCATCCACACATATCCTTCATAATCCTGATGAATACAATAAACCTCATTTCCATGGAAATTATGATACAGAGGGAATTGCTTGGAATAAACGTTTTTTCCAAATGCCAAATTACATGACAACAGAAACATTGCCAATTGGCAAAGACGAAACATTTTATTGACAAATGCCAGACATATTTTTTTTGACAGATTCATATTCAAAAAGACATGATTAAAGTTTAAGGCATGACCAAATGGCTTTGCAAATATAGACAAATTTTACACCTCAGCAAAATAATCATATTTATAAAGAGAGGACTTTAAAAGGAAAATATCGGGACTTAGCAAAGACATTAATAACGTTTGACACCAATAAAATGACGCGAATAGGATTTCCCGATGCCTCAGGAAATCCTATTAGTAATGTTAGTTGTTCAGTCTGCATCTGCGCAAATCACTTCACCAGTGTTTTACCGCCATTGCTTACGACGACCCCTTTGTAGGAATCATTGCATGGGATTCCGGAGAGAGTGTATTTTCTTCCATCGTCATGCTTTTTGTCACTTAGGACGGATTTTACAGGAGTGGTGCTGGGCATGCTGTAATAGTTGTGCAATGCCTTGTCGTAGGCTTCAGTGCTGATGAAGAGGAATTCATCGGCTCTGTTTACATTATTAGTGAAGGCGAGCACTGAGCCGTTGTAATAGAGATAGTATTTCCGTTTGTCGGTACGTAACGGATTTGTTCCTCCGTTATCATATTGACCGACATCGAGTTTGACACCATTTTCGGAAGGAGTGAGATACCATTGCGCTACAGGTTCAGTGCCAGAAGTAGCATCGAACCAAGTGTACATATTTCCCCAGTATCCGCTTTTAAACCACCAGTCGCTTCTGAATGAAGTGGTGAAACTCCAGTAACCGCTTGTTTCCTCAGTGTCTTGCGTATAGAAGAGCAATTGGGGTTCATAGCTGAGCAATCCGCATTTGTGCTCATCACCCACCTGGACATACATATCCTTAGTGACATCGTAAAGATAATAGACGCTGTCGGGCGAAGGAGCAGTTGTTCCGGCAGAAGTGACATCGAAGACAGTTTCCTCCCCGTCAACCATTCTGATGAGTTCGAACCCAGTTGCGCAGAACCATCCTTTGGTGCCGCCGCCACTAGTGGAAGCATATCCGACAGTGAGCATTCCGTCGTCGCCGACAGTGAACGTTTCAGTTTTCTGTTCCTCCCATGTCACATCGATTTGTCCGATTTTCTTTGTTTCGGATTTGTAGGTTTTTCCTCCGGTGACGGCATATAGATGCTGGTCGCGCAGGTCGCTGTCGCCAGTCATAGAAAGGCATTTCACCCGATATTCCCCTGCTGGCAATGCGATTATGTCCTGATGAATACCCAAATAAGAGAAATCAGCCGACCAGTTGTTCCAGCAAGTATGTCCAGCCTTAGTGGTGATTTTAAAGTCACCGCTATTAGCCACATTGTCAAGGAACCAGCATTTGCCTTCCTCTTGGAAAGAAGGGTCGGTGATTTTTCCGATAGAATAGGTAGCGATATCACTTGCACTGCCAAGAGCATTAGTGAGAGCATTCTCAAGAGCCTCGTTAGAGCCAGCAGCGATTGCAGCTTGAAGCGATTGTTTCTGTTGGTCAGTGACATCACTATTATTGTCGCAGACGCTTTGCGCCTCGTCCTTCAACAATTTCGCCATCACATCATCGTCGGCGAAGA
>Ga0181612_111793_pt1 | contig 11761 bp, 2 predicted proteins | sample HoacroProtozoa21_FD_119630 | JGI IMG/M metagenome (GOLD analysis project Ga0181612, IMG submission 119630) | Hoatzin crop microbial communities from Cojedes, Venezuel. Combined Assembly of Gp0051906, Gp0051904, Gp0051908 | reverse complement strand
TAGGTCCCCTCTCAGCCTTCTCTTCTTCAGGCTAAACAAGCCCAGCTCCCTCAGCCTCTCCTCGTAGGGGAGATGTTCCAGTCCCCTCATCATCCTTGTAGCCCTCCGCTGGACTCTCTTCAATTTATGAACCCGCAATTCTAAAGATTCTTTAAATTTTTAACCTACATCACCACACCATCTTATTCATTTCTTCTACTAAGCAGTGCCATGTATTCTGCAAATAATCTGAAGTAACATTTTTAACATGGTTTAAGCATGGTGACAAAAATTTTTTTAATTGCTGAGAAATGTCCCCTGGGTTTCAGTCTTTGTTTGGTGTGTCAAGTTTGAAGCCAAGAAGAAAAGACCCCAAAAAACCAGCAAGAAATTCTCAAACAGAAAACAGGAATGCAAAGGCTTGCTCTCCCACTAGGAAGCTGGCTAACTGAAATTGTCTTCATTCTAGCATTCCCTTTTAAGGACAGTAGTTGGACACTTCAATCTCATGTAAACAGCAATATAAAAACACTTAAACAACGCTTTATTTCTTTTTTTTCTTGTTCACATTTCTGTAGGTGTCAGTCATATTCTTTTCATTCAGACTGTGACGTGGATCACAGACTTCTTGGAAAGGCCTTGCTTTCTGCAACAGTAGCTTTTTTATATTTGCCACACATTGGGACATAAAGCCCTGGAGCAAAGTTCAGCAACCTCTCATACCACACATCACCTGATATTTTGCTAGACCTGTGGCAGTTGGACAATTATATTTTTCACACTGTAGACAGCCAGAATGACAAAATATTGAGATAATTTCTTAAAGGTAGGTTTGAAATTGAATTACTCTGGAAATCGGAGGAAATGTAACACTTTGAGTGCAAGACATTTAACTGACAAGTTTTGGCATTCAATGCAAATAAATTCCATTTTGATTTTAGTAGACAATCTTGTTTCCTTTGCCTGTTTTGATAGGAATATTGTTTCAGGGATTTTTTTTCAGTATAAAATTGATCTTCCTGGATTATCTTAAATAACATTTCAAGAGAAATCTCTAGTAAGAAATTTGGTTAGAATTTTTAAAATTACTTACAAAAAGTTCGAGTCCTACGTACAAATTAGATTTTTAAAATAAAATGTTATTAAATAAGTTGCACTACTTTAAAAAATCAGACTCAATTTTCAACAAAGCACTGAAGAAGCTAATTTATGCACTTTATAAATACAATTGCTAGTCATATTGCTGATTTTAAGTGTCTGAAAATATGAAACATAGAAGCATAAAACATTTAATGTCCTATCTTATGCCTAAACTCAGAGACAAACAAGGAGTTCCACATCTGTCTTTTCTAATAAGATGCACATCCTCCAGTGCTGGAGGCTGCAATTTCTGTCATTCAAAGCAAGGAAGTCTAGGCTTATTTTAAGTCCCAGCTTGAGCTGATGTAAATCTCTTTCTTCCAGACCCCAGGTGAAAGTAATGTCCTGAACGAACCTGCTGAACTGATCCCTGCACAGCTAAAACAATTGCAGAAAGGACAGTTCAAGGGAGAACCAGGCTCTAATCTCAAGTTTGGAGCAGTCAGCTTTGAGTGAAGGAAGAAACCCTGGGAGGAAGACTCTTAAGCCCAGCACCTCCCAGTTGTAACCTTAAGGCTGCAGAGTGAAACTTCACCTTATCGTTCCATAGAAGTTAGCAATGTTTGAGCAATTGTTCGACGCTGCCACCAGTATACATGGCTAGGGAGAAGTCTGCTATCCTGCTTCTTCTGTGGAACAGTTATTCTATTCAGACATGTACAGAATGGTCATGTTCTGCTCCAAATCACTTGAGGTCATTGTTCCATGGGACTTCTTGGGGTGAAGTGAGTGAGGCCTGCTGGGGCACTTTGGCCATGGCACCTCCAGGTTCCCATCAGAATGGCAGAGCTCATTGAGTTAAGGCATTTCCAAGGAAATATAACTGATCAAGGCCTTTTTAGATCAGTTTCAGTTCTTGCTAAGTCCGCTCTTGTATGATTCTCTTGATTTGAATTCTTTTTTATTCATTTTGTCTTCCAGATAGGTGTTAGACACCTATTACATACATCAGTACCTGTTAGAAAAAATAGACCAGGGGAACATGTCTGTGTCTACTATTTTATGAAATGTCAGTGATCATTATAATAGCAATGTTAACTGTGATGGTGGAAGAAGGTTTTGATAGAGGATATTTCAGCATTTCAATCTCTCTATTCCTATAGTTCATATCTATATTTCATCAATATACTTCAGTATATCTGTATTCTGATTAAGGTGAAAACATATAGTTATTTTCTGTAATGTACAGAAATGTCTCCATAAAAGCACCGATTTTTTTCTCCAAATTGTTCAATTCTGAAAAACTTTGGTTCTTAAATTGAGATTATTACACCACAAGGTACAGTATGTTCTTTTCACTTTGTAAACCAAGGTTAATTCAAGTGATGTAGAAAAATATCGATTAATGTGCTGATATTGAAGAAATCATTTAAATAGAAATACAGAAAGATTTTTAGAAATGACTGGTGACTTTGTAATGTTGTACTATACAGTTTGAGACATCTAAAAATCATGTCATAGTGATTTAGTGTTTTTCAGAATTTTCAAGATAATATGCCTCACTATAGCTTTTTTGATTTGAGCACCTAATAACTGGAGGAAACAAAGGCACTAGTTACTTTAGTATCAACATTCTGAACCAGCTCTGATTTCTTCTAAGTGATGACCAGCCTCATAGCTGCTGTGAAATTCTTTACTGTAGAGAAGTTAACATTCTTTTATTTCATCAATGGACAATACCGATACTGTTCAGTTCTGCTGCTTCCCACCGAAGTGAAATCTTTCTCAATTCAGTCTTCTTTTTTCTAGTACTTTTTCAGACAGCTCTTCACAATACAACTGAAACCTCAGTTTGAAGAGTAGGATCCACTGTGCTGACCTTTCTTATAAAAATCTAAAGGATTTGTTTATTGGTGAGATTTGTAATAAATGTCACAGCACTTCAATTACAGTTTTAAAATTCGAGAATCTAACAGAATTTTATGCCTGCTATTACTATGGTATTCTTTTCGATAAGTAAATTTGGAAATATTTTTCTATATGCTTTTTAAACATGGACCAAGAACAAGTGAGAGTTGCATAGGTTTCAAGTTTCCCTTGTTTTGACAACATCTTTATTTAAAGACTATGCTTGAAAGACATCCAGACTTCTGTACGCAGAGAGTTCTAAATATCTTAAAAAAGGAATTATCCTATATAGTATTAGATTTCTGTATTCAGATGATATTTCAGGCAAAGATTTCTTTTCACCATGCATATGAAATAACTTAGATATGTCATCATTCTGTCTGAGCCCAAGGGTATTTTAATGACTCTTACTTCACTTTCATCTATTTTGCATTATGTTGAATCAGTGCTATTGCTATCAAATTGCTTTCTGCTTTAGAAAGTAATGAAGCAGCAGAAGACAGTGTTGTATTTGTAGCTTTTGTATTGATGACAGCAATTAAAGAAAAAAAAAAAGTAAGCTTGAAAGCAAACACAACTATCTCTCTGCCTTCTTCAGTCTCTACAACCCACATAGATAATATAGGCCAGGCTACCCAAAGGCCAAAGCAGAAGAACGTAAAAGGTTTTCTTTATAAACTGTGTACAGTATGGGGCAGGAAAGACTGGGGAATGGATAGAGTTTCAAGAACCCATTTGGTATCCACTGATTTCTGTAAGTGTAGGCTTATGACTTGCCATATGTGTTTCCCATTATTTTTCCTAAGAAGTCCACTAGGAGCTACCAGGAGAACAACCTTGAACCCAATACGGGATGGAATGCCAGATCCTGTCAAAGTGTGGTGCATTATTTACACTCTCTGCAGGAACATATTTTTCTTTCTTGCACTTCTATCTTGCCTCAGTATGATTTCTTTCTAAGTATGACTTCTTCCCCTGCTTTGATACCTATCTACAAAATGATATGTCCTTAAAACATAACACCTCTGTTTCCCTCTTCAGTCTGTGTACTGTGAAGTAGATCATAATGTTGTGAGCAACCCTTAATAACCAATAATTCTGGAAAAATATTTAATTTTAATTATACATGCTATTTTTGGTTTGTAGCTTGGGGTTGTTGCTCCACATTCATGGGATTGTTTTAATTGAATTTAATATCATTTTGGCTTACAGTGAGAAAAAGAAACAGAGAGTCTGTTTAAAAGTTAATGTCTTTCTAATTACAGTAAATTTCATTTGACTTAAAATTCTTTCAGATTAATTACCAAACTTGGATTTCAGAGTGCAGTATTTATGGGCTGCCAAACTATTTGATAGGGATCCAATATATTTTCATTTCTTTGTGACAGAGGAATGCCCTGAGCTATTTACAACCTTTGATATGCATTCAGCATATTTGCTGGCATCAGTTAGTTGGATTTATGTCCATGAACTGGGTTTTGAGTGTTACTGTTAGTGTCTTTTGTTCTTCGTACTTTTTTAACTCTAAGTCAAACTACAGTAATATCATTATAAAACCTTTTAACCTGTAGAAGCTGTGAGAATTGATTAAACCAATGAAGATTTAAAGTAATTACTGAAAATCATTCTGACACATTCAATTTTTATTCTTGAACCATTAGACTGCATATTGTGTGTGCACTGCATAAAACAGATAGCACAAGCAAATTTTTTACTTTTATTTTTGTGTCATCCTGTTCAAGGAATCTGTAAAGTAACCGTGTCTGACACTTTCTTTGCATTGAATGTGTTAATGATTCTGGAAGTGCACAAAACACGCATGGGTCCCCTCCAGTAAGTTTTCAATAAGAGTGCACAAATGTATACACTAGCATGCAGTGAATATGCCTCTGGATGTAGAGCACCATACTTGGTTGGTTGACTAAACTCATCAATTTAAATTTGGTGGGTTTTATTCATTTTTCCTTTTTAATGCATGATTTATATTACTTTTACTATTATTTCTGCATTTTCTCTCTCCCCCTTTTTTGTTTTATATATCGCTTTCATTTGTTTATAGAAGAAAAGAAAGCAGAACCAGAGAATGGGGATACAGGTAGGGTGACTTATTCAAAATATTTTCATGTTTTTGCTCTTAAGTTCTTTGATCGATTATCTTTAAGCAAATGTGTAACATAAAGTTGGATCACAATTTTGATGTATTTTGGGGATTTCAAAATAGACATTTGGAAATGGAAACTAAGAAAGGGTTTTACCAAACATATTTCCTTTGCTTTTTCAAATGAGTCACATTAGGGTAAGAAATGGGAAGAAAGAGACAAGGATCAGCTAAAGAAGACTCTCGTACACCTTAAGATTTCTATTCTGTCCTTCCCAATCCAGGCACAGAGTGCGCGCACCTGCACACTGCCTTTTTCCTCTCTATTGCACGTTTCTGACTTTCAAAATCTCACTGTTTCTGCAGTCCACTCATCACTAGTTTTCCCCCATGCCTGAACTGCTGTGCCTCCAAAATTTTATATCCCTCTTGCCCATGCCTATCCAAAACTTTATCTGTCCTAATATTTTAAGAGAAACTCCACTTTACTTTCATACCCCAGGTTTCACTTTTATTCTCTGTGCCCCAGAAGCCCCACTCTACAGCAAACTCGCTCTCCAAACACATCACCATCACCAGCATCTATAGTAGCTAGAATAGTTTAAAAATTCCCACTGGAGAAGGCAATGAAAGAAAGAATGAAAGAACACAGCTCCCAGGTGGTTTTGGTTTTATTTGTTAAATATGTAGGTTTACCTTAGGCTAAGCTGGGTGACGATGTCATTTTATTGTCCCTTTTGTCTCTTGTGTGGACCACAGGCTATTAGCTGAAGAGTCTTACCCTAGAGAGTAAACTGTATTTGATCTGAAGAGCAAATAACAATCTTTAGCTCCAGGCTGAATTGAATGATTGCTTATCTCCTTGTAAAAATGTGACTTTATGATAAGTTGAGGTCAGGAGAAATTAAGTATTAACCACACCACTGATTATAGCCCCTTAACATTTTTAGCATGAAACAAACATTTAGTTTTCAGTTATGACAAGAATTTTAATGGTGAAGTAGCTGAATCTTATCTTATTTCAAGTTAAAACAGGAAAATAATGTTTTGCATTCGAAGCTGGACCAGGGATTCTAGTGCCTGCCCTGAGTCCTGTTACAGGAATTATACAGCCGTCACCTAGACCATGGTAGGAATTACGCAGATGCCACCTCAACAGGGCTCGTCCCTGGGTTCTGCTGTAATAAAAGAATCAAACAGAGTTCCTTCTTCCACCATGTTTAATATGCAGTAGTAGTTATAGCTTGAACGGAGTGCTTCTGAAGAGGGACTCTCCCTGATGATTGTAACTGGATTTTATAGTCTCTATAGGTCGCTTGAGTTCCTGATGGCACTTCTGCTCATCCCATCCTGTTCATGACATCTGGGGTCTTCTCTTCTGGTTTGCTCCCGCAGCCTCCAGGCACTCTTTTTGTCTGTGTCTTGTGACATTTCCATATCTCTTGTTACAGAATATCTTCTAGTCAAAGTTTTACTTACACTTCCTTATCTACTGGTTACATTTTCACAGATAAAAATAAAGGTTAAAGTGTAATTCATGTGGCCCAAGGCTGAATTTACTTTAGACACTAGTGCTAAACTCTGGCACAAATTAGTCTCTCCCTACAATCCGTGTGGATCTGAGGGCAGGTTACAGGGTTGCTGTGCACAGTGCTTGGGTGCCTTACTCTGGCATTTCAGGACTGTGTTTGCACTGTAGTTGTGCTGCTTTTCCTCAGCACATCTCTTCTAAAAATGTGGAGGATGGCTGGTATTGAATCAACAGGTGGCTCTTTGTCAGCCAGGAATTTCCCTGTGCTAATGAAGACCCCTCTAAGCTAACATTCAGGCCGTGAGGTTTTTAACATTAGAGAGTTGTTCAAAATAAGTGAAACTCTGATGTGTTGCATACAGTGTAATGATCCCAGCTGTGCTTGGTGAGCAACACCAGGCTTTGTTCCTCCATAATTCTAAATTTTTTGGTGGAAGTTTGAGTGTCTCTGGCTACTTCTGTTGGAGGCACAGCTACTGTCTAGAAGCAATATTCTGGAAGGAAGTTAAGGCAGAAATGCACAAATGAACTCACTTTTGCCTGGCCAAAATTTGTTTGCATATACTTTGGTACATTGTGGCGGTACCTGAAAGTGTATCAGAAGTAGCTTTATTTTTCTAGTGTCATTCTCCATAGTCCTAAAAATGTGTTGTGCTGGGCTCTAGCTAAGCACCTGATTAACACCAGGGCCCAGTCCGCCTTGTGTTATCAGTGTTGAAGCTTATGTTCCTACATTTTCACCACTATTGATAACTAATCATTAGATTCAGGTTAGTTCTTATTTGTCTACCCATACTCCATATACCCCTCCCCATTACAGTGGAGTCCTTAGTATAGGACTGATGTTCAACCTTGATTACCAAAATCGTATTAGGAGCTGAGCTTCCTAATGAACCTGTACAGTTACTGAACTCTCTGGGAATACTTTCTGCTCCTGCTAAACCACCACGCATAGATTTCAGCTAACTATGGATTTACCAGCAGAAGTGGAGATGATGATAGCCCTTCATTTTCACCACTCAGCATAAAGTGCGTGCACTCTGGACCATGTGAATGGGAAGTGCTGTGACACTCTCTCAACCGTTCCTGCTCCCATCCAGATCACAGCTGCATCTAGCTTAAGTTACATCGAGATTAGCCCGCAGCAGGCAGTAACCCTGCACACTCTTTCTGCACGTCAGCTCCATGCACAGTGCAACCGAAGCTGATCTTCTGCATTATGAACTTTCCATTGCCCTGAGTGTTCCCTCCTTTTGCATATAACTGAATTCACTTACCCGTTAAAGGCAGTTTCAAAAAGACATAGCAAATTAGATTTTTCTTTTAATAAGCTTTAATGGGAATGAATTTTTTTCTCTAAATTTTGCTGTCTTTTTTTTCTCTTGAGACTAAAATATACCACCAAGTTTTCTTATTTTGCTACAGGGAACTCACACTGAGGGCTTATGTGTTTTACTTCCCTTTCAACAGAAAATTTCAGAGTGCTTGGTTTTCCAGACCATGAGCAACTGGTAACCTAACTTTCACTTCACCAAATAATCAGATAGGAATTAATATTTTCTAATTTATGCTCAAGAGGTGTTATTTCATCACTTCTCATAAGCTGAAGTTTGGCAGAATATCTGGGGAAAAATAACGTGTGATGATTTCGTAAGAAAACTTCATATGAAAAATTGGCAAATTTCCCTTTTTGGTGAAAAATATCTCCTCTGTTACACTACTGAAGAATGACAAGTGGATTTGCAGAATGTTATGATTTCAGCGAAAGACAATTTTTTTCTTTAAGAAAAAGTTAAGAGTGTTTTACTTCAAAACCACTTATGTGTTTCTTCCATCACTGAAAAAAGAAAAATATCATTTTCCAGTATAAAGGGTTTTTTTTGAAGAGAGAAAATAGATTTTTAGAGCTTTTAAAACTAGATCTTTAAAAAAAATCTCTACATCTTAATGATAAATTGGCAAGTATTGCTTTGGAGCCTATAATGGTTGAGGAAAATTGTGATAGGAAAAACTAACTATATTTTATTTTAGGAGTTTTATCTCCTGCTGTCTTTTTTCATTTTGTTTCTCCCTGTAAAACAGTATTTTTTCTTTTTCATTCATCTTTGTTGATTTTCATTTCTCTTAAAAAAGTTTTGATGAAGGCTTTTCACTTCATGTTGTTTGTAGGGAGTACGAAATGGAGAGTTTGAATACGAAAATCTGAAGCCAGGGGGTTTATAGATAATAGTACAGTTTAGCCTTATTCCCTTCCCTCTTCATCTCACCCTCATCCTTCCAGATTTCCCACAAAGTGCCGCAAGATTTAGCTGGCAGGTCTCTCTAGTAGCATGTGTTACTGCCATTACTGTTGTCCAGAAAGAAAAAAAAGCTCAAGGGTCCTGTGCAAAGCCCCACTTTACTGTTAGATTATGACTCAGAACTGTGGTTTAGAGTTTAAAATAGATTTATACAGTACACTGGAATCTAATATTCCCATCTCAGTTCCATAAATGAAAGTCCATATTGCTCAATATATCTAATGTACAGAAACTTCCATTTATGACTACTGGGATTCTGAAATTTTAATCCTAGACAACTTTTGTGTTAAAATTACGGAACATTTAAGACAAATGTCAGTCAAAATGAATGCTTTTTAGCATTCAGTGTGTAATGAATTATTTTTAATTTATTCCATGTTAAAGTGGAAGAGAATCAAGGCTGTGTGTGTATAAAAGAGAACTATACTTTGTTTGAAAATAGTTTTTACATTCGCAGCTTTTGTCTTCCTCTTTTTTTTTCTATTTCTCATTCTCCCACCTCAGCTTTGGCACTTTCTTATTCTATTATGTAGTAAATTGTGGTGTTACAGTACCAGTTGCCTGAAACCAGCTGCTGCCTGAGTCATGTAGTAAAAGCCCATCCCTAACTGAGACTAATCATGTATTTGGTCCAAGAACAGTGAATCCTGAAATGATTCCTGAAGTTGTGTGTCATTAGAATGTAATACAGTGATGCCACTGGGTGGCTCTTTAACATTCCTTTATACATCTTTAAATTGTTTTGAGCATACTAAGAATGGGCTCAAATGGTAAACTGAAGCTCTGCCAGCCTGTGGTTGTTTTACTTGATTAGTAATTTGGTATAAAAATGCCGGTATCACACTACAGCAAATGCAGGATCTCCACCCAAAATACTCAGGTTGTCTTTGCATTCCTTATTTTAAACATAAGATTCAGTTTCTCTTGAATATTTTTGAAACTGTAAAATTCTATTCTTTGACAACATTCTGTTCCATTTACATTTGTTTCTTCCACAATGTTGGTTTAATTTTAATTGTGTAGATAATACAACACTTATTAAGATTCTGCTGAAATACTTATCTAATATTTTTCTCCTCTTAAAATATTTTTCTGCAAAATTTTAATTCAGAAACTGTAATTATATACACTGTAATCTAAGTAAATCAGATTTCGGCTCTTTCTGTTAAAACTCCACAAGCATAACTTTAAACTTGGATTGAGGACTACTTGTGTACTTATTTTCTTTTTTTTTTTTCTTTAAACTTAACAGGTGCAATGGATGTAGAAGAGAGGAATCGCCAAATGAAAATGAGCAAGTACAAACAGGTAGCAGGATCAGATTCCAGGCTGGAACAAGATTATCATTCTAAGGCAAGGGAGTTTTGTTTTGAAAAGCAACAAAACATGTTAAACTGAAATGTCCAATATCCTTGTAGAAAGTAATAGATGAGTGGGAGGTTGTTTCCTCAGGAAAAGTTTCTTGTGTGTCTATAATAAAACTATTGGAAACATGCAGCAAAACCCTTAACACAGACTGTTCTTAATTCTTAAAATCTGAGAAGGATAAGTTGAATCAAATAAAGGTGGCAGTGTAATTATCCATTGGAATGAACAATAGGGCCATGATTTAAAAGATCAAAGAGAAGGAAAAATGAGGTTTATTGAGTGACAGATGGAATGACAGCTATTGAAACCTGTTCATGGCTTTCATGTAGTTGAATACAGGGTTATCTTGATCTATTGAAAATCAGAAGGTGTAGTATTACTTAGTTTAATGGTAGCAGTTGAGCTTTTGGAGAAGTGTTTTATACAGGAACACAAGCTTCCACCCCAGCTGTGGCAATTTGCCAAAAATCTGAATCGTTTCGTAGTAGTATAGCCCTGAATATGCTATCCAAAATTTCCTGCTATCTGGAAAAGGGTCATGTCATATACAGTGTGTTAATTAAAATAATCAAGAAATTTTCAATTTAAACTTCTATTATACAAAAATAATTTAGTGCCCTCTAAAAGACTTCATTAATTGAGGTCAGATAGTAAGTGGGAAACAGGAGACTTCTGACCTATAAAAGCTGGCTGAGGAAGCGAAGTCTATTCTATTCTAGACTTTTATTTCCAGGATGTAGTTCCTTGCTCCAAGGATTGCCAAAGTTACTGTAAACTGAGCTGTTTCATATTTGAAGACAAAGAAATCCTCAAATTTATGAAGTATTATTAGTTTTGCAGATAACGTAGACTAATATACTTGATAAAATTACTTTCTAGAATGTACATTTCAGTGAGGGAAAATAGAGGAAGAGCTTTAGCAAAGCCCATGACAAAATGGAAAACACTAGTAATGAAAATTGAATTTGCAAAACAAAAAGAAAAATGTGGAAAAGGCTTAAGGCACTTTAAAACTCTGTAGATGTGCTGCATGATTACATGGGTATTTTACAAATGTGGTTTTTACTACAGAAGGCATAGGAATTTTTACTGACATGTGGGAGGGACTTGGTATATTGTCATGTTTAGATGCTTGTTTTATGTTGACACTTATGGTGTGTCTATATTGTCGGCTTTGAAAGGTGTTACCTTTTAGACATGAGCATAATACTGTGAGCAGACCTTCTTGCAAGTATTGATTGTATGTACCACAGAAACATGACTTAATGTATTGTATGTATAACCAGATTTATGCTGCTAATTTTTCTGCTCCCTTCATGCTTCACCAATATTTGAGTCAGAAATAGGACTGGTATGGAGTAAAGAGGATAAATGGGCTCTCATGTGAAGGAGCTGGATAGAATATAACTACCTAAGGAAACATTTCCTACCCTTGTTCTTCCATTTCACCAACACGATATTATTGGGCCTCACTATACATCTTTTTAATTAAAATTT
>Ga0181612_104107_pt1 | contig 11761 bp, 8 predicted proteins | sample HoacroProtozoa21_FD_119630 | JGI IMG/M metagenome (GOLD analysis project Ga0181612, IMG submission 119630) | Hoatzin crop microbial communities from Cojedes, Venezuel. Combined Assembly of Gp0051906, Gp0051904, Gp0051908 | reverse complement strand
GTGCCTTGCCCATGCTTGGTGGTGTGAAAGAGGAAATGGCGTGCTTTCAGAGCACAAGCACGTGTGATACCATTTCTAGGAGTCATTTAGGCTGTAGATAACTGCATTGCTGATATGTCTTAGTAGTTACCGTTTGACAGAAAGAATGAATGGGAGAAGGAAGTGGAAATAATACAACACTGATGGTATGAGAAATGTGGGCTGGGATTTGATTAGAAATTGAAGCCTGGTCGAAGTGCTTGGCAGTAGGCAGTAGTCCTAACAAAAAATGTCACGGTCTCTGTCATGGCCTGTAGTGATGGCAGTGCGTAATGTCTTCCTTGGCTGGCGAAATGGTGCAAGACACAGTACGGAGGCTCAGCTTTTCACAGAAATGAGTCTTGGCTTAAGTGGGGAAAAGAAAGGAGACTGGAACACTCAATCCAAAGGAGACACCTGTAACACATTCGAAAACAATGCTCTGCTTGTGCTGGAGTCTTTGCTTAGCAGACTTTTTCTGAGGATTTATTGCCTTTATCTCTTTCCCTGTGCCGGGTTCAGTAACCTAGCGTTGGAGGTGGCTGTGCTCTGAGCAGGGGTCAGCCATGTGACCTGCTGGGATCCTTTCCAGACTAAATTATTCCTTGGTTCTGTGAAACTGTTTGGAAACAAGGGTGACAGTTCTGGGTCTGACACGTGGCACTGAGTCTGATGGCTCCATGTTCCCAGAAACCCATCGGTGGCCGGGCTGGCAGAGGGCTGCAGAAAGGCTCCAAGAGGAGCTGTGTGGACTTTGAGGAGCATGGCTGGTGGCCAGCACTGCAAGGACTTTGAAACCCTGGACTTTCTGAACTGTGGGAGCTGAAAGCTAGCTGTGAGACTATTCAAAGGTACAAGCGCTTACGCATTAGCAAGGAAGGTGATTTCTCTTGGTCAGTGTGTAAGGAAGCTTCGGACAGTAAGATTTGAATTTTGCTTTAGATGGGAAAACAGGATATTGCTTGAGACTTGATCTCCAAAAGCAGGCAGGAGCAACCTGCAGAACACCATCCTAGCTGCTGAGGATCTTCTGTTCACCTATCCCCTCGGGCAGCTGGGCTAACAAGAAGCAACCCTGCACATGAGCATATGGTATTGTGGAAAGGTCATTTCAAATCTAAGAAAGTTGGTAAGAGGGAGTCAGGAAGTTCAAATGAAAGGATAACGTGATGAAAGTCTCTGCAAACAGGACTGCTGCGAGTTCTTAAGTGGGAAAAACACAGTGATGTTGAAGCTGTGATAGGTTGCTGCTGCCAAAAGACACCAATGTGTTCTGTATTGCTACTCACTGAAGCAGACAACACTGAATGGAACAAATTTTTGGAGAGTAAACACAGGTGGTCACAGACGGATCAGTCTTGTGATGCAGAGGAGTTCCTGAAATGGCACTGTGGCACTCTGTTCTTGTCACCAGCTCCACGTGATTCACTTGCTAGTTCAACAGATTGCATTGATCTTCATGTGTCACGACCAGAGACCTCAGCTGGTCACTTTCTGGCTTGTGCATTATCAACAGGATTACAGTTTTGCAATGGGATCTTAATTTCTCAATTCTGTTGGTGCGAGGGCCAAAATCTATGCTGTTCATCAGTCGCATTAATTCTGCAAGGCCATCAAAAATGAGGACAAGTGTAAATAAACTGGTAAGAACAGATAAGAGAATAGATGCATCCTGTTTCTTGTTCTTTTGCTGACTAAAATTACAATTTTTGGAATGAATAGCATGCCTGAAGCAGAAAGTGCTGTGCCAGTTCAACAGTGTCTCCTAAAAGTTGCTATCAGCCGCTGCAGTTAGAGATGGAAAACACCCTGTAGGAAAATGTTGTGTCTGCTGTTGGCATGTGGCATCTCAGGACAAGAACAGAAAATGTTTGCCTTAGCTACCTGCAGAAAAGCAGCGTGACTGGTCTGTCCAGCAAAATGTTCTTCTCTTCCTGGAAACAGGAGGCGGGTGCCCCTCCAGCTTGTTGCCTCCGCGGATGAGTTTTAAGGAGGTGGCCCGCTGGTGCGTTTCAGAGCCTCTTGTGCGAATCGTGGTGCCTGTGGAAGGAGGGGAAGTGGTGTAGCGTATGCTGAGTCGCCTTTGCTGAGCTGTGCTTCACACAGTCAAAACCCTTTCAAAAGTTGGTGTGACTTCTTAGGAGAAAAATGCAGCATGGGGTCTTTCCTATTGAACATTAGGTAGGAGGTTCTTCTGCTTTTAAAAGTTAAATTGCTGCTGTAAAATGGGTGCTCAGGTGAGGGACCCACGGGCCCAGTGTTGGGGAGGTACGGGTCTGACCGGGTTCTGTGTAGTGGGGAGTGCTGGTGCTCCCCCAGCTCCGCAAATAGACTGGGTCTTCTTCAGAACTTGGTGCAGGACTCTTCTGCATTGAAACTGCTGCCTTACAGGACTTGTTGAGTGAGGTGGTCCATGGGTTGAAATGGACTTTGTCTTTGGCGCATGTGGTGACTCCGTAGAGGCTTGTGAGACGTGTGGCTGTGGTGCACTCACATAAAATAGAGGAACAGTGCAGTGCAGCAAGTGTTTGGACCAACCAATGCATGTTCCTGTAGCCTGCTTGCTGGGTGTTGTTGGGCTTTTTTGTTTGTTTTCTGGGGGGTGGGTTTTTTGGTGGTGTGATTTTGGTTTTTTTGGAAGATGGTACTTACAAAATGAATTCTTTCAGCATGTCTTTTGGTATAAACCTCCACACTTTTCTTTTTTTTTCCATTATAATAAATTTTAAGTGAAAGAAACTGAAAATTTTAGACTTTGTTACAGGTTTGTTTGAAACATCAATGTTTTTTATTAAGATCTGTTTGTTTTGTGAGAAGATGCGTAGTGTCTTCCAACTTCCAGGTTGCCCCAAAGCCTATTAGAGGATGCACAAACCACAACCTGTAAAATGCTGCTGTTTTCCTGTGTTTTGCACTTTTTCCCACCCATGTTTTCAGACTAGCAGGAAAACACAGACTTCTGTGAAGCGGTGCACCACGTGGGGAACCGAGACCTCACACTTGTAGTCCTTTTCCATCTTAAGTGTCCTGAGGACCTGCTGGGTGATACAGTACAGCTGATTTGGCTCTGCTCCTGAACTACTTCGCTATTCCAGGAAGAAGTTGTACAGGAATGCTGATCTTACATAAAGCACATGGCTAATTATGAAAGAATCATTTTAGATTGGAATCTCGCAGGAACATGCTGTAATTATCATTTAGATCTAAATGAACCCAAGCAGTCTTTTCTCAAATTATAATATTCTGTTTATTAATGCATTTCCTCCACTCAGCATTCAGCCCCAGTAACGCAGCGATAGTGTGTAAAATGGGGAACAATGACATCTCTTCTTGAAGAGAATGCCTGGCTCCCAAAATGTGATAACTTTTAATGGAAAAGGAAAAGAATGATAAGAAGGCAGCGCTAACTAGATGCTAAAGCAATGTAACTCATGAATTTGGAGATACGGGGTTTTCTTCCAAACAGCCCTTTGTCTTTTTTGGTGATCCTTAGCTATATTTTAACCTCTTTGTGTATCTTAGAGTTTCCCAAGACCATAACTTGTGATTTTTCAAATGCTTGCAGATCATTGAGTAAAAGATTACATTTACGGAAGATACTGACAAAGCATCTTAAAAGTGTGTCTGTTTAATTTTAGGACAAGGAAACCTGCATGGGTGTCAACAATCAAAGTTACATATGTGAAACGGGCCACTGTTGTGGACAATCCCAGTGTTGCAACTACTACTATGAACTCTGGTGTAAGTCCTTCCGTTTTGTATGGCTTCCCTTCCTAATCTGCATGGCTCTCATACCATACTACAGGTCTGGCTGGTGTCCCACGGGGTTTTGTATTCAGCCCTTGTTATGCATTGCCATCGCATTTCACTGCAGCACAAACCGGAGTTGACATGGCATGGCAAGGGAAATAGGGTTGTTACGGTGGGCATTGCGGGTTTTTTGAGGAGTGATGGGTTGTCTTGCCACGTTCTTGTTGTTTCGTCTTCTCTCTGATTTGGGCAGTACTGAGGGTACTCAAAATAGCGTTGTATGTGAGTGAGAAAACCAGCTTCAGGGAGAAATGCCAATATGCACAAGACTAGAGTTTAACCCACTCAGACAGAGAGTTCATTCAGTATCTTTTGTGTGATTGTTTTAGTTCTTTGCAAGAATGGTAGTTTAAATCTGATTTATCCTTTTAAAGCTGTCCTTTCAAGGAAGGGGGCCAGGATGTTTGTTCTCTTCAGGACGCATTGTGTTTGGAGCACAGCTCCTTGGGTGGAGCGGGTCTTGGGCAAATCTTGTGGGCTGACAGTGGCTGAATACTGTGGTCTGTGAGGAACAGACATTGCCCATTGCAGTTCCTCTTACCTCCTCTTTCCCAAAAGCTGGGATTTAAAACTACCCGTGTTTTTAGTGAGTGATTGAGTGAATATACCTGCTAAGTCCCTTTAGACAGCAGCAGGCAGTTCAAAGCAGGTCAGCAAAACTCACATAAAGATACATGGAAAAATGGGAACTTGGAAGGATAGGAAAGTAAGAAATGCTGAATTTTAAAGGCAAGTTTTTAGAATTGTGCTGGTCTGATGATGTCTTCCTTTCTTGAGGAGGAGCACAAAGGGTTGAACATGGATGTTGACATGCTGTTGTTCTGCCAGGAGCCTGGGCTGAGAAGGCGTCTGTGCTCCCAGAATTTGGAAATGTGGAACTGAACATTGTACCCCCACGTTAGAGACTGGAGATACTGTCTTACCACACCCAATGGTATCTTGTAGCTTTTACGCAACTGTGCTATCTGCTTGATCCCTCTGCTGTGCCCGCAGTTTCACTTTCTCAAAGTAGCGTGTGTGTGTGTGAATGGATTATACATACAAAGAGTGTCGCTTAACCTGGGTCTGAGGACAGGAGTAGCTGACACTTCACCCTTTAGTCTAGAAACACGGTTTTACTTTTCAAATGAACTACTGAAGCATGGAGGACGTGGTTGTAAATTAAACGGGACTCTAATAGACTCCTTCAAGACACACTGGGCATCAGACTGTAGTGGCTGGCTGCGTCAATACTAATGGTTGGATTTGAATGTCTTGCAGACCTTTTACAGCAGCTGTATTTTCAGAAGTCTCTACACAGTTCAAGAAATGATTCAGGACCAGGCCTGCAGCTCCGGGGACCCTAGCAGGCTGAGACACAGGCATGAATGAGTGGCTGCCTTGGACTACCTGGTTCAGATTGTGGCAGTTGGCAACACAGGCAGGACAGATGGCTGGAGTTTGTTCGGACTATACAGGGACACATGGGCAAAGCAAAGCGGGGAAGGTCAGACCCGGTTTTGGATTTGTGTGGGTGGGAATGTAGAGGAAGAGGCATGTATGCAAGGGCTTACAGACTTTGTGGCAAGCAGGATCTAAATTGAGCAGCAGCATGGAGTACAGCTGCACACTGGAGCTCGTTGCACCGTCGCCATGTTTATTCCATGGACAGCTGGAGAGAGAGGCTTAATTGAATTGCATGCACACAATACAGTCCGAACAATAGCCGCCGGCCATTGTGATGGAATGATTTCACTTTAGCTGTCTTTGTGCTCTCAGTATGGCATGGACTTTTATACTTGGCAGTGCCTGACTGTGTCATAAAAGTTCTTGAAAGATAAAGCCAGATTTTGTTAGAAGGAAGCAGAATATTTCAGGCTTCTTTCTAGGGCAAGCACACAGGTCACACTGTGATCATGGAATAAACATATTAGTGGCACGCATTGCTGGATGGTTCCTTGGGGGGAATGGGTTTCGGTGTTGAGATTCACATTCGTTCTGCATTGCAGAGAGCATCATATACCACGCTGAGATGAGGGGAATAATGCAAACGTGAGATCTAGTCTTCTAGGCTTTCTGCAAATTCAGGCAAACATCCAGCATTGATTTAAAATTGGTTAATGTTTTAAAAGCTTGCTTTGCCACTAAGTGTGTTAGAAAAAGGTTTCTGGGCTTGGGGGGGAGACATGGGGCGGGGGGGGGGGGGGGATGGCCTTTAAATTTAAGAAGACCCATATTCTAGAGCTTGCGACCACAGCTGCAGAACTTACCTGCAGCTCTAGGAATTGTTGAATGTCTTTGGTAGGTATGTGTGGTGAGACACTCTTAAGACCAGACTTTCGCGTGAATAGCAGTGATAGTATATGTAAATAGTCTAGAGCAGTGAACTAATGGTGTAGAGAGCAGCAGCTTTACATGCTTGGGAATAGATTAGCTTTTTAAAAGTTAAGAATTTTTGATTAATGAACAGTTAAGTTAGCAGCACTTTTTAAGTATGGCTTCATGGTTGTTCATTGTTTTGATTTTAGCCAGTGTATGCATGTACTGAAGTAGCTCTTGAGAAGTTTCTGCTCCTCTTGACCTTCTCAGACCACCAGTGCTATTGTGTACCTGAAAACAGATCTTCTTCCTAGTCTTGTTGAATTAAATCCTGGATTTATTTACCACCACAGCTTTATGGGGAGAAGCAGTAGAGGAGGGTGGCATTTGAAATGGAAAAGAAAATTAGCCTGTCTTTGCTGGACATGCCTTCTGAAATGTGATCCTGACTTGTTGCCACTTGGAGTTTTTTTCCTGTAAAAAGGATCTTTTTCCCTGTTTAAGAATTTGAGGGAGATTTGTCTTTGAAAATGGCTGATCTCAGCCTTTTGAAACAGCAAGTAAAGTTGCAGTAATTATAAACCAGTCCTTGAGGGCAGTGGAATAGGATGCAAAATCAAGGTATTATTTTGTTAAGGGGTGGAGTGGAGGAATGGAGAACATGATATGCCAAGCAGGTGGACAGCCTGTGTTTAAAATTAGATAACAGCCTGGTTCAGATTCCCCACCCATCTCTTAATAAAAAAAAAAATAGTGCCATGTTGCCAAATAATAAAACGATATTCAGATTTTTATATATAGGTCTAATAGCTATATAAAGGCCTAATTAGTTCTTAGCTCAAGCTTGGTAGCTCGTAATATGGGGGAAAAACGTGCAGTATGTATTTTAATTTTCTTGGAATAGAATCATAAAAAGTAAAAGGGAAGAAAGGGCTTTACTGTTGCATTTCCTCACACAGGGAAAGGTGTGTGTTTGAATGGTGGTTGAGCTGGTTCAACATTTTAGCCTGACAATTTCTTTGGGCTCCTCAGATGGCTTGTGGTCCCCAAGGGGGAGTTTGTGGTCTTGGGAGAATGGCAGCAGCCACTGGATTTTGCTTGCTAATGTTTTTTATTTGGGTCTGTTATGATATTACTGTAATTTGCTGGAGTTTTCCAGTGTTGGCCTTTATCCAGTCCTGACAGATGTCTCATTGCTTAAATGTTCCAAAATACCAGTTTTCAAAATACAATAGAGAAGGTAATTGAGAAATGCAGTACCCATGTTTTGCAGGTTAGGAATTAAGGCTCAGATGTTCTGGATTTTCCCAGGTTTAAGTGTAAAATGTGGACTGAAAACCAAATCCAGATCTCCTGACATCCATCCTTGTGTCTCTCCTTGCCTATTAAAGACCAGCATGAATTTAGACGATTCTAGAGGGTATGCACACAGCAAGCAAAGGTGTAGAAAGTATTTTGTGTGGTGTGGTTGGAAGAGTAGTACGCTGTGCTTCAGGAATTGTGGAGCATGGAAACAGGCAGCTGGCCACTGCATGCAGAAGATCTCAGTTGTAGGATTTCAAAGCTGGAGGGCTTAGCTGGCCTTGGGTTGTTTAGGTAGTGTACAACAAACCAGCATTGGCACTGAGTGGGTGTTCAGATGTCGGATGTGCCTCTTTTGCTTCATTTTGGCTGCTTTAGCAGTGATACTGAGCCCCTCTGTTTCTGAAAGAAAAAAAAAGAAAAAAGATCTGGACTGTTTGGGCCCTAGTGGAAGGGTTGTACAGGAAAAAAATGTTCTGTTTGCAGGCAGTACAGTTGATGTTTTGCTGATTTTGAACATTTTGCTCATCTCTGCACGCTTCCTCTTGGAATCTCTAGACAGCTTTTTTCCCCAAAAAGCATGCTGCCAGAAAATTTTGGCAGGAGTCCGGTGAGCTGTGAAAACTAAAGCAACTGCTGTATCACGTACGTGTTCCAGGTCAGCTTTATAATAGGAATTAATTTCCAAGACTTCGCTGCAGTCTCCAAAGCCCTCAGTCAAACAACACATCAGTCCCGTGTTTTCTTCCTCAGCCCGTGTTGCCTTATCCTTCGATATAACCATGTCCTTTTTCAGAGGGATTTGCCTTGTTCCTTGCCTTTCACGCAGCCTCCTGCATGGTGGTACTTGCTTTCTCTGTCCTAGGTGTATCAAACTTTGCCTTTGGCTGCTGTTACTCCTCAGCTGGTGCTTCAGCAATAACCCTGCTATGGCAAAGCCTAACTGAAAGTATAGGGCAGACAAAACAGATGTCACAACCATGCAGAAACTCAGGATAAATAGAGACACCGAGTTATTTTCTGATTTCATTGTACTTTTTGTAGCCTAATCCAGACAGTGAAACCATCTTAAGCTTGTTTTTGTGTGGCTCAGTAAAATTCACAAATCCGAAGGAGAAGGCAGGCTGTCTGGCACCGTCTGACTTTGCCCAGCTTCCGCCTGCTCCGTGTGAAACAGCAAGGAGATGCAAGAGAGCTTGCGGGTGCTGTTTCACCCCCTGCCTCCTGTACCCCCAACCAAGCTCCTCACCAGATATCCAGATCTGTTGGTGCAGACTGTTCTGCAGATCTCATTCCTAGACGTTCTGGACATGGTCTCAGCTGGGTGTTCCCCGCTGATCTCTGTTAGACGATTGTTCATGTGTTTTGCCAACATAGATGTCTTGCGAGGGAGAAGTCAGCTGGAATTGACTGGACTTACAAAAGTGTCTTCTGGAGCACAGGAGCAATTGCTCTTCAAATGCTCCCTGCCCAGGAGAGAGGTGTGCAGACTTACTGCCTCAAGTTGACTCTTCTTGCAAGATAAGCAAGGGATTGTTCTGAAACGTGTCTTTTTCCATATTGTCTCATGGCAGCGGGTGTACCATGTACACTGGACGCTGTTCTGAAAACTAGAAACTGGCTGCAGTTAACGTCCATCTCCTTTTGTCTTGAGTTACCGGTCTGGGAACAAGTGAGCAGGAATTGGGAGATGTTGTCTTCAGCTTTTTACTTTTGCCATCGTAATCCACAAATACTCGGTAACTTTTTCCTGCAGCATGGTCAGGCTGGGGCTGCGGTTCCACTGATTTAAACTGACATAAAACTGTCACTGAAAGTGACAGGCTTTCTCTTGCTGCAGTTGTGTTTGGCGGATGAGTTTCAACCTGCTCTGGTTCCCTCAAACCAGTGCAAAGCACAGTTGCACACAACTTTGTGCTGGCATGAAAAGCGATGGAGGAGACAGCAGGAGGTATGGAAGAGACAGGCAAGAGAGGACCACGTCATTCAGCAGCCTCTTTTCTTTTTTCCTTCTTAAAATGTTTATAGGCCTGTGGCCTGGATCCTTCATCTGGCATTCTTGAGCAGCAGCGTCGACTCGTACAGGCTCGTGTCTGAAGTGGCAGGGCACAATGCGGTCTCTGTGCCAAGGACACTGTTATGCCCAAGTGCATCCGGGTGGTGGTACCAAGTAAATCTCTCTCCTATTTTTGATGGTGGCATTGGCCCTGTGAAAGACAATTTTTTTCCAGCCATGGCTGACTGTGAGGCCACCATTTGGGACAAAAATTTTTAGTCAATGAAATTGTCCCACTTCTCCTTCTGTTCAGAACCAGCTCTCGTGGAGCCAAAGCTATTACCCAGATGCTTGTCAGGCAGACACAAAAACACTTTGCATTATGTTTTGGCTTGCTTTTAGGGGACTTCCTGCCAACAGAGTGATGGCATTTGCCCAAGTTTACCGTGAACTTGAGGGCAGATTTCTCTGTTCCTACCCTTGGAACGCTCCAGAAAGCGTTTTCCATTTTGCACAGGATAAAAGGAGCTTCCCTCAGAGGGAGTGCTGATGGCACCATCCCAGGCAGCAAACACAGTACAGCACCAAACTGAACACTGCTTCCCCCTTTTTCGTGAGGAGGGGATGCTCTGAGTTTTTTTATTCTTAAATTATTTTGTTCTTAATTATTCTTAAGCTTGGGCAAGGCTATGCTCAGATTCTCAGAAAGGTTTTTCTTGAAACTTTAAGCCTGGCATGTTCTTTCGCAGCTGGTAGAAAACATCGCTGGTGTGTGACCATGTGATATAGGGCTCCCTTTCCCAAGGATGCTGTAAACGTAGCAGTCTTCTCTTTCTTGGGTATTTCCTCTGTTTGTTAGAAGAGGTGGCTTTCATGGGAGCTAATTCTGTTCCCAGCTGCCGTTCCGGCTCTCTGAGCTTGGTGCTCACATAGAGCTTACAGCTCCGAGCCTGTCTGATGCTGGGTAAGAGGCTGGTACTTCTTTTTTGTTTTTATGAAAAGCTTTGATGCTCTGGCAGGGAAATCTCTGAGCAAAACTCAGCTCCTTGGCTGTGTCTGATTCACCCTTTGGTTGCATCATTATCCACCCATTGGCATCACCAGTGAATATGACAGAAAATATAGCAGTGTTTCTCAGGACTTAGCCTTTTTTGGGCCAGAGAGTGTTTCAACTTCTGACTCTTCCGTAAACCGAGAGTGAGCCTGAAATTGTCTTCAGGTCCACTGGTCCCCCAGTGCGTGTTTAGCTCTGAACTGGTACATCACTTCTGTTGATGCTGTCCCTCAGTGGTTGTTTTTCCAAAGACCCTGCTCACTCTCTGCCTGTGACGTTGCCCTCAGGTTGCTGCAAGCTTTTGTTCCCGGTGGTCAGTGCCAGCTTGGCAGTGGGAAATACTCTCTCTCAAATCAGATATTTAATGACAAACTTGGCTCAGGATGCCCAGTGTTGCCCAACCTTTTCTCTTTCTTCAGCGACTGCAGTGATAGCTCAGAACAGTGCAGTTGAAAACCAGCTTATGTCCATTTGGGAAGGAGGACCGTGTTGAAGAGCATGCAGGACGCTTTTTGGGACAGGGAAGGCTTTTGGGGCAGTGAAGGCAACTAGAATCCCAGTTCTACTTGGCTTTTAGAGGCCTTTTAATGCCAAACTTCTGTTGCCTTTGCACATCTCGCATATTTTCAGCAGGAGGCAGAGCCGGAACATGCTTTTGCCATGAACAAGGTGTTCGCGTGTACTGCTACTGTGCTCAGCCTCCGCGTTTCCTGCTCGTGTACTGTTGTCTTTGGGTGAATTTGAAATTCCCCTCCTTCCCGTCCTGCCAAATGAGCCGCTGGGTGCGTGGGCCGGCGCTCTGCTCGGCTCACCTCCCTACTGCTGGTTGGAAGCCAAGCATCACCAGGTGTACAAATGCACAGCTCAGCCCTGGACATCTTCACTGTGCACTCCATACTTTTAGACATAATATTTACAATTTCACTTGGCCTTGTACGCATAGCTTTATTCCAAATAAATGACTGTACTATATTTTTGCTAGGCTTTAACAGTTTTTCTGTTCTGTGGCCAAAATTGCAGCTGTGCCCAAACTTCTGGCTAGGGCACGTTGTAGAGCCTTTTATGGAGGCCCTGGACTCTCCACACCGTGCTGGGCTTGCAACCAGCCTGCAGCCGCTCCATCTCTCCACGCTGGCACCCCTGCTCAGGCGACAGCCCAGGAGGCTCTTGTGTGCCTCGGCCCCCATGGGTGGCCCGTCCTGCACGGGGGGGGGACTTCAGCCACATGGGCTGCCGCGTGACCAGGGGGGGGCAAAGCTGCTAGCGACGACGCCCGTGGCCGG
>Ga0181612_173975_pt1 | contig 11762 bp, 9 predicted proteins | sample HoacroProtozoa21_FD_119630 | JGI IMG/M metagenome (GOLD analysis project Ga0181612, IMG submission 119630) | Hoatzin crop microbial communities from Cojedes, Venezuel. Combined Assembly of Gp0051906, Gp0051904, Gp0051908 | reverse complement strand
GAGCGCCCTGCAGCGCTGCCCGCTCCCCGCGTTCCCCCCGCGGGGGCCCCGAGCGGGGGGGGGGGCAGAAGCCACTGCCGGACGGCCCGCCGCCCCCCTGGCCTGGGGCGGTGCCCCCCGGGGCGGGGAACCGGGCCGGGCTGATCCTGGCCCCCGGCGCTGTCGGGTGAAGGGCGTCGAGGAAAAGTTTTCTGCGCCGTGGCCGGCGAGGCAGGAGTTAGAAGCTGCCCTGTCTGGCTGTGGGACAGCGCCTTGGTGCCGGCGCGTCCCTGCCTGCTGCTCCCCGGGACGGAAAGGCTTCGCTGCTTCGGTGGTGGCTGCAGGTCCGAGCTTTGTTCGGCACCGGGTGCTGGCAGTCTCACGCCCGGGCGTTTGCTGGGTCTCGTAGGTCTCTGAGAGAGCTTGAGACGTGGGTGCTGACCTGTGGAGATGGTTTTTATTCGTAGGATTAGGATTATTTGGTAAAAGAAATACAGTCTGGGAATATAGTTCAAGAGCGGGGGAAAAAACCCTAGTGTCTTTAGACAGAAAATTTTTGACTGTGTTAAGAGCTTGAGTAACAATTCCTGTATTTTAAAAAAACCTGTAGCGGCAATATTGTGTGTATGAAGATGAGTGCAGAAAAACAACAGGACTCTTGTTTATCATTTATCACATAAATAGTGTCCCAGAAGGCGTGTCGTTAGTTTTGTGTTGACATAGCAAGACAATCAGTGGTATTCCCATAGAGTAGGTAAACAGGCATTCTCTTTATCTAGTTTTATTTCTTATGTGGAGTTTTATTCTGCTTAGCAGTTAATGCCACTGTCTTAAGACTCTGATTTGCTCCCAGTTAGGTACGCTACATTCTCCGCTCTTTGTGGATGCCTCCCTGGGTTGCAGGCAGGCATAGATGGCTCTGGCGGGGTTGGTAAGGTCGGGCGCAGCGCCGGGAGCTGTTGAGCCGCTTTCTCGTCATGAGCAATGCCCGAATTGAGAAGTCTCGTGGATGTGAGTTGTTCCTGTGGCCAGCTGGCCTCGTCAAACACTGTTCCCTCTGGCGCTCCAGTTTCTGAACTGGCTTTCTGGCGTGGCGCAGCATTACATGGAGGCCAGGGCTTGCTCCTGTCCGCGTCGCTGAGCCCCAGGAGGGAGCACCGAGCAGCGGGGAGGGCAGAGGCCTGCCCCAGCTGGGGTGCAGAGCCGAGTCCGAGCGAGGAGGTGCATTGTGCTGAGCTTGGGGCCGGATCATCGCGGGTGCCATTGTCCTCCCTTCTGCAGCTGCCCGCTGTGGTGCCCTGCAAGCAACCCCAACAAGCGGGGTGCTTACTGGTTGTGTTTTGAACCAAGACAGAAAGGAGAAATTCTAAACTGAACTCTAGAAATAGCTTTTAAACAGAGTTTTTACAGCAAAACATTGTTCCATTACTAATTTAAAAATTACACATGTATTTGGCGATTTTTACTTCTTCATATACAAACAGATGCTACCTTGATTTTGAAAAGAAGTTTCCTCCGTCATCTTTTGAGGAGGAGCACGCTTTGTTCAGCTTAAATTTCCAAATGGTCTCATGGAAGACCAGTTATCTTAATAAATAATAAAACAGGCCCAGCACAAGTGAGCACTCTAATCAAAATAAATCCAAGAGTAAGAAAAAAAAGCAATATATTCAGGTGAATAACTGCGTACCCACTACCTATTAAAACATACACAGCATGAACTAGAAAGGAAATAAAAGTCTGGAAGTGTGCCTAGATGTTCTTTCACAAATGAGGGAGAATTAGGTTGCTGGCTCTCAATGTTGAATCCATTCCATTGGGATGTGCACTTAGCTGCTCACACCTTACAGGGGGTGATGAGTTGATGTCAGCTATTGTTTTTTTTTCATAAATGCTTTTCCTGCTTTCCTAAAAGATGTAAAACCAAACCATCATGCTTTGGAGTAATGCCAGTTAAAATCAGTATTTCATACAGAAAGAGATAAGAACTAATGTAATGCAGCGTGAGGACTTCGAGCAGGATATTTAGTTTCTGGTTATCTCTTGTTTTATTATTATTTTAGGGTTTTTTTATGCCCTTGTCTTACTTCTTAGTTTTGAACTATTTCTCTTGTTTCTTCCAACACATATTTTAGTGGGAGAGAACAAAGATGGAATGTATATGCCCCAAAAGATGGAATTTCACTTAATAGATTTAAGCTAGCACCTTAAGTGCAGGATTTTTACAATGAACATACTAGAGTTTTCAGCATTTTGTTTTGTAGTTACAGGTATACGGTTGATACTAGTACAGATGAAGTTCTTTAATTGTGCCAGTACAACTTTAAAGTCCAGGAACTACTTAAACTGAGAAGTCATGTATTCTGAGACGACTTTTGAAGCTGGCATGAGCTAAATTAGGAAAAGTCTTTTTCATGTGATTACTCAAAGTGGTATGAAGTTATTACCTATCATATTTATAGTGTTTAAACTTGCTGCCTGAAACTAGTGTAACTTTTTGCATAAGCAGACTCTTTGCACAGACTCTTTACTGGAGCGTTGTTTCGATACAAACGAATTCACACTTTTAGCTTGTTAGCTGTAACTTCTTTCTCATGCTGTCAGATTTGGGTGCTCAGTTTTCATTACATTCCGTCCTGGTTTTAGCCTTCCCAGAAACAAACAGTTGAATGGGGCTTGTAACTCAGGGAGAGCTGTGCAAGATAAGGAGCTTGTGTGGTGGGGCTGGTCTGAAATATCTACCATTTTCAAAAGTGTTTTATTTCGATTTAGCTTTTCCCATAGGAATTAGAGCATCTTGTGTTACCTTGCGGTTAACTGGATTTCCTGCAGGAAGGTATCCTGTGATTTAGGAGGTTGGTGTGTAAAATGGGAACATTCTCTGCTGTTCCTGACTGTGTGGTGGCAAAAGCAGCAAGCTTGTGATCAGTTTTCTTGGTTATTTTACAGTAATTCTTTTGTAGTTTGATAATATCACATATTCATCCACTGCAGAAAACAAGTTGATTTTTTTAAAACATTACGTTTTAAAGTCATGTACTTCAGTCAGGAAATGCCAAAATTGTCTCCTCACTGAGTGGTGACTTTTCCACTCTTGTTTTTCTGCTCAGCGTAGATGCTTTATACTAGCCCGACGCCACATTTTGAAAGACGCTCTTTTTCAGTGCCTTCTCTGTCCTGTTTAGTGTACAGGGTAGGTAGCAATTGCTTAAGGACCACTTACTTAATATTTTGTTTGATGAGTGCAGTGCCTTGCTCTCTGCTGTTTACTGTTGCGGGGAGAGCGTCCTGCCAGGAAGGCAGCGTCCTCAGCAGGTTGTGAGGGACACACATCGGTCCCTAGCAGGTTTTGGAGGATGAACATCATACCAGCTTGGTTCTGGAAAATCATTGTGAAGTGAAACTCTTATTTGTTTCTGAATAATAAAAGGAAAATTTACTTTTAATTGTAATTTTTAACATTTTGAACTCTAGACCTTAGGATTTTAAAACGTTTTTCTCTTCCTCCCCTCTACACCCCACCACCTTCTCTGTTACTTTTATTCAAATAAAAGTGTGTCCCGTTTCTGGGGAGTAGGGCTGGGTTCATCACACAGATCTCTACAGCTGAGCTGAGAGAATGCTGAACTCTTAAACCAACATCAGCGGTATGGGCTGTGCAAAAATAGGTATAAGATGAGCTGTGAGTTGTGACTCGGTTTTGCATTTTCTGAGGACAGAGTGATGGAGTGAGACATTTCAATTCCAGGTCTTTAAGGGTTGTGCCCCAGTTTTTTTTCTTTCTTATTTCTCCAGATCACTCTGTGTCCTCCGTCACTTCTTTTCCCAATATGTCAACTCTTCGTTAGAATGTTTTGCGTTCTCAAGGCAGTGGTTGCAACTTTATTTTGCTTGCAGATCCTTCCTTCTCATACCGAGGGGGTGTTAGACATATTCTTTCCTCGGTTCTTCTGTCTGGCTGCATTGTTTTGGAGCAGCTGGACAGCTTCTTCAGACTTACTCGGAAGCTCTGGGGTGAGGCATGTTGACTGGATCTAGAAATGTTGGAACCAAATGCATTTGGTGAAGGTGGAATTCTTTTCTTAGCTGTTGAATGAACATTTACAGAAAATGCATGACCATTTTTTTTCTCTATCTGACTAAATAACTGGCCAAATCTGGGAGAATTCCTATGAAGACTGCAATGTACAGTCATGATGTTACCTTTTCTAGGGTAACTGTTGGGTTACTTTTTTTAAAACTTTGAGCTCTCTTTTTGAAGTATATTCAAACACTTCCAAAGCTACCATATCCAAAAAAAAAAAGAAACCCACACCACCACTGAGGAGAAGGGGTTTCTTACCCTGCCTGAGAGAAAATTGTTTTGAAATGCTTTTTGAGGAATATATGTTTTGGAAAAATGTTGACGCTTTCCAGATTTCTGCACCAGCCTGGATTATTTTGGAAAGTAAATCTTCAACTTGCATGATTAAAATATGGCAGCGGTGTAAACCAGTGGCGACCAGGTTTTAAATGGGATGCATTTGGCAACTTCAAAAAGAGTGCTAGCCACTTACAGGAAGATAACCAAGAGAGGAGGTCATATTCATTCCTCTTGTGTTCGTGTGTTCTTGCATTAGTGTTTTCCTCCAATAAAAGGTGCTAGAAATTGTTGATGTCTCCCTGTTCTCTTTTGGATTTAGGTTATTCAACTTCTGAAAGCTGGGAAAGCAAAGGAAGTTTCTTACAATGCTCTGGCTTCACATATTATTTCGGAAGATGGGGACAATCCAGAAGTTGGAGAATCTCGTGAAGTTTTTGATCTCCCTGTGGTAAAGGTGAATGACTCATCCGTGATATTGTCAAAGTACTGATGTGGATACTTCATTATTATAGCAGAAAATATTCATGCTTGGATGATGACCAAATGAAACATATCTTTAGAAATCTTTTATTCTTGTTACACAGACTTTTATCCTGACTGATAGACTTCTTTTACAATTCTCTTCTCTCTTTTCTCTTATTGCTGTATATCTGTCAGTGGTTTGGGTTTTGAATTTCTCTGTCAATACCTTTGGGTACATAATTTTGGATTATTTTTTTCCATATGGTTGCAGGTGGCAGTAGAGAATTTTGATAGCTTATGTAATGAGAGTTCACCTGAGAGTACAGAAGTATGAATTAATTCCAAAAAATAAAAGGTGCTCAGCTAGAGACCTTGTGGTTATAGTGAGTGTGCTGGTTAATTTTTAGTTCCTTTTTATGAAGTGTTCTGTGGCATAATTTTAATCTTATAAACAAGACGACTGTTGCCATTTGCACGTGAAGGAAGGACATCAGCGTTGTAACAGTGCTTTCTGCTTTCTGATGCCATTTACTTAAATAATTTAATTTTCTTTATAACTGCTACTAGCTAAACTTTTTCATTTGCCAAACAAGAGCAAGTCTTTTGGTAATGTCATTTAATTTGACCTGAAAACATCACAGCATGATCTGCAATCGAGAAGATCAGACTGAGTATTAAGGGAATGGAAGTCAGAGGCAAAGGTAGCTTGTTATCGAGAGAAAAGGGGTAGAGAATAAGAAAGAGAAAAACTTGAGAGAGAAAAATCTCCCCCTTTTTTTTTTGCAGAGGACTGAGGATTTATGAATTAGGTGGCTTTAGTTCATTTTTGTAATGCCTTTTTTGAAGGGAGGGAGAACAGCAAGAATTGGGACACCATATACGTAGTTACCACAATACATTTATTTGTTTGCTTCTTGAGGAAAAGTCATTTCATACTGAATGTGATGCCACTCTTTCCCTCTTATTCCTTATATGCTGTATTGGGAACACTGTCCTACATCTCCTCCCTTCTCCACCATGTCCCTCTCTCCCCAAGGGGTGAATACTGTCCCAGGACACTGTCAGTTAGCGGTCATCACCTGTGTGCTTAGCAGCCCTTATAGCTGTGTGCTGAGAAACTTCTTTCCATGTAAGGTTCTGATTCCTGACTGCTTGGTGACGAGTGTAAGGTAGGGGATTTTTTTTTTTAGAGCATGGAAAACTGAAAAAGGGGAGGGGATGAATAAATACTGTAGGTGATTTTCCTGGCAGAATAGAAAGACAAGAGAAAGGTATCTTGTCCTATATTGCTTCACAGCCTTTCAGCAGTCTTCGTATTAACTCGTACTAATAAATCAGAACAGTCTTTTTTGTAAAGGCTTAAGTACAATGTTTGTGAGATGCTTAGACTTTCAAAGCTTGGAGATGTATATTGAAACTAGCTATAGTATGAACTTTGAAGGTAATTCACATTCCAAACATGCAGACCAAAGTTTTTAATGTCTTGTGGTTTTTATTTTTCAGCCTTCCTGGGTGATCTTGTCTGTTCGCTGTGGAGCTCTTCTGCCGTATCCTTTAAGTTGAAATTTGAATCAGTTCTGTAGGAAAGATGTTAAAATAGATACTATCCAGGGATTAAAGACTGCTTCAAGTATGTACAGCTTACATTTTTAAAATGATAGGATGTCTTTTGCTCACTAAGATTGCAACGTGCTTGGAGCTTCTTTGTTTTACTTCAGTTTTCCTGTCCCTCTGGCAACTTTGGATGCTTAATAGGCACTTGCAAGAAAATTGTCATCAAATGGACTCAAAACATTTTAGCTGCAAGTTGATAATTAACTGTGAGGATCCAGGAAAAACACTGGAGTGCAGTAAGCGGGCAAATGTTGGTCCAGAGTAGAATGACCTATTCTGCCTTTTCTAGAAGCAAAATTAAGAATAAATACTCAAAACCTCATATCAACACTGTATTATAGATAACATTTCAGTAGCATATAGTGTTATTTCCCATTTTTGGGATAGTCTGTTCTTGCCTGTGGTAGACCCTCATTGTTCATGTTTGGCTAGATTTAGGTTTCTTAACTTGTTTGGAGCATACAGTCTTGCATATGGATGGCATATTCCTTCCTCTTCTTGTCAGTTATTGCTGTTTCATCTTTATTTCTGTTCCCCTCTATTTTTTCGTTGGATCATAGGGATGGTGACAATGGCTGTTATTACAGAAAAAAAATTCAGGCATCTTTTTCTCAGACCATTCTTAATAAAGATTCTGTATATGGAAAAGCTGAAGCAGAGCAATACATTTCAGTACAGTTACGAGCGGATGTTTGCAACAAACAATGCAAGGACCAGGGAGATATGCTGTCAGGCATGAGATCTCATTTTGAAATGAGGTTAGCAGGTACTCATGTCTGTAATGGAAAATGAGATGGTAGATGCAAGAATCCAGGTCTTAATGTGCTTCAGTGATTCAGAACTCATCATTTATACCCAGTATTTCAAGGTGTGTGCCTTTGCATCTTGCTGTATCTTGACTGTTTTGGAAATAGCCTGTATATTCTCTGCTTCCCCAAGAGAATTCAGCTCAGGGAGTGAACTGTAGGAAGAGAAGGCATTTAGTTCATCAGAGAAAATGATATAGTGAGGTCTTTGCAGCTGTTTTGATCACGATAATCAATATGTCAGATAGGATTCAGCAGTTAGTGTGAAACACTTGCCATAGTCATGGATAGTCTTCTGACCTAAGCAGAAGAAAGTTTTCCATGAATGACTTGGCTTGTAAATGGAAAAAATGCACCAAGCATGACATGGCAAAACCCAAATTAGCGGAGCTGCTCCTGTATTAAAAATAATTATTGTGGTGGGGTCTAGGCTGGAGATTTTTGTGTTTTGCATATGGAAATAACTGATGTGTTTATCATCCTTTCATCATCAGGATGGGAGTGTAAAGTTGCTTATGTCATGCATCTGTAAGTCTTCTACTTGATCCCGAGGACTGGTTGAAAAAATAACACAATAGCTTGGAATTAGCTACATTTTCAGGCTTAAGTAATCTAGTGTTGCATTATTAGTGTTGTTCTTTCCCGTGGAGAAGTTGCACTATTAGAAAACTGGTCTTCTGTCTGAAACCAGGAGTTTTTAAAAGGGTGCTGTAAGAGCTGACGTTGTTACATACCCAGAAGAGAAATCAACAGATAAAAGCGTTGAGTGATGGTCCATAATGAAATTGTAGCAATAAATGTGTGAATGTAGCCCTGAATGGCTATTGCTCAGGAAGTCTTTATTGTGGGCGTATAGCAATGGCCAAAAGAACAGACCAGGTCTCAGCAGCATCATGTTCTTGGGTTGTATGGAAGAAGGAAGTTTTGTACACCTGTCAGCAATAAATGTGTCCTTGGACCTCTGACTTCATTCTTTCTTGTACTTCATGTCCTTAGAATGCGGTGCTTTTAGATTTTATTCTGAGCCTTATAGTGCTCACTAAAATGGGTTGTTAAGTCTTGACTTTGTTCTGTTTCAGTCTCTTTATGACTTCTCATGCAGTGGCATCCGGCCTTTCGTTAGGATTTTAGGTACTACCATAATGAAAAAAATATAATAGTTAATGGGAATAGCTTACTTTTTCCAATTGATTGGTTTTGGTCCTTGTTGAGGCAAAGGTTTGAGATTCTACATTTTGCTCTTCTGTTCATGTTTTAATTCGGAGATGTAATGCTCAAAGAGGTCACTGAATTTCTGAAGGAACAAGTGCTAGAAACATCTTCTGTCAGTTAGCTGTATGGATCTAATAAGACTCTTAAAGATTTTATGTTTGCTTACCAATCCCAGTGCTTATTTGATGGGCATTTGTCTGTCACTTGTTAAAAGTGAAGTTTAATGTAGAAAGATTTAATGCTGTATAGAAACGTAATGAATTTGCCTGTTTCTTATAATACATTTTAACATTCCACTGTGAAAGTTGTTTTCACCAGACGGAACTTCAGAAGGCAGAGTGTTCTCCTGATCACTGCTAACTGATGTTCACAAAATCTAAGCTGCAGCTGAAGGGAAGTAACAGAAAAATGAATCTGGAATCAGCCTTCCTGAAGACAGTTGCGTGTGTGAAAACCTCAGTTACAATGCCGTGTGATTTCTTTCTTAATTCTCTTGACAGAAGCAAAAGCAAGAATGAGGAAGGTTAATTTTTCCACAGTCTTGTACGGATGCAAGAGGGTCAGAGCATGTCTGAATTTTTGTTGCTGGGAGGGGAAAAAAGTGAGTTTTGTTGCACTCCCTCTTTTGTTTTCCAGACCCACTTGGAACATTACTGTCATGCTGCTTGTAACTGTTTTAAGAGGGTCTGTTTCGCTTCTGTTCTTCAGAGAGTGCAAGCTGCAGTTGAACTGATGGACCTCTTAAAAGTTAAATACTGAGCTGTTGCTGCTTTATGTGCTAGGAGCAGATGTTAAGGCAGGGAGCAGACAACTGTACACATCTGAAAGATCCAATACTGAATCTCTACCTTAGATGAGATACTGAGCAACACAGTGAAATTTAGGACATTCATCAGACTTGAACTTCTTGGAGGATTCTGGATAATGGCAGTAATCTATTTGGAAGTTTTAAAGTGCTCTGGGCTTTGTTGTCAGCTTACTGTGTGTTGTCTCTTCTGGGTCTGAAAATTTAAGTATTGCTGGTGCATCTGTCAACAGCACAGGGAAAATAATTGTGTTTCATTACAAAAATCTCAGTGTGTACTTGTAACACAATGCTCATCTGTTTGTGCAGTCCTTTTTTTCCCCAACAAGGTGAGCATGTGTCTTAAACACAAAATCATATGAAAGTGTAGAAAATGGAGGGAAGTTACAGAAGGCAGCTGGTCATGCTGTCTTTCCCAGGTCGCTTCTGTTAGACTGTTCTCTCCTGTTTCACAAAGCCCCTCCTGTAGTGGCGATTTAGTCTCCCCAGTCACCTCGCAGTGCCTTGCTATTGTGTGGCTGGAGTTTAACCCCCTTACTATGCTGTAGCCTAACCCTGTTGTAATTTATCTGAGCCACTCTGAACAGGGAGAAAAAATTATTTAGCTTTTTATTTAGCAGCCCTTAAAAGGTTTGAAGATGTGTGGTCTTAGCTTCTTAAACACATCAGTTCTGGTCTTTCAGTTTCTTCTTGGTAAGTCATATTTACTAGGTCTGTAAAAATTCTCACTGTTCTTTTTCAGGTACGGTTTCATTTATCTCTTTTCTGCATCTGAAAACAAATACGCATTGCTACCAGAGATCTCATTGAATTTTGAAGCATGGTGGAAAATTTCATGTTAGTTTCAGGCTATGTTTCTGTTTTTACATCCCAATGTGATGTTTTCTCGGTTTGTTTTTCATGGTAGCTCCCAGATTCTCCCCACCTTCCCCTGTCTGTTGCCTAGCCAACTTCCAATGCAGTGTTTTACCTCAGTAGGAAAAAAATCAGCTGTGGAAAATTTGGTACTCGCTTATACTGACTTGCCTGCTACTGTTTGCAGATAATCTGTCTAATACTTTGTTTGGTTTGGGTTTTGTGGGGGTTTTTTTGATATATGAACTTGTCCCTTGATATGTTCGTTGTTCAGTGCATTTTGTGGACTTAATAATCATGCTGTATGCTGGGAGACTGTTTCTACTTTTCCAGTCTTTGTGAAATTGCAAAGGGCAGGTTAAGTTCCAAAAGATGTCTTCAACCAAAAATTCTACCGCTTGGTTACCAAACTTTACCATTTTTGAAACCTTTGGATTCTATATTACTTTATAACCTTTTTTTTTTTTTTAAGTCTGTGCTTTTATTTCTTACTGGTTTTAATGAAGTCATCCACCAGATTACCATCTTTTTTAATAAGCATGCAAAAAAGGCACTGTAACTTTCTACAGTTGTCTGCTGTTAGCTTTTATTTTAGAAAAACCACACTTTTCTTGGGCTGTCTTGTTTTAGCAAATTTCTTGTGCATCGTATTCCTTCTGTATTGTCTGTCGCTGACTAGCAAAAGTTTCTTCTCAGATTCTCTTATTTTTAAACATGGAAGATAAGCACTTGATAATGAAAGGAAGCTTGATTCCTGTAGGCTAAACTTCCTGTGTTTAGCATCCTGAGATGGCCTGAGGGAGATGTTTTGGGAAGAGGGAAGTTTGTAATGTTACCAAAATCGGTTGTAATATTAGAGGTGACCTGATCCAGTTTGGACCTCAGTTTTTTCTGATGCATACAGCTTGAATTGGAAACAGACAACATGCTTTTAAAGATAAAAGTTTTGGATTGGTCAAATACTTGATAATATCTGAGAAGTACTATGCACAGTATTTAATTTCCTTCTGATGTCCCTCAGGAAATTCTCACTTAAATTATTTTGCATCCTTGACACCTGCTTTCCAGTGTAAATGGCTTTTCTCCAGAATCGTGTCAGGTCTTTTTTGGAGTCACTGCCTGTCTCTCTCAGGTAAGAAGTGAACCATATTTCAATCTACTCCAATGTACGGTATGTGCCATGCTTTTTTTTTTTTTTGACGAGAGATACTAGTTTTTCTGTTGTACTATGACTTTTTTTCTGTATGTGAGGTGAATTGTTGCCTAAACCAGTATTTCACTGAAAATGAGGGCATGAACGTTTCAAACTGTGAACATCTTGTATTCTGCGTGGTCATTCTAAAACACAGAGTACGCTAGTCTTTGCTCCTATTCTTCTATTTCTGCATTAACACAATATTCAGTCAACAGGTTTTACCTACTTATGCACTGAAACCTTAACAAGGGTGCGAGTGACTAAAGTAAGTGTAAAGGTAGTGCTGCAGTGGCTTGTGTTCATAGCCAGCTCTGTAGATCTGTGAGTAGCCTGTTGGTGGCCAGTGTGTGTGCGCAGATGGACAGGATAAGGCCCTAGGTGCTAGTGGAATGATGTGTATATGTGCTCTTGACTTTTTAACACATTATTCGTGTAATCGTGTCAGTAACTCTGAATGGTAATGCCTTAAAT
>Ga0181612_161224_pt1 | contig 11762 bp, 10 predicted proteins | sample HoacroProtozoa21_FD_119630 | JGI IMG/M metagenome (GOLD analysis project Ga0181612, IMG submission 119630) | Hoatzin crop microbial communities from Cojedes, Venezuel. Combined Assembly of Gp0051906, Gp0051904, Gp0051908 | reverse complement strand
GAGGGTGGTGAAACACTGGCACAGGTTGCCCGGAGAGGTGGTAGATGCCCCATCCCTGGAAACATTCAAGGTCAAGCTGGATGGGCTCTGAGCAACCTCATCTGGTTGAAGATGCCCCTGCTCACTGCAGGGGGATTGGGCTAGGTGACCTTTGAAGGTCCCTTCCAACCCAAAGCATTCTATGAATGGCTCTCAGATCACTTAGAGGTGAAGTTTAATGGGATAATCTTATTGGAGCAAGTATAGAGGAAATGCCTACAAATCTCAACCTACCTCTTTTGCAGCTGGAAGAAGGGGGATACTTTGCTAAAATGGTGATAGACCTAGGTGAAGACGCTGGAGAGTTCCTAGCAAAGGGTTACCTGGCACTGGGCCTGACGTACAGTCTTCAAGCTACTGATGGTGAGTTACCCTGTTTAAGTATGTTGTGTGGAAAGCATCTGTTCAAAGTCTTCAGTGCAAGCAATGGAAATTTGTTAGAAGCTCTGCGTTTAGTGCAGACTGGATGTGGAAAACAATCAGATTGCAAGACAAATGGGAACTGTTCACTTGCTCAGAGAACTGTCTTCTATGGTAATAAAAGTGAAGTTTTTAGGTAAAGGAAGAAATGCAAATTATTGCTTAGCAGGTCATAATCTGACGGTAGCCAACAATACGTGGTGTGCTTTACTTGGATATTAGTAATACATTTCTTCTGTTTATTTACACAACAAAAAGTCAAACTTTCCATCTATTTTCATATTTTTGTCGCCCACTCATCACATAAAGAAATACAATCCAAGAACTGGAGACAGAAATGCCTGACTTCATTTCCTGGCGTGATAATGATTCCCCACAGAGATTCAACCTCTCTGTGATGTTGTTTCTTTCTCTGCTTAGAAGTAAACAAGATAAAAATATCTACCTCACTGGTACGTGTGGATGTTGACTACATACAGACCACTGATTGTGAGAAGTTTTGGTTTTTTAATGCTGCTTGCTTGGGTTTTGAATGACTGGACAATGGGCTTCTGCAGATTTGGTGTTTGGTAGCCAGAAGTGCTTGAAGTCCCAGTGTTTGGGAGAGTTCTAGCTCTGACCTTCATCAAGCTCACAGGTGGGAACAGTCTTTGTTTCTTCTATGACTTCTAACATAGGTAGAAGGCCCTCTAACATGACTTCTTTGAATAATGGCTGAGCTTATTTACACATTCAATCTAATTACACTAATCTAATTACACTAATTTACACTAATCAATTTGGCAGTCCGGCCCACATGCAAGAAATGGCTTTTCTGTCAGATACGTCCCATAGAAATGAACCAACTTCTTCCAGCAAATGGTATCGTGGAAGTATGCTGGCCTTGGAAGTTACACCAGAATTCTGCAAGGCATGTGTGTGAGGAAGTGGATTGTGCTCTTCAGTAGTGTAAGTTAGTGTATTTTTTTCAGCCAGCCATACCTGATCTGCTATTCTGAGAACTGCTTTCTAAGACTTGTCCTGTTTCTGGGCACCACTGATAATAGTCTGGCCCCATCCTCTTGACACCCATCCTTAAGATATTTATAAGCACTTAGGAGATCCCCTCTCAGCCTTCTCTTCTCCAGGCTAAACAAGCCCAGCTCCCTCAGCCTTTCCTCGTAGGAGGAAAGTCCCCTTCATAGCCCTCCGGTGGACTCTCCCCAGTAGTTCCTCATCTTTCTTGAACTGGGGAGCCCAATAGCAGTTTAGTATACAATAGAGCAGCTGATAAAGCACCAGCCAAAATGTTTAAGGAGGTGTCTTAAAGTTGTTTGCTCCATGTCTCCCTAAAATTTGCTGTATGACTGTTTTCAAGAAAAAGTTTTTTAATATAAATCTAAATATGATGTTTCTGAAAAAAAAAAAAGATTTTCATCAAGGACGTACACACACAGGGTCCTCCACACACAGGCTCTTTGCTCAGACTGAGATGTAAAAAGCTGAAGTGTCCCTGGAGCTGTAGGCTTGCTGGGTCTCTCCATGCATACCCTAACCCTAATGGCAGCTTGGGGCTGAGGCTGAGGTCCCCAGCACTGTGGGTGGCCCGGATTAGAAAGGTGTGGAGGGAGCAATGTTGGTCCAGTACTGTGCTCTGCCTGGCATGCCTTTCCAGCCCCAGTGTCCTTGGATCTCAAGGCTTTGTGCTCTCTAAATCCTAACCTTAATCCTAACTGTAATGCTAACCCTAAACGTAATGGCAGCTTGGGTCTGAGGTCCCCAGCACCATGGCTGGCTCTGATTAGAAAGGTGTGGAGGGAGCAATGTTTGTGCAGTGCCATGCTCCACTTGGCATGTTTTTTCCAGCTTCATCGTCCCAGCAACTCCATCCCTAGCCTTTGTGTCTCTCTGAACCCTAACCCCAACCCTAATGGGGGATTTATGTTGAGGCTGAGGTCCCCATGAGGATGGCTGCCCAAATTTAAAACTTGTGGAGGCGGCAATGTTCGTGCAGTGCTGTGCTCCCCTTGACATGCCTTTTCTAGCCCCAGTGTCACTGGAGTTGTGGGCTTTGTGTCTCTCTAAACCCTAACCCTAACTGTAACCCTAACAGAATCTTAGGGTTGAGGCAGGGGTCCCAACCACCGTGGATGGCCTAGATTAGGAAGATTTGGAAGGAGCAAGACTGGTGCAGTGCTGTGCTCCCCTTGGCATGTTTTTTCCAGCTCCACTCTCCCTGGAGCTGTAGCCTTTGTGGTTCTCTTAACCCTAACCGTAACCATAAGAATAATGGCAGCTTGGGGAGGAGGTTAAGGTCCCCAACACCATGGGTTGCCCAGATTAACAAAGTGTGGAGGAAACAATATTGGTGCAGTGCCATGGTCCCCTTGGCATGCGTTTTCCAGCCCCAGCGTCCCTGGAGCTGTAGGCTTTGTGGCTCTCAATATTATACCAGTGATTCCCTTCACCTTCAACACTTGTGGCAGGAAAATATACTTTCCACACAAAATATAGCTTAGATAGTTTGGACTAAGGCTCTTTCAAATGCTCTCAGTTAACTATTTCTTTTTCTGTTTTTGCTGGAGAAAGAAGTGTGATGTAATGGACTGGTATAAGAGGACACAGTATTATTTCTCTTCGTAGGGCTAGGACAGAACATGCATCACGACCTGTTAGGAGCGCAACAATATTACTCAGGAAGAAGTTTAAAAAAGAGGTGAAATAGCCATAAAGATACAGGAAATAACTCCACATTTCTGTAAGTGAGACATAAGTTTCTGCAGTATTTGTATAGGAAGGATACATTCTTTATCAATGCAATCAGTGTGATTAATAAAGGCAAAACTGCTATTGGGCACTTCACTGGCATGAGGTTATTGTGCTAACTTACACAGGGCTTATTCAGCACACATTTCCTTTCAGAGGTTTGCACACAAAGATTTTGGTGCCTAACTTTGCCCAGTCAGAAGTCCTGACAGAAAGGGTTTCAGGACAACATCCAAGACGTCATGATGTGCCTCCTTTGACCATTGTAACCAGAGTGTGGATATTCCTGTCACACCTGTGAGTGGGAGAGTCATGGCATTGCTGCACGTCTTTCCCATAGCCTTGCTTGTCCTCTAGACATCGTACTGTCCCCTGATCCCAAAACAGCTCTACTGCTTCCTGTGTCTATCGCAGGCTTTGTGTGTGCCTTGTTTCAGAGACATCAGGAAAAAGAACAGTCCTACCTGCTTTTTTTCCCCTTTCCCCTTCATAACACTCCTCTACATTGTGCACTATGTCTGTTCCCAAAGCATTGTTTTCTGCATTTCTTTCCTAGAAGGATCCAATTTACTTTTATTTAAGGGACCAGATGTGCTTAGGTGCCCACAATTAACTCCCTGCCTCATTGCATTGTAACACGCGTCCCAGGCTGAGGCAGCCGGCAAGTCCTAGCTGCTCCTGCGGTGCTCTCTTGCTGGAGCTTTCAAATGAAATTCCAGAACTGAGGCATCTTCTTGTTTAGGTTTTTAATTTGGGGTTTTTTTTAGGTGTCCTAAAATGCACTAGAAAAGGCGAAACAGAGAGTTGAGGCATGGTTAAAGTAGTTGAGTAAATGAGTACCCACACCTTTGGGAAACATCATTTGTTCTGGAGACCTTTGATTGAGACATATGAATTTCTTACCTCATGCTTTCAAAATATCAGCTGGATGAATGCTTAAGAAATCCTGTTTGTATCTAAATAATCAGCACCAGTCACTGAATTATGTTAGTTATTGGTACATATAACATACTACGTCTGAGTGTGCAAAATTATTTATTTTAACCCTGAAACAAAGCTTTCAGATATTGGTGGTTTGAACAGGCTCCATCTGATTGTTCACTGAGCCCACAATGCCTGATAGCAAGAAATGTAGAGGAATTCTGTCACTGGCAAAACCTTACGGGAACATCATGGAGGAGTTCAGGAGATAAACAGTGTAGTGCACAGAAGCAGAGAAACTGTAAAGGATTATTCCCAAGTAATGCTAGCCTTACAGATGCCTGTATCTGAGCCAGTCATACAGCTAACAATTCATTTGACATATTTCATGCAGCCTTAGGATGAGAGGGGTTGTGTCTTGCAAATGCTTGTTCTCTGCATTGACTATAAATGCAGCTTTGAGGGACGGGCTCCGATGCAGACACACTTGTGGTGCCTCCTTTGCCACTGATCCGTGTTTCTCCATGAACCTGCCCCATGGAGCAGGCAGGCTTGCCTCGCTGGTAGGCCACAGACCCTCCTCAGGAACTGTCGTGTGCCTCTACCTCTGGAGGCCCCTCGCTAAACCCACAGAGGGCACATTTATTTAGCAGCGGCTGCAACAGGTCAGCGCTTCTTCAGCCTGTACCAAAGCCTGACCTCCTCATGGTGAGGCAGCACAGCCTGGTGCAGGCCTGGACCATGCATTTATTCCTTGTGTTCTACCTCCTGCGGGTCTCTTTTGTCCCTTAGCCAGGTGACTTACACTCCCACACTGGCTGGTGTCAAAGTATGACCGTGCTTTGAGCCATCTAATAAATTCACTATCACGGTGGAGAAAAACTTGATTCTCTCGTTTCCCAGTGCAGTGCTCTCTGCCACAGTGACGCCTGGGCCAGCGGGATGTTGTTGACACCTCCCACCATAGCAGAGGGCCTCTGCCTCACTGACAGGCAGCTGGAAGCTGTTTCTGCCTTTCCTGACCCATGTGTTACCTCCCCACGAGGTTCAGATGGGCCTGATATGCTGGGTCTCTTGGGTGTCGGGGACAAGGTGCAGGAGAGACAGATGGTTTGCCGAGGGCCAGGGCTGGCCCTGCCGCAGGCCGGGGAGAGGAACACCCCACCGCTACTGCTGGCCAGCGACCAGAAAGGCGGAGGGGGGGGAACCGGCTGCTCTTCCCTCAACTCAGGCTTGGCAAAACCCACAAACATGCATTTATTCGCAATATTCAAAACAGACAACATAGCCACAAATGTTTCTAAAAGATGTAGGCAGAAAAAATAAAAGGGAAAATGTGCTTAATCTGCTTATACTAAGGTAACATGAGGAAGTTCCTTCACTTCATCATTCAGTGGATTTGCTGTTTACCTCCTGAGGAGATGACAGTCAGTTTCTTCCTTTGCAGAAAGCTCAGCTTTTATGGCCAACAGGCCCTCTGAAACTGCCTAAAGGGTAAAGACTGGCTTCAACTCTCATCCCTCAATGCTTCTTTTTGTGCCTGAAGTAGCAGACAGGCTGTTCACCCTCATGAGCAGAATAAAGGTTGCTTCCCAACTACAGCAATGTTATAGCAAACCCAGTCTGCTGTTGTGTTTTACATGTAATATATTGGATCAGTTATAATGTATTAGTAGTTATATCAATAATTCACTAATATTTCAAAGAGTATCGCATTAGGAGTCACCTGCTGTTCTTAACCAGTGAGTAAAGGACTGTGGCTGAATGGGATCTGAACCTCTTCCCCTGGTCTTTTGGCAGCTTCTTGGTGTGACTAAGCAAGGAATGCGTCTTTCATCAAACCCTGTGTTGTCCATCATTTTGTACTTAGAAACCTGTACACTTGTAGCACACCAGCTGTGTATAATTCATTACTAATATTCACCCAGAGAAGACAGTGATCAATCACAGTGAGGCAGCAGTGGGTTTGGGGTGACTGGTCCTAAACCTCTGCTGAGAAAGATGAGGCACATACCGTGCATGGATAAGAGAAAGGAAGATGAGAACGGGGAAATGAATCACCATATTCTGAGCTTTGTAGGTGGTCATGGATCTAGAAGAAAGAAAAAATGTTTTCATTAGTTATTTGTTTGCTTTTGAGCAGAAAGCTTTGACTATTTAGTTATTATTCTTCCTTTTGTAACAAAATTGTATTTTGTTGACACACTTAATTATGAGATGGAAGTGAGTGCTCTGACCTGTTGTACACCAGGAATTCACATGACACGACTGCAGGTCTATTTTAATGTTAAAGAACATTAGTGAGGGAAACTGATCTACTCACTTTGGATTAAGGACCAAAATAGCTTTTGCCGACTGCTTCAGATTAGGCATGTAGACCAATTCACACCTTACAGAAGGTAGGAAAAAAGTGCATAAAGACACAAGACATGCCATGTTGTGCAACTCTGAGCAGACTCAAATGCTCCCAAGTCTGTGTTACGTGCCTATTGGGTCATGTTGCCAGAAAAGAAGGATTTTCTGAAAGTCAGGGGGAAAAATTATTGGCTAATTAATGCACCAGTTGATCAAAAGGGTGATCAAAAATGAAGGAAGGAGGGGAAGAAGGAAAAGATCCACTATGCAAAAAAACAAACAAGCAAACATTTAAATTAAAAGTCATCAAATTAGCATGATTAATGCAAAGCTGAAGTGGATGGTAAGCTACTGGCAGGAAGGATTCAAATACGTGGATATTGGCAGTCTATCATCCTGAAGATGAAAAAGCAGAGTTATTAATATTCAAGAACTTGCTTTTGAAGCTCTGGATCATTCACATCCATATACAGTTTTTCCATATAAAACTAGCTGAGGCCGCTGGAGAAGGACTGAATTACATGGCAGGTTAGATAGATAATGCAGTGGGAAAATCAATGGTGATGATAAGAAGAGTTTCTTAAATTTTAAGTTCTTGTCCATGAACAAAAGAGAAACATACTGCTTAAGTCAGCAGAACAAACAAAGCAAATAATGGAAGGAAACCTCAAGTAGAAGTGACTCAGCCTATAAACCTGAGGCCTAAGCAAGAAAAGCAGTGACGAGGGAAACAGACACAAACTTAAATTTAAGGAAGATGAGATTTAAACTGGATGACAGGAAAAAAAATCTGACTCAAAAGGTTACTGAGTTAAAGATCAGGCTGCTAAGGCAAATAGTTCAAGATACAATTATCAAACAATTTAATACTGGAACCAAAGAGCATTTGTTTAGGGGGATTCATTCTGATAAAGCCAGCGGTCCAGACCAGACAGAGCTGTGATTCTTTCCAGCCAAATTTATCCTATAAAAAACAGAGTGGAATTCCTTTTACTCATTTCCAGTAAATTAAACCACATCAAACTTAATCTTTTTTACTTAAATGCTGCAATGTGCTTGTCCTCGGAGTGTTTGTGTTGTGGCCCAGGTTTACAAGGTTGCTGCAGATTACAGCATTGCATCTGACACATGCACATCATTAACTTAACAGTCAGGGCTGAAGCACTATATCTATAAACAGCAGTGGTCTGGGGCAAAGGAGATTTCTGGTCTAACTGCCAAAGAACAATGCCAGCTTCTGCTGCCATATGGCATGGGGACAAGCAGCAGGGTCAGTATTACACAGTGTGTCACCTGGTTTCCTTCCTCAGACTGCTGAGCATTAGCCAAGGAACTGTTCACCTAGGCTTGCAAGGCAGTGCCACTTGTGCAGTCAGCCTGTGTGGATTTTTTTGAAAGAATAATGTTAAAGATGTGCAAAATACTCAGCCGTTTAGTTTTATGGGAGTTTTCCCATCCCCTCCCCAATCTTTTTCTTTTCTTGGTAAGGGCTGAATAATAGCTTCTAAGGAAAGCTAGCTGGAAAACCAATGTTTCCTCTGAGAAGAAAATTAGAATTATGAAATAAGGGAATGTTTTTTCCAAAAATATTCACAGGATTATAATCTTGAAGAGGTCTGTTTCAATGAGAGAATTGATGGTCATTCATGTCATGAACGGTCATGACATTCGTGGTCACAAAATTTCAGAACAGCACATTTTACGTTGGAAAGATCAAATGATGCAGTCCAACCTAGGACAGGAAGCCTAGGAGCAGCCATTTTCACCTGTAATTTCAGTGCATCAGAACAAGATAAAATACTTCTCTCTTTGGCAGCAAAAGAGGAAGGATAATAGCATCCCTTTAAAACGAGGGATGAAGCAGAGGTAGAAGGAAGAGGGGAAGAAGATGCAGCAGCTGTTGCTTCATTTCAGGGCTTTTCTGCCATTCATTTATATTGCAGGGCAGAGAGACCAAGTCCTCCAGCTGCAAGTGGGAAAAGGTGACAACAAAGCTGCAAGAACTGCCTCCTGAAGGTCCATCGTACTGCTTGCTGCTCAAAACATCAGCAAGCCAGCTCTCCACGCATCCCTTCAGCCACCGCAACCCAGCACCCCTTGCAGAAAGGCAGCCAGATGCGACCACCAAGCTGCCCTTTTGGGCAGGAGGACTGCCAGCTCCCATCCACCTCAAGCTGGCAAAAGGGCCGACAGCTAATTTAGGCTTCTCTCAGCTACTGAGCTGCTGATTTTCACAATACTTGTACGTCCTTAATTATTTTTGAGAATTCTGCCTCTTCTCTCCAAGTTGGTTGAGATCAGCCAACAGACTCAGAAGTTGCGAAGGGAGGAGTGGGCGAGGAGCAGGCGGATGACAGCGGGACACACAGAGAGGAAAAGAGGTAAGATTTTAACTAATGGTATTCTGACACCCAAACCAATGAATTTTTCTCTGCAGATGCAGGCAAGCGGTGGTACGTTGACAGCTCTGTGGGCACAGGAGCCTCGTCTGAGTGTAATTTAAGACACACATGAAAGGCAGCACACGTGAGACTGAGTGAAAGTCCTACGGGAGATTTTTCTTCCACATTTGGACTTCAAGTAAGTAGTAAAGTAAGAGTTTGATGCTTGATTTCTGGCTATCCCATTCATTTTCTGCCTGGCCCAAATTTGCATTACCTCATTTACAGTGTAACCCAAGTCACTGGAGGGGTAAGTGCACAGCCTTGGTGTCCCAGGGAAACAGCTGGATGAGGGAGTGTGGCACAGCAGGCGGCTTGGAGCTTGCAGCCTTCTGAGCATTCACATGGAAGCATATTTATTTCACTTTTTCTCAGTATTACTCGTCTCTGTTATCTTTTTCCTCATTCGCTCTCCTGGTACTGTAATACTTTCTGGAAAAGTGCTTTGAATTTATCCTCTTCTCATGGTAGCTTGCATGCATTGCCCCTCTGCCTCTTGTGCTTTGCTGTAGCTAAAAGCACTTGAACAGGCCTTGAAAGCTTTGCCTTCATCTGATTTCCATTTTTATTTCAGAAACAGGAGAGTAAAGAAACACTTTCCTCTCCTCTCCCTGAACTGGGATGGCAGAGAGGGGACAGGGCTTGAAAACAAGCAGACTTTTAAAGAGGGCAAAGGTCTCCATAAATGTCACCGTTTCAAGACAGGTGCAGAATTGAGCTGGCCCCACCAAAACTTGTTCTTTTCAGGAAGTGGCCCCAGAAACAGCCTTTGAATCCCCCAGACAAGCTATACTCAAACACAAGCTTGGCCAGCCAACTTGTTTTAAGCTCAGAGTTATTACGCTGGACAGAATAGAAATAAAAAGGATTCATTAACCTCCTCCCCCCTGCCCACCCTTGCAGATAGATCGTTTCACTCAGCCTTGGCTTCAGCCAGCTCAACGGCTTCGTAGTTGCAGCAAACTGCCTAGCCCATTTTGTTCCTCCAGATGCTATTTCCATCACTCTTGAGCTCGCGACATGTCTTTTCCTCTCTGTTTTCAGCAGTTTCTGCATTTCTGCAGGCTCCAGGACTCGGTGGAGCAGCCTGCACTGCTCCTGGAGGAGCTGGCTGCTGCCCCTCCACATGGACCACCGCCTCTCTAAAGAATACATCATGCAAGTTAAAAAGTTAACAAATAAACCAGATCTTGGCCATCACACAGGCCTTGGCTGTTCAAACAGACAGCTTGTTTTCCTGTTGTTTCTTTGAAGAGCTCTAGTACCTCTGTGCTCTGCTGCAAGGACATAAAATTGGCCACTAAGCTGATGCTGGGGTCACAGCGAGGCCACGTGCTGCTCCTGTGATTTGGGCAATATGAAAAGTTTCTGGACACTGATAGTTGCACAGGCTCACTGGAACCTGTTAGACATTTACTTCTAAAAATCTTCATTCTTTTGATGTGTTTCAAGGGCTTCCTCCACGCCAGCTGCGGTGAAGTCTCCCCTGAGCAGAGCATAAACCTGTAGCACAGACACAACATCAGAGCTGCAGACAGGAGGCTAAAACAAAAGCAGCTGTCACCTCTTCATTTGGCCTAAAAGAAAAATCCACAGGTTTTGGAATCAAGCGGAAAAGATGAAGTCTAGTACCGCAAAGTGGGGAGCCGGGGCAGCCATCTCCTGCCTCCACTCTGGCATGGTCCGCGAGAGCCAGCTGACTGCTCCTCCCCTTATAGCATTGCACTTCACTGTCGCTACATCATTTGCACACTCGTGCAGCGTGAAATGCTCTGCAGCCAGAGCAGCTAGTCATCTCTCACCGGCTCCTGCACCGTGAAACCTTTTAGACCGTGAGTCACTGAAATCCTGCAGTCTGGAAACTTTTGCTTGGTTCACGGCATGTCAGGTTTTTGTGCTCTCCTTTTCAGCTCATCACTCTTCACTGGGTATGTTCTCTTGATTTGTGAACTGCTGGTCTCTAGGAATTTCAGTGCCACATGGTTATTTGTGGTCTGGCTTTCTCCATCTATCATTTTATATATATGTATACCAGTCTCCACCACACTCCAGCTCCTAGGTCTGATTGAGTTCTCAGCCTCTCTCAGGGTTTTACCAGTGGCCTCAGGGCAGAACAAGGCAGTATCTGTCAGTCTGCGTCCCCATACAGGCACACAGCTGGTCATTAAACCTTTCCAATGCCCTCAGAAAATTTCCACCTATGGCAATTATGGTACCATCAACCTCGAGTCACAGGCAGGAATCTACAAGTCCCTTCCAAGTATAGCTTCTGTAAAGGGTAAAGGTTGGCATTTTAATGGCAACCACTGCGAATTTTACACAAATTAGGCTACTGAGCACATTAATACGTGCAGTCAGTGAGTTAGCTACTTAACTGATCCATTTGGGTGAAATGGGAAAGATTGCAGGGCAAGAGGACCAGTTTCTCCTGACATGTAAAGAGAAGGGGATGACACTTTCTGATCCATTACAGACTCACAATCAGAAGAAAATATTATAACTAATTACCCACAGGTGTTTTCTTAGCAGTAACAAAAACACCAAAGGGAGAAGCCCACAGTTCTCAAAAAATTAACACAGAAACAACATGAAACTTTTCTGCTACACACTGGGGAAGGATGGATGGTGTTCTTCACCGATGTACAGAAAACTGGACCTATATAGGGAAAAAAAAAAAATCAGGAGTTTCTTCTCCTCCAGCTAATGGAAGGAACCGCTTCTGCAGGAGAGTGATTGTACATCTTTTGTGGCACTTCAACCCAGTATTTCAGTAAACAGCCAAATTCCTGTGCCATATCTGCAGGACTGTGGTCTACAACGCCCTTCCTCCCTTTGTGTCAT
>Ga0181612_134699_pt1 | contig 11762 bp, 7 predicted proteins | sample HoacroProtozoa21_FD_119630 | JGI IMG/M metagenome (GOLD analysis project Ga0181612, IMG submission 119630) | Hoatzin crop microbial communities from Cojedes, Venezuel. Combined Assembly of Gp0051906, Gp0051904, Gp0051908 | reverse complement strand
TGATCTTTAAGGTCCCTTCCAACCCTTACCATTCTATGATTCTATGATTCTATGATTCTGTTTTAATCACTTCTTTATGGTGCAACAAGTTATAAGAGCCTTGGTGCACTGTACCTGATTATGCTGGAACAGCTGAGACCATGCCTCTCTATTGGAAACCTCATGGCCCACATGGGAAAGCCATTCATGACCTAAAACCTATGCCCCTACAGTTTCTACCCAGATGTAGCAAGGTAAAGGTAGCAAACACCAGTTCTGTTTTAACTTGGCACTCCAGGCTGTGTACCATTCCAGGACCCATGAAGCCATCTTCCATGATAACCTCTGAGGAACGAGCAGGACAATGCAGCTCGATCAGGTGCTACTGGTGAAATACAGCTTGCACATAATAGAGAATGCGGTTCAGTTCATGTAGCTGAAATGCAGAGATACAGCAACATACTTCCTGAGTTATTAATGACTTCTGACACAACAGTACCCAAGGTCCGAAGCCCCAGACAAGGCACATTTCACTTAAGTCCTCTAAAGCCTGATTCAAAACTGTAGAGGCCTTTACACGCAAAACCCAGGACAGCCTTCCCTAACGCTTGGAGACAGTCATTTGCTGCTACAGATTCTGCTGTACAACCTGCACTTTAAATGCAAAGCCCCCTGGTGCTGGCAGTAATGATTTGGATTAGCACTGCTATTCTCCCACTGCTAGGGAAATAAAAATCTCATAGTACCACTATCAGAGTTTTCTGTGGCAACTCAGTGAATAACGGTAAAAGCAGCTGCAAAATAGCAAGTGAACAAAGACTACAGAGATATAATGGTGACTCAACAACCTTTCAATCCAGCTGTTAAAGTATCTGCAGTTCCCTTTATGCTGCAGGTGAATCAAAAGTGATTGAGCAGAATTAATCTCTCCCTAGAGCATTAAAAAAAAGTTAAAGTTTCAGTGCAGACGTGCTGGGGTTTTTCAAAATCTGAGTTTCTTAAAAATTCCTCCCTGCTGTAACACCAGTGAACTGAATGTCCAATGAACTGAATTTCAGCCAAGCTGAAGTTTGGAGGATTGAGTTAAAAGAATTATGTGAATTAAAAGTGTATATATTGAGATGATAAGTGTCCAGTTGAAATCTATCAGCCTTCAGGAAATACTGATAGTGAACTGCAAACTCTCTCGGTCTCTTACCAAGCACCAACGCAGTGCTAAGCACACATGGCACTCGGCTTGCCTATGGAGCTCTGACTGAATGCATGAAATTTTTTAAAATTCCATACTAAGGCCACAGATATTCAGGCATGTGAACAGCTATTTTTATGGGTTTAGCACTAATTTAAACATTTATTTGGGAGCCCCATGTGAAGAACAGGCTCCACAGCTCTGGCTTGGAAACCTGAAGCCCCGGCTGATGCCTGTGTATCCAGCACTTGTCTTATTTTATGTTCTAAGAAGAGCAGTTTTCCTCACCTTGCAATAAATACTGAAACTATAAACAGCAAGGGTTTGATGAAGCTTTTGCTGAGTGAAGGACAAAGGAAAACAAATTGATGAGCAAAATGATTAATGTGGAAAAGTCAAAGATGTCTGGGAAAAAAAAACAGAAACCACATCACAAGTTTTTAAAGTTTACAAGAAAAATACAATCTGTACTTTTTCCAGATGTTTGGATAGGCTTCTCTTGTCCTTCCCACAACAGCAGTTTTTAAATATCTTTGTGTTTTGGATTCAGACCAGGACTATAGAACCAGAGGTGTCATTTTAGACTTATTTCAGGTGCATGAACCATGAAATCTGGGTGTAAGTGAGTTTTTGATGGCAGTTTACCCAACCCAAACATTGGCTACCCAATACTCAGCACTGAAGGGGGCAGGCACTAAAAAGGAACAAAAGCATAACCTTTCCCCTTCAGGAAACGGAAAGGAAAACAAACATTCTAGGACACCTACAGAAACCTTAACATAACTAAGGGTAGTGTTGGGAGATGTGAGGTTTTTGTCTGTAGGGATCACTAGCTCTAAGGACAAGTTTACTAATGAGAACTGATTAGCAGATATGCCTATTTGCAGAGTAACAAGAAACCCAGTTGGTCCAGCTGTTAGTGTCGCTGCTTCCTGTAAAATTCTTTCTTTTGAGTGAAAATTCAATACATCTTTGCCAGCCCTCTTATGTGGTACAGAGTCAAAGAGAAAATTCAACTGTTCTTCACCCACCTTTCTCTAGGACATCCCAGTAACGTTCAGTGCAGCAAATCCAGGAAGGCAGGGCTTTAAAATACAGACTCAGAGCTCCCAAAAATCAAGCGCAGCTCATATCTCCATGCAATCAGAATTTCCAGTCTTATTACGCCCTCTCATCTCTTTAGCTCTGTTCTCTAAGGGACCAATTTCATTTTTGTCTTTCTCGGGTCTGTTGGAATTTCTCCATACAAGCACCTGTGCCAGAAACTGATTTTCTAGACATGCAATTACGCAAAATGACTTACAGCCTGTGTGTGAAGAGCTATAACATTTAGGGAGTTCAACATCAAAGTGGCCTTGTCCAAGAACATGGACTGCTCAAACCTTCATCGCTCTTTCATTTCCACAACATGCCTAAGCAGAATTGTGAATAGGAAGACTTCAAACTATAATTGAGCAAATTCTTATCCAAAATCTGGCTTCTATCAGGCAAGAAGGGAAATCCTTCACTGATCTACCCTCCATGCACAGCCATCCAGGACCCAGGCAACAAGAAGAAAGCTTAGGCATGCACAGGCTCCTGGGGATCTAGATGAATTAAGACCAGTGTCTGTAATGGTAACAACAGCTTCTTTTTCTAGAGACTCGCGTGCAACACTGCTTCTACAACAGTTCTTGCTTTCAAAAAGCATTATTGCAGAGAAGTGATTGGACTATATGGGAGCTTTGAATAGCTGGTGTCCCTATTTATCAGCTAAGTTATAAAAACGATAAAGCGCTCTTTCACTTCTTATGAAGCAACAGGATCTCTCAAGAATTTTATGTACAATATGCCGGAAATCCGGTATTAAGCAGCTGAAGACATTTGGCTTTTTGCCCCTCATAACCACTGCAAATACATGGGCACCTAAATGTAATTGCACAACTTGTCCTGCATTACTCACATCACAGCTTATCCCCCTGGATACTCGGTGGCATTTATGAACGTATTTAATGGTAATATAAGCAAGAGAAGAGGAAGCCAAAGAGTAATCCACTTGACCTGTTCTTGGATTTCACTCCAGGTTTGAGCAAGGCCAGCTCACTGAAGGCAGGTGCTCAGTTGCCTTGAGGTTTCTGCTGGTCAGATTTGCCCCGTGGACGCAGATCTCAGCCAGCACCGCAGCCCAACAAGCAGCAGCCACTGCTTCCCACAGGTCCTCGAGGCGAGAGCACTCTGCTCCTCCTGCCAGACCAGCTGCTGTGCTTTATCAGACGCCTGCTGAGTACACATTTTTGCCTCTCCAGATTACCTGCAGATCTGAGGAAAGAAAAACCCCTTTTTATAAAGTCGTTGAAGGACTGGCTAGATGCAGATAAAGTGTAACTGAAACAGATCACTGAACTTTGGCTACAGTCTGGGACATGGCCATACTGCACCATGTCTTGAAGGGGTGAGTTTCACCCTGAAACTCATTTTCCCCTTCCTCGAGTGGATCCTAATCATCCTCTAGACATATGGCACTTGAGCTCCTGGGATACAGCACAGATCTCCTACCAGACCCAGAAGGGGGCAAACCCCTGTTATCTGTATGGAACCCACAATATTCCTGTGTTCCAGGGTGCTTCTGAGCCTCTGTTCCTACTGAGAAGAACATCACCATGTGTAGAGTCCGATGAGCATTGTATTGGTGAAGAAGAGATGCTGGAAAACAAAATTCCCTCGAGGAATTAATGTATGACTTGAGACTGGTGGACATAGAGGTGGGATAAGCTAAAGCTATGGAGGCTTAACAAAATTGACACAGTCAATAACCAGGTAATGGCCACTTCCAAACTCATCTCAATTACCAACAATTAGGCTACAAGCAGTAAAAAGAAACTTCATTAAAGTAATTTGATTTTAACCAGGAATGTTTCGAAAAAACAGACTCCTAGTAAAAAGTAGTTATAAACAGCTACAGAAGCAGGGGGGAGGACTATTTTCCCAAGAAAACTGTATCATTTCTCCATTGCTTCAATGTCTCCTACCTTACCTACCTGTTTGGTGAAAAATCCATTTTTCTAATTTTTTCCTGGAAAAAATATGCAAGTGAGCAGAGGCACGCTGTGTATCTCAACCAGTAGAACCTGGCAATGTTCCTGTGGCCTGTAGGTACCAGCAAAGGACTAGGTAGGGCAGGGTTTGTGGTCAGACGATCTCAGATTAGACCAAACAGTAGGGCTGGGAGAAGCAGAGAGGCTTTTGGGCACACAAATCATAATTACGTGCTGCCTGTGTGTTTGAAAGCATCTTTGTTCCAGCTACATTTGCTGGTTTAATACTACACATTATCTCTAGAAGCCTTGGATTACCTATGTCCTTAGACTGTCACAACTTTGACAACACACCAAACAAAAATATTCAACGAACAAAACAAATCATGCTCAAAAACTGGATAGTAGTTACAGGTTCAGCATGCTCCTAAACTTAAAGCCTGTTCAACTGATTTTCTTCCTCGAGAGAGTATGTTCTATACTGGGTCACAAAGTCCCAGGGACATGAAGTTTAGTTTCTTGACTGATTTTCTGTTTTCGACACAGTGACTGACATGAATAAACAAACGGTGTTTCTTATCAATTAATTATCTCCCCCCTCCCCATAAAAGGCAGAGTATGCAAGATTAACATGCAGATTTCTCATTTATTGCTTTTATTGATAAACAAAGGTCTTTGAGACATAGGTCTGGGTCCTGACACTTGCAGAAATAAAAGCACAGGGGCAATGCCAAGCTAAACCTCTTTTGCCTTGAACTGACAGAGGGCAATTTGCCCTGCCAGAGGCAAATCAGGAGTAATGCCACTTGTAGTATCAAACTGCCTCTGAATACAGTGAAATGACTGTCCGTCTTTTCAAACCTAGCATGTGCCTACGGACCTCAGCAGATAACAGGCATCACATAAATAACTAAGAAGTTTTTAAAAGGTGCATTGAGTTGCCAGAATGAGCCTCGGATCACAGAACAACAGGAACACATTTGTTACACTGACAGCCTATTTTGACACCTCTCATGCAGAAGATGCTGCTAATCCCGATGAATATTCACCCTCTTCTGAGCAGGAGCCTGAAATGCAATGCATAAATTCACATGTCTCAAATAGCACACCTTTTGGAAGCCATCAAAATACAACATTCTCCACCCATTTTTCCACTTTGACTTGTCCTTTTTATTTCAGTTAATTAAATATTACCTGCATATGACTATATGTACACAGCAAAGAAACCCACTGTCTTCTCAAAGTTCAGGCCTCAATGTTAAGGCCATGTACATACCACTGGCACATGAACAAGAAGTATTTTTCTTCCCTTAGTACATGTTCATGCAATACAACACTTCCTTGAGATATTATAATTAATTGCATTTGAGAGCAAAACAAATATTCTAGGGGAAATACAAGCAAACAACTAGCATTTTTTAATGAGTAGCCAGTACCAGCCCCTAAGGTTTAGGGTCAATGCAGGCCCCACACCCTGGTGTAGCCCCCAAAATAAAAAAAAAATCCTGTGGGTCTTCATGGAAGCCTGAAGAGCCAGACATCCTCATGTTCCAGAAGATCCTGGGGCTAAACTTCAAAATGTTCTTCTTGTCTGTGCAAAGGAGAATCTACCAGAGAAAGATCACCAAGTGCCAGTCCCTGAAGGTGAGAACTGGAAAAACAGGATCACCAGGAACAGTTACAGAATAGTAATTGCCACAGGGCACCTACGCACTCTTCCCCAACACGCAAAAAGCCTTTCCACCAAGCATTTAGCTGGGAGACATACTCGTCCCACAGAGCAGGGTGACCTCTTTGGAGCTGGCCACTTCTGACCTCCAAGGAAAGTTTCACTGGCAACTGAAGGACAATGGTGCTATTATTATTCCCCTCACATCTAACCCCACTGTTTTTAATGTTGTTGTGACTTAATGGGACCAGATTCCACTAACAATTAACACCATTAAACAAACATCAACATTTCACAAGTGACAAGTGTCTTACAGCAGTTAAAGCAAACTTTTTTACTTTATCTGTGGAGGAAATGGTGACAAAAGGAAGGTCTGAACAGTTCAAGTTTTAAAGCAAAACACCAGTATGACTTCGAGTAAGTGACTTAGCACTTATCTGTAAAACTGTTTCTAACCAAGAAGTTCCTGTAATGACGCCGATGGTCAGATTCTCAAATTGCCCAGCAAAAATTGTGATGAGCACTCTGAACCCTTTTTTCATTTATGCTGGTCCCTGAAGCGGAGTTTCTGCCTGGTGCCTGTATACCGTACCCACCTTTCCTCCTGGAGCCATTACAACATGTCCTAGAAATGCACAGCCTCAGATTCTCCTCTGTAAGAAGAGCAAGAGCTGCCAGAGGCAACAGCACTTCTTCTGGGCTCTGTGAACTCAGACTTCCCTGTCACTAGATTCTCACATCAGATGTCCTTGACAATGAGCTGAAACTTGGAGAGGCTGTTATCCACATTATCCACAGATAAATGGTGGGACCGGGTTTGCCAGTATCTACTCTATTTCACTAGTCAAAACTGAGCAACTTTCAGGGAAAAGTAGCATCACTACAGCAATTTCAGTGCAACAGTACCAAAACAGACATCTTATCTTGCTTCAACATCAGAAGAAAAGTCATCTCAGAACCCAGGAATCCAGCCCCAGAATGCTTTCTCTGTCAAGGCAACACCTTCCTCTTATCCAAAAACCACTCAGCTAGCTGTCACTACTAGGCCCTGGTACAGTACAGGCCATGTGAAACACCACTAAAAGAAGCAAGCACCATCGTTCTTCCTTGATGAAGTTGGAGTTACCTTCGTGAGTCACCCCACAAAGAGCACACGGCAGCAATCTGATAAGTGTTTTCTGTGTTTTGCAAAGATAGGGAAAAATTCACAGACAAAGGAGGGTGACCTTGCTTCAGAGAGGTTTTGAGTGCTTCTCAGAGCAGAGACTGTCTGTATATATGTCTTGTAGATACAAAGAAAGTACATTTATCGAAGCTTTGATCTAATCTCTTCCTTTACCCACATGCACTTGAGCCGAGCATAATACTTGAGGTAAAATCTCATCTGTTCAGGGTCTATTCAGAAGGACAAAGGAGTAATAATATTAGGACTCAGTGTTGTGAACAAAAGGACATCACCTCCCAACAGGGTCCCCTTCTCACTTAAAGAACTTAGGCACAAATGAAAGGAGTACCTTTGTGTGAGCTTCTAAGCAGCCACTGAGCAGGTTGGAAATGTAAAAAGAGGACTATGATGTTTAAATAGTAAAATTGCTTCAGTTAAGATTAATCAGCAGAAGGAGATATTCTTCAAGCATCCAATGCGGGGTGGGGGGGGGTGGGGGGAATAGAAAAGACAAAAAAAAAATCACTATGCTGACCAATGTAATTGCTTTAACCATATCATTAGATTCTTTCTCCCTGTGTGCTCCATCCGCTCCATGTAGTACAGCCCCTGCAACAAACAAGAAATGATGCAGCCCTTTCATTCTCCAAGCAGGTCCACCATGGTCAAAACTACCTGTAGTCTCAATAAAGATTTTTTCTACAGATTTTTCATATGTAAGTCAAAAATCAAAATTAACTGCAAGAAGAAACTCTAGAAAAACCCAACAGAACAGAAGTACCAGAAAGTGGTCTCACGTTGTCACCCCTGTGGATCAACTGCAACGCTCAGCCTACCAATCTGCCTCACAGACCTCCTTTACTTGGGCAAACACAGCAGCTTACGGGAGTAATAGTTGCTGCCCTTTGCTTTGTTCCTTCTCCGGCTGGTCAATACAAACTGCTGGCGGGGTTTAGATACCAGCTGCCAGCAAGTTCTGCAGGACATCTGCAAGGAAGCGTGGCCCTCCTCATTCTATACTCCTGCTTTCTTTGGAATGCCATGTGAACACTCGTCACCTCATGGGGAGCTGTGTCAGGCAGCTGACCCAGGGGAAAACTTGGGTTATTTCTCCTGGATTGCCAGTAGGAACATGCCAAAGGAACGAGGGAGAGCCAGGCTGCTGCCTCTGCCAACAGAGTAGACTAAGGTCCTAGCTAATGGCAATCACGGGTTCCTCTTCAGAGCGTGTAGGTAACGGCACTCTTTCTTGGGCACAGACCGTCCTGGCATTCCTCCTACTTGCTTGACTCCTCCTGGCCTGTCTCTTCTCCTGTCTCTAACTGGTGCACGGTGTATCCACCTTGGCTTGCTCTGCTCACCAGCAGGCTAGCCAGCAGTAAGTGAAGGGACAGGTTTAGCCTTCCACAAAACCTTAGCGTTCAGCAAGAAAACTTTGAAGTCACTGCTGCATACACATACTATTGCTTAAAACTGGGCAGCTTCTCACAGAAGGGGAAATGTTCGCTCATGAACCCAAAGGCCACCCCTCTGCCAAATCCCAAAACTGGCTTCCAAGCGTTTGGGCCACTCCAGCTCACGGAGAAGGCAGCTGCCAGGATGCATTTGCTTGTTTGTTTTAATGTAAAGTCATATTCTCCTCCTAGTCTTGTTCCTGGAAAAGGCTGGACATTTTTTTGGATGAAAACCTAAAAATGATAACATGGTGAGATAGATAACAGAGACAGAAAATCTCAGCCAAAATACTTATGATTTGGTAACGCTATAACCAATTGAGAACCGCTTAGGACATGGAGCTGAGGTGATCTTAACAAGTGTACTACCAAAATTTCTTACTGCAATTAGAACAGAGATAGGAAAAAAAATATAACCTTCACAGCTCACACTAAATACCACCCACAGGCAGCATCTTTGAACTGGCACAGGTTGTCCCTGATTGATGGGCAAGGCTGGTAGCAGCAGGTAGCTGTCTACACTACAGGTTTCCTTTTAATTAACATGGTTAGATATCAGTGGAAGCCTGTGCAGAAATTTCTCTTCAAAACTGCTCCTAAGGCATCCTCCAGCAAAAATTTGCGGGTGTCCAGGGCACGAAGCAGCACAGGCAGGCAGCCGAACCGGCACGCTCACTGCGGGTGCACTCATCCTATTAACCAGGCGTCCTGCTGCGCACAAAGGCTCTGCGCCTCGCCTTGCGAGGCAAGGATTCAAACGACAGCGGAATTGGAAGCGGAGATTTAATAATTAAAATCAAGGCAGGAGCATCATCTCAGGTGCTTCTCTGAATGGTTGTTGTTTTGAAAAGAAGAAGGGAAGAGGTAAGCAAAAGAAAACAGCAAGGGGACATCCTCTTCCTTCCATCCTCTTCTTGCCAGGGTCTGCCTTGCCCTGTCTGCACAGCAGCAACTGTCGCTGGTCTACCCATCCAGATTTCGAAGCTTATAAGCCTGGAATGGGAGTTTCTCCATTTGTTCTTACTAGATTTATCTGGCTGCTTTCCAAAGCTCTGGTCTGCTCCAGGGGTGATGCATTTTGTTGTTTCGAGAAGTTTAATTAGGCAATTGGAACCAAGTGCCAAAAATACCCTCTGTGTGGATTTCTTCCCAAAATAAAACCTGATTACCGTAAGTACGGGCCATGCCTTGAGAGAGTTCGCAATAATCACACTACTTCCAGCCCAGCTTTTCTCCTCATTCATTTGGGAGGATGAAAACAAAGTAGAGACCAGTCAGATGGTGGTATTTCTCAATGACACTTACTGGGTATCTGCTCATCAGCTAATTGTTATCGAAGCCTCAGATGCTTGTATAGCACATGTCTGGACATTTTCTTTGCATGAGGGGATAGCAGAATAACTATGCATTTCTAATCTGCATTTAAATGGAATGTCTCTCTTGCAGGAGGCACTGTATGCAGCCAGACTGCTGTGAAGCAGCTTCCTGAGAGCTCAGGGAAAAGGTAGCGATGTGACAGCACCACGTCTTACACTTTAGAGCTACCCACTTCCAACGCTACAGCCAAACTACTGCAACTTGCAACAACATTTGACAGCCACATTACTCACCAAATGTTGCATAGTTAAATTTAGCTCTGCCTTGGGAAATTGGAGAGTACTCACACCTACAACAAAATTCACAGAAGGAAGGCAGGCAGTATTCCCCTTCATGCTGGCTAAGTGGGACTTTCCAGAGTGAGAGATTAACCCAATCTTTGTTAGGAAAAGTCTGGCACTGATGCCTCGCTGGAAAGGATCCATCTTTCAAATGTCATGGAGAACAGTCAAAAGCCCTCAAGCTAGCAAAGCACCTTTTCCCTACTCCTTGAAGTTTCATCCAAGTTATATTGCCTTATAAGCAGAAAAAAATACAACTTCCTTTCCTTTGTTTGTGTTCCTTGGAAAACAACAGCAGCCTGTCAAGTAATAACTGAATGTAAAAAGAAATTATTTTTTTTTAAATTGGAAAGCTCTGGGTCTGTCCTGCCAAAGCAGTTGTGTACTCCACTGGTGGGAAGGCAGGCAGGGGTCAGCAGTGGGTGAGAAGATGCCCCATCTCCACCAGATCTCTACCTGGCCTGGCTCACCACCCACGCTGGGAACCCCCAGCTGGGGAAGCAGTCTGCCCTGAAGGATGACAAGGGAGTGCTCCCCCTTGGAGACAAGGGTCCCCTCCTGCCCTCTGGGTGACACCATACTTGCTGGTGGCAGGACAGATTTTAATCCACATGCCACACCAAACGCCACAGCCACCATGATCTACAGTCTGCACGCACCAGGTGAAATTCTGAAAAAGATCTTAGCTCCTCAGTGGGTCAGGAGATTAAGGAGGGGAGAAAGATCTCAGCCTTTGCCCAAAAGCCCCTGAAAATACAGAAAAGCCTTACTGAAAACATACCAGCTTCAGCAAGCGACCAGGACATCAAATCCTACTTTGCTCTCAAACTGTCCCTGCCTTTTGCAGTACGCTTGTTGGCTGCTCAGAGAGGAAAAGTGCAGGTGGATGCTTGGCTTGGCTGGTTTTGGTGTTAGGTTTTGTTTTTTTTAAACGTAGTTTTAACAGCTCTTTTCAGTTCTAAAAAAATTCTGGCTGTACCAAGCAAGGTTTATACTCGATGTCATGCACCTCTGTAAGACTGCAGCCACTACACTTCACAGAGCAGCAGGCTTTCACTTGAGAGCAGCGGATCATGTAATGCAGGGAGCACTGCACGGAGCAGCTGCATGGGCATCTGCGAGGCCAGAGAGGACTCACCCACGGGCCCTCGCTGCCGCAGCGGAGCTGTGAAGCGACCAGCGCTGAGTGGCCGGGGCACGCAGGCGCCCGCTGCGAGTGACCTGCCCAGGGTCAGAGCAAGTTTACGGCTGACAAGACGCCGAGTTCACGTCTCCTGCTTCTCGCACTTTGCTCTGTCGCTTTGCACCTCGTGCGGTCCCTGGCCGAGGGCAGACCGAGCCCGCCTGCTTTCTCAGGTGGCTGGCAGGGTAGGACAAACACACTTCTCTGTTCCTGGTCCAGACACTCCTGAGCGTAAAAAGCAGGCAATTAAAACCACATTTCCCCCTCTCAGCAATTTCAGGAACAGTCCTTCACAAGTATTCAAGTTCATCTGTTTAACATGCAGCTTAGTTCCCTCAGAAACGATGTCTCTAACGATAGCTTAGCATCTCGTTAGCACAATGTGGGCTTCACCTTTTGATGGTCGCTGGTTCGGGGTGCCAGGTAGATTTGCCAGTATAAGGGAGGGTTA
>Ga0181612_143778_pt1 | contig 11763 bp, 2 predicted proteins | sample HoacroProtozoa21_FD_119630 | JGI IMG/M metagenome (GOLD analysis project Ga0181612, IMG submission 119630) | Hoatzin crop microbial communities from Cojedes, Venezuel. Combined Assembly of Gp0051906, Gp0051904, Gp0051908 | reverse complement strand
TTCCCTGCCACTGACGGGATTGAGGAAAACACTACCTGTGCCCCTGATCCTTCCACCAACCGCCCCAATGCCCTGCAGTCCCTTTGGTGGCCTTCGACTTCTCTGTGATCTCATCACTGCCGATCTGCATAACCAACAGCGGGTAATAATCAGAGGGCCATATCAGACCAGGGAGTTTCCTGGGAGTTTCATTCAAATGCCCAGAGCACTGAAATAAACTTTTCTCCTTTAGCAAAACTATACTATAATTTACTTACAAATATTTGTGTAACATGTTAGAAAACACATATTTTCACAGAGAATGAAGGATAGCTTTATCACTAACATTAATCAGCTACATATCCCTTAAAATCTAAAATAACGCGGTAGATTGAAAGAAACATGCAAACATGTCTGTGCCCTCACACAGCATGAGCAGATAGTGTACTTTCCTGGAGAAATCGTTATAAATGATATCAAAGGTCTTACAGTGTTGTTTATTCACACTATTTTTAATATGGTTGCGAGAAATAAAACCACGACAGGCTACGTATAACATAGTCCATGTTTAAATTTCAAACCATAGATTTTTATTATAATACAGTCGTCTTCTGTTCTGTGAACGTTATACCTCCTTACGCACAGTCATTTTAGTAACTAAAACTAGTTAATGACAATAAATCTTGGTAAGGATGAAAAAGTCTTAGAACTCCATGCCTCCTTGACTAGTTATCACTGGAAAGAAATTAAATGCATGTTAGCTTGTTTTTTCAGTAGGTCAATCACTACCTTTTTTTTTTTTTACATATTCTGACAATCTAAATTCCACTCAAATCCTTCTTTCTATGAATTCCTATTGGATAACTCTTCATGCAGTGCTCTTCTTAGGCCTTTTGAAATGCTTTCTGATATGTAGAATAACCAGAATTGCTTCATAGAACAGACATGAAACTTAAGGAGACTTTAGTAATTCTGCATATATCTGCAGCTACTGAATGCTTCTGCCTCTCCTTCACTTGAAGTCTCCATGTACCATGTCTGTGAAACCTTTTCAGCATACAAGTGTCTCCTGAGATAAATAGTTCCTTTTTTGAGGGGGAAACATCATAGCAGGTTGAGGAATATTCGTTCCCAAAAATGTTTATGAAGGTGAAGAATTTACATGTTAAGCATACAGTACTTTTATTTTTACAAACCTCTTTTTAAAGTCTGTTTTTTCCCCTTATAATACAGTAACTGGAAACACATCAATATAGTGATTTTCTGCTTGATTTCTTGTTAAACCTCTTAAATCTTAAAAAATAATACTCTTGAAAGTTATGTTTTGCCTAGGAATTTATTTTTGTGATTTATTATTCACAAAACCATACAGAAGATTTTTTAAACTGGATTTATATGTAGTAGAGTATTATGTATAAGAATGCGAAAACAGATGTGTATGAAAGAAATTGAACTATGTATACTAAATGTATTTCATTTCTGCAGAATTTCTGGGTAATATTGACACTACCGGGCTGTATTAGAAGAAATTAAACTAGCAGATCTCTGCAGAAAGTTGAAACAATATAAAGGCATTCACCATGAGAGGAACTCCATTCTAGCAGCTGTGAATAAAAAGGTTGCCAGTAATAGTTATGGCACTGCACTACAACATAATTTCACTTTCTACTACTGGGAGTAAAACCTGTAGAAATTTGAAGGGAATTATTTTCACAAAGTTGTATTGTATGATAAGGAATTATCTCCAAACTTTCTGAAATTATACCAAAATGAAGGCTATTTGGAAGAGATATAGGAAAAGCAGGTAAGAAAAGTTCAGTGATATAGCTCAAAATGTCCAGTTTTGATACTGAAAGGGAAATGTTGTAGTTTACTACTTCAGCCGATACAGGTTTTGAAAATCTGTGCATACAGGCAATAAAAACAGTTATCAATTTGAATGCATAATTAGATGTTACTTAAAAAATACACAGAGCGGAAGTAACAGAACCCAAAGAAGCACAATCGTTTCCTCCACGTATGAGATTAACAGGTGAAATAATATGAGGAAATATGAACCAAAATAAACAATCCTATACATTGCTTGGAATATATGTGCTATTATTGAGCAAATAACCTGTACTTCCTCTACTCTAAAAAATTTCTAATTAAATGTAATGCTTTAAACTTCTTTGAGAAAGAAACTCTTTAGACAATTTTATTTATAAATAAAAAGTTAGGAAGTAAAAGGAATAGTGATAAATTTCTTTCTTTCAAAGCATTTTTGACTGGAGAGTGTCAGTTACAAAATTCAAGTAATTACTTTTTTGAAATCAAACTTTGATTATAATGGATTCTTAAGAAAGTCAAAGAAAATTAACATGCTGCTTGAATCCGTAACTGTAACCAAATCAGAAAAATTAGAATTAATTACAGCAGTAATTCCATTTTAGTGATAAATATGCAAAGACTTGCTTAATCAAATGTTATGCAGAGACAGGTAATAATGATTCTGAAGCCTGCATGTGTTATAAATCTTCACCTGCTTAAAAAAAATTATAGAGGATCAGTTGGATGAAACACAAAAGCAGGGAATTATCTTACTCTGAATTATACTCTTTGGGCATCATAATTTGTAATACTGCCCATATCTTCCAGTAATTGAAACCCTGTGCAGACAATAGAGTATTAAATAATGTCAACCATATATATAAGTTTCTATTCTCTGAGTCAGAGATTTCCTACCTCTTTGAGCCAAAGTAGTTACAATGAACACTAGCAAATCAGAACTATTTAATGGGTCACTATGTAAGCAAACTTCACTGCATGACAAATGTATATCTCCTAAAATTATAAAGTCGTCTTTATATTATTTCTTCCATTGTTGTTGTTCTATCATTGTTGTTATTATTATTAATCACTTTGATCCTGATGCTATAAAACAAATCTGCAAAGCCTAATCATCTATGCAAAAGCACTGCTCTACAAAGTAGGGGCTTAATTCGTTATAATACTAATATAAAAGTATTGTTAAAATATTTCTACTGGGTTTCCATCCACAATCTATAATTTTGTGAATCAAAACAGTTATTTTAATCTTAGTACATTTTTTAGATTCTAAGGGCTGCAGTTTAAAAACCAATATGTGTAAGAATGGTCTTCATAGTTTGAAGTATGACAACAGTAATTAAGACCTTAATCAGATGGTTTAAAAAACATTAAGGTAGGTGCTGTTGGGTGGAATTTAGCCTTCTAAAGCCCATTGTATTCTTGTGAACATCAGCTGCTTACAACAAATCTGAATTTATGCTTTACAGATGTTCTTGTCAGCAGCCTAAAATCAAAGATACTGGAAGAAATACTCATCAAACCAAAAAAATCAAGAATCAGTTTTAATTTTCCTTTCCTATATCGGATATAAAAGTCCTTGGGTTACATGCTGTAGAACTGGCAGGCAATCTCAGTTTAATGAAAGAGAATTGAAACAAACTATATATAAAACATAACAGACAATTTAGATAGTAAATTTGAATTCCTCATTTTATATGTTGAGATTATTAACAATCTAGAACTTGGACCTTTTATTTCCAGAGAAACATCACTGAGAATAGGGGAAATATTCAAACGAGCAAAAACATGAAAAGCATAGCTGTCCCCCGATCTCTCTTTTCATTCTTCAGAGCATTTTGTTAAGTAGCTTGTCCCCTTCCCTTCAAACTAAAATTTCGCTTAAGTTAGTGCATCCCATATGTAGAGAATATCATTAATATGCATATCTCTAGAAATATGATTTTACAAACTGATTATCCAAATTTATCTTGCTACTCCTAAGTCTTAAAATAAGAACTTTTTCTTTGGTTTTCTGCCATACTGGGAAAGACAGCTGTCTGACAGATATTAGGACATCTCCCTTTTCTTTTTTCGGCCACTTTTACTCAGGTCTGTACCAAACATGACCCCTAATTTGAGCTCTCAGTAGTTCATGATGACGAGCACAGAAGTATTTGTCTCAGGGTAGATTTTAATACTTTTTAGCCCCTGGGGCTGCCCAGGACATTTGCACTGTGCAGGCACCACATGCTCCCAAGCCCGTGCATGCTCCTTGCTCCTCCATGTTACAGCACGAGACTCTAACTGCCGTGTCCAGCGTGTGCTCAGTGCAGTGGGGAAACAAACACAGAAACATTTTACCAAGTGTTATAAATTGCTGACGGGGATGAATCTCACAAATCTCAAAGTATGAGCCACCCCATTTTGTCTTTTCTTTCAAGCTTTCCCCTCCTTCATTTTTTTCAGTTTTTCTTCATGCTCTCACCGTTATTCTGTCTTTAGATCCAGACAACAGTCAAATGTTCTGGTGCACAGGAAATTCCAACATTTCAAAACTTGTTTTTCTTCTGTATTAGACATCACATCATTTCATATTAGGCATTAACACTACTGGCATGTCGTATTATATTAGAGCACAATACATTAGCTAAAACATTTATATTAAGTTACTACATAATTTTATTTTGATTATGTAAGACTGATTTATTATATGTTGTTTATTTTACTTTTACATTATATTAATACCAGCTGCTTTTTCATTGCCATGCTCAGTGTCAAACATGCCTCACTGAAAAAACACGACACATCATATCAAAAAAGTCATATCTTATTATTTTCTTCTAATTAGACTAAAAAGTTCATACTGATGTTAGTGAAATGTGACACATACTAATCACAAATCAACAAAGAGCTCATTGGAAGGAATTATAATTTAATCTGTTTATTGGCTTGATCTTTGCAAAAAAGTACAAACATCCTTTGAGAGTGGAGATTTAGGATTATTTGACAATGGAAACAAGACCCTTTATTTAGCAAAACTCCAAATTTTGTGCTCTAAACTGAGACATAATCCTTATTAAAAGGAAACAGACCCAGTGCTGAGTACCCACCAGCATGAATACTACTCATGTGAACATATTGCTTATGCAACAGCAGTTAAGAGAAATTGTAGGCTTCAGCCATTGCAGACCTTCCTACAGAACCACCTGTATGTGACTCTGAAGAGATGGCCACTTGGTAGCATGAGGAAGAAGTAGAGTTCATCAGCAAGACACAGAAACACCAGCTGAAATGCTGATATTGGAAACATACCTCCTGTTTTGCATGTCTACAAGAGCAAAAAGAGAGATTAAACTAGCCATTAATAATTCTAAATGTCAAAAATTACTTAAAAACAAAGAAGATGCGTTCATGAAAATAAAAAGAGAAATGCCCTTGTATATGATGTAGGCAGTGCATTGACAAGTGCTATCCCGAGGAGATTGAAAGTATTGCTGATTACATGCTTCCAGGAAGATAAGGGATGTTCAGTTTGGGAAATCACTTACTGGCAAATCTTTTTTTGCAAGGTAACTGCAAAAAATGTGTTTATGACAAAAGAAAACCAGGGGAAACCAATACTGTAAAGAAATGGTTTCCTCTTCTAGTCATATCCTCTACTCCTTGGTCTTCTTACTCTGATTTAGCTTTTCTAAAATGACAGGAAGGCTACGCTCTCATACAGTGATAAGCAATATGACAGCTTTCCAATTCACAGCAATGTTCTACAGGGATGCGGTTTGATGACAACTGTCTTCAATAGTTTTTTCACTGCTCTTTCGTTATTCTCTCTTACACATTGTATAAGGTATATAAAATTCCGTATACAGCCAGACAGAAAACTCTTCAACATTCAATGAGATGAATAGTACCAAAGCAAGTAAAGCAAATGCTGAAGAGTGTATATCTGAAGTTTCTCACACAAAGTGAAAATGACCACTGCAGAATCTGATGCAAATTTTCATTGTTTGTAATAAACTAGGATTAATCACTGGCATAAAAGGAGCATTTACTGTTGTTTATTTTCCATAATTTTAGAGTTAACTCCCTGCTGAAGAAGTGTTGATAGATAATAGAGGCAATATATTTTCATGCATTCTCTTCTCCAGAATCAAACATATTGTGTGACCAATCTCTACACACCAAAACTCACTTTTGTACCTGAAAAGCATCTATTTATTCATTCAGTTGACTAAGTTGTGCTGGGAAAATAGTGTTAGAAATTACTAATACTTCACAATTGGCTATGTTTATGAGGTGTATATTCTGTGCCACTGCATGGCACCATTTATTTGAGCCGCATGAGGAGCCAGAGAAATACAACATAAGCTACTGAAAACGAAGAAATAGAAGAAAACAGAGTGAAATTTCCATCAAGCATCTCATATTAAGGGTTTTTTTCCCTCATCCTCTCAATTGTGATGATACAGATATGGTGCTCAAGTGCCAAAGTATAAGCATCTGACATAATTTTAAATGTCTTATGGCATGTGAACTATTCATGGGGCTGTCAAGAGATGACACAGGAGGTATGCCATACAGCAAAAGCTGCAAGCCAGGCAGGACTCCCAGAGTGATCTCAGATCACACTCAATGGGCAGTCAAACCGAGCCCTAGATCTCCGGTAGCTGTAGTGAGGTACTGAACACCAAGCTCCCATGTAAAGGTTTGTATTTAGACAACTACATTTAAGCATCTTAATATCAAATCTGTTACTTGTTCGCAGTTTTTGGAACAGATAAGAAATGCTTTATCCTCTGAAGTATTTTTCTCTAAAGTGAGAAAAAATGTTGAAACACTTCATTATTTTTCTCCATTAATTCCTGATTTTTAGCATTTCCAGATGAAACTGGTTTTAGCAGAAGTTTTCTACATTTTCCTTGGTTTTTTTTCTTTTTTTCCTCACCCATATGGGAAGTCATCAAGGACTGCTATCACACAAGTGACCATTATCTTGGCTAAAATTATAAATAAGTGTTCCAGAAATTCACAGAAGATTTTTTATAGGAACACTATAATAATGAAATATTTTGCTAGAATTTTAGCATAATCACTTCTATCATGAGTGGGTTTTGCTAGATCTGGACTTGTAAATGGCAATTGTTACAGCAGACACTATCAGCTCATACAATTTGACATAATGGGATTTATAAAATTTCTGAAGTCACAGCTTCTCTGGAGTCGTGCTATGGTAAGAGAAATTCAGTCGTCATTTTAAAAAAACCTTTCCAGTCATAGCTAAATGTTAAAAATGTGAGTCCAGAGACCAATAAAGATATGAACATTGAAGATAAAAAGAAGAAATTAATGTTTAGCTCTTATAAAACAAAATGAAAAGAAAGATAGTTTTGAGGTTGTTAAATCATGAGATTTACACTAGACTTGGCAACACCAGACTTAAATCTAATAGCTGTTTAGTTTAATGCTCCGTCTCCGACAGTGGATCATATCAGACTTTAATTACATTTTTATCTCTTTCAGGAAGGGATGTTTAGGCCTCATATACACTAAGGACAATTTTACGATAAAGTGAGTCTCAGATGTTGCCTGAACATAAATTGAATTAACAACAGAGGGCTGCATTCCTGACATATTAGTAGAAGACGTTTTCCTCCATTGTGAAGGTGAAAATGCAGCAGAAGTATATGCCCTCCTAAACTGCACAGGGAAACATCAAACAACTACTTTTCCATTAAAAATGGAACCTATAATGGACAATTTATTGACTTTAAAAGAAATACAGTATTGTTTGTGAGATATTCCATTAACCTAAGGTCTGTGCTCTGAAAATCAGACATACTGAGAGGGAAAACTCACTGTCTGTGAAGAAGAATGTCTGTTAATCTCAGGAAAGTTTAATAATAAGATGAACCGGTTCCTTTTCAGGAATTATACAATGAAAATAGCTTTTAAACGTTGATATTTTTTCTGAGCTTCTTATTGTTTTAGCCAGCACAAACTTCTCACCTTGACTAAAGTTTCTACCAAGAAAATTTAGAGAGCGAGTGATAATATGCAAGAGAGGTTTGAACTAAGAAGTGTTCCTAAAGTGGTTATGTAATGAAACAAATTAAGTGAAACATTACAATTCAAAGCCAGCCAACCTGTGTGAAATGTTCTTGACAACTTTTGCTACTTCACATTTAAATTGCTCACTGTCTCAGCATCCTTGGAAAGCAGTCTGTCACTGCTACAGTGAGGTGAAATGACTGATACGAAGGAAGTACACAGATATCTTGTTTATTTCTCATTTTTTATCTCTCACAAAAGACAACCACCACTTCATAAATGCATTAATAAAATGCAGAAAAATACAGGCAAAATAGGCAATCACAGAGACTACCATTATTTACAGGGTAACAATGTCAGTAAGACTGTGCTGGAGTACTACATTCCTGGATAGGGAGGCAGCACTAAAGAAGTGTGTGTCTACCAACGCTCAGGTCTTCTGGTATTGCAGCACTGAAAGGACAGAGTTTCCAGCTCTCTGGGAAGGAAAGTGGCATGATGTCTCTACGGCAAGCCTACAAAGTTGATAAGGAATCCCTTGTTGTAAAAAAGCAGCAGCTCTGTGTTTTGTGGAAGGCAAGGAGCAACAGGGCACACGCTAGTGGAAGCAGACTTCCAAGGGCACTCCTCTGGCTAGAAACATTATTCTGCATTTTTTTCTCTACAGAATTCCATTTTTTTCTTTCACAAGAATGCAGAAGCCACTATTCCAGGCCAGACTGATTGTCCATCTAGTTCATGATCCTGTCTCTGACACTGTCTAACTTGGAGGCTATTTCGCTTTTTCATCCTGACCAGAACAATATTTTTATAGTTTATTGCCCACGCTTCTGTTCCCGAGGTTTTTCTTCACAACACAGTATGTTCTTTAGCCAGGGAGAAAGTTTTGCTAATTCCATTATTCTGTTCAGTGAGAGGGTGTTTCAGATGGAACAGATTGCTGAGCTTTCTGACCGACTTTCCTTGAGCTCTTCTGTCAGAGGAAGTCCCTCAGTATTTCATGTTTACTAGTTCAGTGGTGTTATTTTATTTTCAGGAAATACTGTATATACTTAATGGAAGCCTGATATGGCTGATTTAAAACCACCTCAAAGATTTTTGTCAGCTCTAGTATCTTTCAGTGAAGAAATGGATGATGCTGTACCTTAATCAGCCATGAGGTGGCTGTTCAATTTTCCAGAACTAATTAAATTCAAGGCACGCCTGACCATCACAGTCTGAGGACTTAATGGTGTTTCTGTCACAGTCTATGCGAAAAGTCATGCTGCTTTCAGCTTGTGCAGGATCAGCAGTGAAGGGTGTGGAGCTATTCAAGTCTGTCCCATGGTGGAATGTGAAGGGACAAGAAGTTGTAGCCAGGTATAGGGTATAGCAGGGAAAACAGTTCCGTTTAGACCACATCTCACTACCTTTTTACTGTTATCAGTTTAAATTTGAAACAGCGTCTTAAGGGGTATCCAGAAATGTTAAACAATGTTCTGTACTCTTGGTTGTGTGATTTTGGGGGTTTTTTTGTTCTTGTTTGTTTGTTTTTTGTTTGTAATAATTGTCTCTGTCATTTTGCTGTTTTGTTATATTGATAGCCCAAATTGTAAAAATTACAATCTTAAAATCTTCCAAGTTCTAACTGATTAGGCTTATCCTGCAAAATTGCCATAAAATTTCTCAAGAGTTATTTTGACAAAAACTTCCAAAGCTTCTCCCACCATAGCCAAATACCGGGACACAAGTCAAAAGGAAACAAGTAAATTATTAACATGTTATGTTTTATTTTTGGCTTTCACAACACAATATTAGTGATCTAAACAAATTCAGTAACAAAGAATAAAACAGAACCAGCTCTTCTGAGACAGATAAGTTGGTGTCCAAAGCAAGGGTTATATACAGTAGTAGTACAGCAGCCATTGGATGTCATTGCACTGGATTTATTTACACAGTATTCTTACTGCCCAGAAATGCTGACCAAGTATGTAATAAACTGCTTACGAAAGCAAAAATACATGAAATATAATGCAATTGTGAACAATAAAGCTGACAAATAAATTCATTCAAAGATGATCTGTGAAAGATGTAAGACTGCTCATACACATTTTGATGTACAATATAAAGTTGCTTTCCCAAAAGAAAAAGACATTACCTGAATTATTAATAAGATGTGCAACTGTTCGTGCCATTGATTTGAATCTTCAGTGTTAGTATTTATTTTAAACAGATATTTCTTTTGCTTCTATTGTCCATCCTCTTAATGTGAGTCAGGTCTTCTCTCAGAGTAAGAGAATTCAGTATTACACAAAAAATCTTTTACCTTAGTATTGGTAGTTTCTGAATTGCTCCAAAAATGCACTTCACAACCAAATAGTTTTAAGACTTTCTACTGATAATTCACTCAAACAGATTCAGTCTTTAACAAGTTCAGATGAAGTTAAACCAGTAGCTACTGAATGTGCAATAAGATTTAAGCCGTATGAGTAATAATATTTAGAGACATATACATTACTTTTAAAATATCTTATGTCATAACGAGCAAGAACATTCTCCTATAAAGACATTTTCCCTGTCTAAAAAAAATCATAATTTTAAGCTTCAAACTGAAGTTATTAGAATAAAGATAGCATAAACCAGCTTTTTTTGAGCATTAAAAATACAGAAAGCAAAGTGTGTCTTCCCAAATATTGTATTTGTATGAGAACTTACAGATTGTGGTTTCCTTTTTACATATTTCATGATCAAGTGACTGCAACTGTTGTTTGATAATCATCATTTTGGCTTTATTATATAGGCTTATTTTTATTCAAAGTGGATTTTAATACAGAAGTGGAACTCAGAATTTCTTTTTTTTTCAGTCACAGATAGTTTCTAGTTATAAAGAGAATGACATTTCCTCACTACATGTGTAAGTGGGCATCCTTTATAAAGAAGAGAAGTGACAAATACTTTGTAAGTAGCATGGGATTACTAGATTAATTGCAAAAAAATATGTTCTGTCATAGTTGCTTCCCAGTTGGTAAATGTTTTTATAGGTCTTGAGCTTGCTGGCTGTAGCCAATGAACACTTCTTTCCCTACAGAATTACAATTTGTCTGTCGGGAAAGCACCTTTGCCAGTATGTGTAAGAAAATAGGTAGTTCATTATCTTTTATCCTAGCCTATCATGTTAAGCATTACTAAATTTGAATAGTTTTTTTCTTTCTTCACTATTCATTGAATTCTTAAACTATATATTTTTCTTACAGATGTGAGAATCAAATTAAAGCCTCAGCTGTTCAGTGATAGGTAGAGTCCTATGTGCATAAAAATATGTTACCTTATATTGGCTTGTTGGCCTTGCTAGTACATACAATACCTGATATAATTGCATTATTGGATTATTGGTTAGAGATAAACAGCTTGTATCCATTTTGATTTTTATAATTTGTGACATACTTGTTTTCTTAAGGAAGATGTCAAAGTTCTTGATACTCTGGTTTGTATATCATGAACTGGTTTAGACCATTTCATTCTGGCTACTGCTATCATCCCATCCTGCTTTTGGTTCCAAACGAAAGAAGAAAAATTGTTCAGCAGTATCTTACGTTCATCAATCAAAAAGCAGAGCTCATAGATAATAGCTGAGGTATGAAGCAAACATGAACCTCTGAATACCCTCTGAATATTTTAGCCATTCATATTCAGAAACACAAGGAAATAAGTCACAGAATCATAGAATGGTTTAGATTGGAGGGGACCTTATAGACCATCAAGTTCCACCCCCCCTGCCATGGGCAGGGACACCTTCCACTAGACCAGGTTGCTCAAAGTCCCATCCAACCTGACTTTCAACACTTCCAGGGAGGGGGCATCCACAGCTCCTCAGGGTAACCTGGTCCAGTGCCTCAGCACCCTCATAGTAAATAATTTCTTTCTTAGATCTCATCTAAATCTACCCTC
>Ga0181612_133754_pt1 | contig 11763 bp, 9 predicted proteins | sample HoacroProtozoa21_FD_119630 | JGI IMG/M metagenome (GOLD analysis project Ga0181612, IMG submission 119630) | Hoatzin crop microbial communities from Cojedes, Venezuel. Combined Assembly of Gp0051906, Gp0051904, Gp0051908 | reverse complement strand
TTTCATCACTCGAAAGAATAGGTATCAGTAGTTTAAAAAAAAAATACTGGTCTGAAGAAATATCTTTTGATGTTCCCATTCATCTTATTTGTTAACTGGAGTGCCGGTGAAATGAATCTGTTAGCCTGGAGCTTCTCTAAATGTTCAGCATCTGTCTGATAATAATTCATAGTCCGTTTTGGGAAATCTCTAGATATTTTTTGGAAGAGAGTATAGTAATTGCCTCATGTCTTCAAGGCCTTTACTGCCATTTTTGTTTTAGGAGTGATCTTAAACCGCTGCTTTATAGATTAACACATGGGACATTTTTATGGCAGTATTGTTTGCTGCTCTCTTGTTGATTGCAATTTCCTGTAGTATGTGATCTCTACCTGCCTTACAAAGGGCCGCTAGGGCAATTTGGAGGCTTGAATTTATGTTAGTAAATTGTTAAGGACTGACCAAAGGCAGAAGGTCAGAGTTCTCTCTTAAATCCTGTTTTCAAGGGAAACATGCAGGGACAGCATTTTTCTATTCTCGCGGTAAAGGGTTGTTTTAGTACTTGTTAGTACCATCCCTGCCATCCTCTGGATCTGCAGAGTAAAAATTCGGGGGAGCTATGACCAGAGGGTTGTAACGAAGAGGCTGTAGTGAAGGAAAACAAAGACTCCAAGGAACCTGCTGTTACATCACGCCTTTTGGAAATCTTCAGTTTTGTTAAAGGATTTGGAAGTAGATGTAACTGCAGATCCCTTCCAGAACTTCATAGAAACCCTCAATTAATTAGTAGTGTTTATTGAATTCTGTAGGCTACCAGTTTCTGGAATGTTAGGGAGGTGCTGAGAAGATGTGGTGAGCACAACTGTACCTGTTTTACATTTTGAGATACAGTTTCCAGACCTGCTGTTCACAGATGTGTTTTTAAACATGGCTCATACCTTTATCCGTAACCCTCACTCACGAGCAGCCGGATGGATGTCAGAGGGATTACACAGGCACAGGCGGGCGTGGAACAGAAGTCGGCAGTCTGATGTGGAGGCCAGAGATGGCAGGTGAATGCATTTTTGAACAGAATTGGCCTAGGAGTGGGGAACTACAGCTCCTTCTGAGAGCCATCTGTGAGAAAACAATTCCAGTTCCCAACAAATTCTGAACTGACTGAGATTTGGCTTGAAGCTACGGTTTGCATCCCAGCAAAATACTGCAGATAAGTGAATCGGTTATGTATTATTACTTGGAGACAGAGAGAGGGAGAACATCTCTTAGGTCCCTTACGTTTCTGCTGGCATCCTGACTAGTTTGGAAACAAATAATACGGAGTGCATGCTATCCTTGAAACATTGCAGATCCCAATTTAGAAGATAACAGCTTCAATCTCATAGTTCGTATTTATTTGGGTTTTAACGTAATGTGTGAGTTTCATCTTTATGGGGGGGGGAAATGAGCTCTTCTATGCCAAAACTAATTTGTGTGACACTAGCCATCAGTTCCATGGCCATTGTGGGAAAAACCTCATTTTAGTGAGAAGAAATGGAAGTGTGCTCATATGTCCTATGTGGAAGGGGAGAGAACACAAAATTTAATGGAAAATCAGGCTTTATAAATGCTGAAAGTAAGTCCTACTTTTAATTTTTGCTCTTGCACACCCAGCACTGAAGTCAAGCAATTCAAATATGAAGAGCAGTATGGTTTGGAAACCATATTAAAATACAGAAATGTAAGTCTCATTCTTGTATGTATTGGATTGCTTGTTCGTACCAGAGTTGGTGTCTTTCCACTTCTCTTGCTTTATTTTTCCAGTCTGAATGGACAGTGTTTGCCTGTTCACCAGGTGAAGCAGTGCTTAGTGCTAAATTGTTAGCCAGGAAGAAAACCCTGAGAGCTGTCTTCACGTGTCCTCAAGGTCACTGCCAAACACTCTGTTGTACTCTGTTTTATTTTAGCTGTGTGAAGATTGTATTGTATGTGCCAACCCGTTTGGGGGTTTGATGTAGAAATCAAATTCTACGTGTTGATCTGGGGTAAGGTTAACATTATGGACAGAACAGAGATTGAGAAGTTTCTGTTGGTGATGTAGTGATCTTTAGTTGCAGTTAACATTGAGTGTGTTAAGATAGCCTCTGAGAAAACATTGTTAGTAACCTATGATAATATATTGTTATTTTGTATCTGTACATAATTCCCCTGTTCTTCCTAGATGCATAGTCACTTTTTCAGACCAGTGAGGCTTGTTGTGGTGCCTTAAGTTTGTTATGTCTCGAATAACTGACAGTTAATGATTGTGCTGAGATACAGTGATGAGGGAAAAGAAGATAATGTAGTTTGTGGTACTTAAAAAATGATGCTGCAAATAAATGGATCAAGCTTTCTTTTGAACATCTTATGTGAGTGTCAGTATTTGATTTAGGATTTTCACTGTTACATTTAAGTGCATGCAACTTTGAAGACTGATGCCTAATTTAGGAGCCCAGCTAGAGTTAGTCTAAATAAAAATCCCCACGTTACTGAGGACCTGATGGTCATGCTGCTTGCACCAGTTGTTCTGCAGAGCTGCTCTTACTGTGCCGTACTACTTATACAGATTTAACTACTGACAGCTTCATTCTTTCCCAGGACTTGTTGTTTTTTTATCTATAGTCACACTGGTTTCCAGGGTACACTTATATTTGTATTTAGGGTCAGCATAGAGATCTTCAGCCATGCCAAGACACAAATTGCTCTTTCTTACCAATATGACACATGTCTAGCCTGCTGTAAATCAGCATGTATGCAAGTATATTGCGAAAGATGTCACAAATGTGCTTCTCTGCTGTGAGTGCCCAGAACAGGGCTTAAAAGTCAGGAGTGAGGATTTGTGGGGCTGGTCTTTGGTGCGTCCCCTCCCTACATAGCCTTCGGATGCTTTGGAAGGCATTTGGAAGCCAGCGGGGCTGAAGCAGGGCTCTTAGGGGGAGACTGGAACTTTTGAGTCGACTTGAATTGTTTCTGCAGATTCAAGTGTAGGGTTTGCTACCTGAGCCGTTGCGGTTGCCCTGGAAGCTACCAGTCGTTGGTGCTTATTGTAGACACGTCAAGCATTCAGCAGGCATTCTTGGTTACCTTTCGTTCATATATCTAAGTACAATGACTGTTAAAATTGCTGTTAGCTTTGCCAGGGGGAGCGTGGAGGTTCATGTACCTCTTGTTTGAGAGACGTGTTTGATCCCTTACATTGCTCTGAAACATGCCTGCCCTTAATTTCAGCAGCGTGTCAGCATTTCCTGGACATCTTACCATCCTCCTCCCTGTGAAATGAATGTCATTCCAGATACAGCATTAAGACGTAGGTGCAGAATGATATTTCTTGTTATGAATCATGGTTGCTATAGTTTAACAATAAGAAACAAAAAACCCTGTGAAACTTCTTATGACCTTCAAGGCTGAATTTCAGGGGAAAAAAATGTTTCTGGAATATGAAAGTATTTGTATTATCCAGTCTGATTTCCTTCCTGAAAGTTCTGTCAAACTACTCTTTGTATTCATGGAGAAGCATTAAAAATAAAATGGCTTTGGTCTTCTGTGTTAAAAAAAGCTTTTTATTGGGCTGCGCAGCTGTAAAGAACTTCCCTTAAGAGAAAATTGATGGCATTTACATGACACAACTTGAATGTCTAATCCTAATTCAGAGATGTGAAAAGCATGTTAATAGCTAAGCTGCAGCCTTCTGCAATATTGCTGGGAGCCCAAAAGAGAATAACTTGGTAGGGTTTGTTGGAAGTAGTATCTGTCTAGCACCATGATTACAAATACTCCTAAGCACATGTCATGTCTTCATAAAACCTGGTTGATTGTAACGAGTGTCCACTTTGATATGTGTGTAAATGGAGTAATAAGCTGAAGTGTGTAGATCAGACTAGCTGTGTTTTCATGCATGTGATTGTTGTTGCCTTAAAGGCAAGTAGAATCTCCTTTAGGGGGAGAATGTTGCAAAAGCCGTTGTTTAATTACTTCCAGTAAAGCTCACTTTTGCAAGGCTTCTTTCAAAAGCATATGTAAGATTTTTGTGTTGATGGACAAAACTGTGTGGTTCTTTTATATTCCCAAGCATTTTTAATGGAGGTGTAAATTTAAAATCTTGCTGACTATGGTATTGAAGCCAGCTTGTGTCTTCTAATAAAATTAAATCCATCTTGTAACAAAATGCTGCTCTGTGGAATTTCCACATAAAATGTTAGCTGTTTCAAGGCGTGACTGACTGCACGTTTCACCTTGATTAACTAGCAGGAATGCACAGAAGGCAGCAGGCGGGGTAATAGGCAGTGTTTTGCAATACATGCTGTTTCCTTAATCTCAGTGTAAAGGATTATTTTATTCATTTGCATTCTGATTATGGAATCCAGGCTCGTGCTTAGTGCCTGCATCTGAGATAAAGGAGCTGATGTTGCTGTCAAGCTTATGCAAGTATCTGTGGAAGCAGGCAGTGTGAAGTTCTCAGGAAATTCTTGAATATCAGTATTAACTTTTAATTCTTTTATGTGGCATGCTATAAAGCTGTTACAGTACTTCAAGTTATTTGTTGTGAACACTGAAATATTTTATTTTCTTCACCCTAAGGAAACAGAACAAGGGAAGGACAGGCAGAAACTAACCTCCTCCAGCAGCTTGCACACTGGATGGGGTTCTGTCTCCATCTCCTCTTGTATCGTTTTGCTGTTGAGAGAAGTCACTGGGATGAAATTAAGGTCACATCTGCTATTGGTCGCTTCTTCAGATAGGGTGAGCCACTCAACACCTCATGTGACACTGCTTTCACTGGCAGTTGCATCCCTCGTGCATTGATAGATGGGATGTTGGGGGAATACCAGTTTGAAGACTGCTGGGTTAGCTTCCTGATAGCTACTTGATAGAAGCGTCACCATACCCAAACTGTCTCTCTGGAAATGTTGAAATTCAATATCTGAAATGGGATGCTCTTGTCCCCTCAACAATGAGGAAAGGGTGTGCCTGATGAGAGTGCTATGACAGTATTTTAGATGGTTATTTTGATATGCACCAATAATGTGGCCCTTGAAGAGGCAGGTCCTGGCTGTTTGCTCCTGCTGTCTTGTAATAGCACAGGTTTAGTTTTCACCTGGCTCAACTCCCTGATCTGTTTTACTGTAAAAACAATTTTCTCAGCATTAGGGGAACAAGCAGCTAGGGGCGCAGGGGGAGTTCAGATGTTTTTTGGTGGATGACTGTGGTTGTAGCATAGTTGTATTAAAACTTCAGTTGAGATCAGATCTGTTAGAATACATAGGTGTAAACTCTGTAACTGTATAGTAAGGATTGGGGAACGTAAACCCAAAACATTGCATTCTGAGTTGTATCTCTTCTGAGATCAATGCCTAGAGCTTTAAATGTTGTATATTGGACTACAATTTAAAAGTCAAAAATGCACTTTTGAACTGTTCTTAAAAGTATCTTTTATGATCCTGGATGATACTTCATACCTTATGTTAGGGCCTTCATCTGCCAGTCCTTGGGTCTGGAGTTGGTATGGTACAGCAATACAGATTGAAGTCAGATGTTCTTTCATCTTTAAAACGTAACCTCCTTGTTAGCATGGAAGAGTCCCACAGAAACAGGAAAGAAGTGCTTAGAAGAATTATGAGCAATTCTATATCTCTAAAAAGAGAGCTTGATCACAAAAATGTGAGATGGTGGGTCTATGCCAAGTTACTCGTTGGTGGTTATGGGGGGAGAAGATCGCTTCCTCTTGCATAGTGCACTTTTTTATTTCTTGTCTGTTTAAAATGAGAAACTTTCTTTTTATGAACTTCATAGTTCAGTCCTCAGTCTTCCACAACTAACTCGGATAACCGAGTGAATAGTATTATTTCCTGTAAGAGACCTTTGTGTCCTGTGATACTAGAAGCTGATACAAAAAGGACAGGAAGTTTTCAGTGATGTGCTGGAAGAATCGGTTGATTAAATGGTTTGTTAGTATGATATAATACAGCTTTTTAAAAAGTGTCCACCTTGTTGTGCATCCTTTCAAGAGTGAAACCTGATGTGCCTGTCTCTCTTCATGCATGCATTTAACATGCTGACCAAAATAAAGGATTTTTCAGAATAAACTATACAGAACTTAAATGCTTCCTTATTTTATTTCTTAAAGTATGTTGGAAGACAGGTGATGATACTGATTAATCTGATTTTTTTTGTTTGTTTGAAGTGAGACACATTTTGTATTAGAGCTCATGCTTCTGCCTGTGAATTGAAGCTAGCACTGTACAGATTGCATTAAGGTGTTGTTGTTGTTTGAGTGTGGAAACAATTAGAAGTCTTTGAAACCATTAACACGACCAAACACAACCTTCATTCTGGATGCTTTGTTTCCTCATTTTAAACTAACTCACTCTTGTGTTGGGTAAGGATACGTGTGGTACTTGAGGTGGCCAGTGTGAAACTAGATGGTGGAAGTTCAGATGCGTCTCCATGCTCCTCAAAACGGCCTGCTTGGGGTACTGTTGGTTCACCTGTGCTTCTTTCTCTTTTCTTTCTAGAATATGGTATCAAGTTTTCGTGTTTCTGAACTACAAGTGTTATTGGGGTTTGCTGGGCGTAATAAAAGCGGGCGGAAACATGACCTCCTGATGAGGGCACTGCACTTACTGAAGAGCGGCTGCAGCCCAGCAGTTCAGATAAAAATCCGAGAACTCTATCGGCGTCGGTACCCAAAGACGATTGAGGGACTTTCAGACTTATCGGCTATAAAACCCACAGTTTTCAATTTGGACAGTGGTTCTTCTCCTGTTGAGCCTGACCTGGCAGTTGCTGGCATTCACCCACTCCCTTCGACTTCGGTCACGCCTCAGTCTCCTTCGTCGCCTGTCAGTTCTGTGCTTCTCCAAGATACGAAGCCCCACTTTGAGATGCAGCAGCCGTCCCCACCGATTCCACCTGTTCATCCTGATGTTCAACTGAAAAGCCTGCCTTTTTACGATGTGCTTGATGTGCTCATAAAACCTACAAGTCTAGGTAAGTCTTTAAGGGCTCTGCAGGTTGCTTAGTTCATGAAATAGGTGTTGCTTCTGACAGTGCTGAGTCCGGACTTAAATGGCTTTTTGCAGCTGGGGAAAAGGGGGAAACTCCCCTCCCTCCTCATCCCTACTCCCCAAAAGTGTCAAGCCACGCTTCAGAAAATAGTGTTGTCTTTTGTGATATTATATGGTTGAGATCTTTGTCTTTTGAATATTAAATAATAGAGTAAATAGTTCAGTTGGAAGGTACTTACAATGATCATCTCACTAGCTGACCACTTCAGGGCTGATCAAAACTTAGAGTAATTAAGTAAATTAATTAAATCAAATTAAGTAAAGAATAATTAAGGGCATTGTCCAAATGCCTCTTGAACACTGATAGGCTTGGGGCATTGGCCAAGTCTCCAAGAAGCCTGTTCCAGCGTTTGAGCACCCTCTTGGTAAATAAATGCTTGCTAATATCTAGTGTGAACCTCCACTTTTGGCTGAAATATTTGGGCCTGAAGTCTTTGCCTGGTGCAAGTGAGGAACGCATCCGTCGGGGCCAGCAGGAAAAGGATTTCAGGGTCAGTAATTAAAAAGTTGCAACGACAGAAAGAGAGCAAGTTCTCTTGTCTGTTAGTTTAGGCTTAACTCACTGCAACAGTTCTGCAGGTTCTGGCATCTGGCACTGAAATAGATACTTTGTGCAACAGATACTGAGTGTTGTACTGAGCTTAGCAAAGATTTCTCAGCTTAGCAGTTGTTGCCAAACTCTCGCTTAAAATGTGGAGTGGACTTTTGTCTTCCAGATAGCCTGAAATTTCAGTTTAGGTTCCTCAAGCCCCTCACTCCTAAACATATTTAGTTATTTGGAAATATGTTGTTTTCCGTCTTGAAATTCAACCTGTCCTACCTTACATGGTAGAAAATGTTGCCTAACTATTTAGTAGCAAGGTTTAGAAACACTGCAGCATTTTTGCAAGCTGTTTGCATCCTCTTAGACATTTTTATTTCCTAACTGATAATAGAGCCTTCTAGGCTGTGATTTGTACCCCAGTGAGGTATATACTGATTGTTGGTCATCCTCCAGTACCTAAAGCAGCAAACATTGATGGCTCATCCTGCCATTACCTTCACAGAGATAATCTGTCAGTGACGTGATGTCCTGCCTGACTCCTGCTTATGTTCACTGTGCGCAGTAGCTGGATATCTTAACTAGCTTCCTGAATTATTCTGTATGATGGGACAACTGTTGGCTTATAGTTAACCAGATTGGTTGCCAGCCACATTGCCACCCTGTCCCATATAATGCATTGTGTGCTCTGCAGCATATTTCTGCTACGTGGTTACCTTTTGCTTCCTGGTCAATGATATCTAGAGGTGGCGGTGATATGCTAGAAACTTCCTTAACAGCCGTTTCCTCAACTTCAGATGTGATCCTTTTTTCCTGAAAGGAGAATGCTTCCTTAGGGGTGTCAACATGATAGTTAGAGCTGCGTGTAAATTCCTTTTCACTTGAAGACTGTAGGCTCTTTGCCTAATTTTCGTAGGAGTGAGGATTCTAGTCCTGTGACATTTGGGTCCTCTTAGGACACGGGAAAGGGGGACAAGATTAATTTAACTGAGTACTTGCTTGCCTTCAAACTCCTTCCAGAGCACAGTAGCTGAAGGTGGCAGCAGCTGTAGCTACAGCTCAGATCTGTGTGAGGAGGAGTGGGGAAATGAGATGTGAGGAATGGCTTGATATGCAAATAATGGGCCTTTCCAATATTAGAAGGATATGAACATTGGCTGAAAATCACTTTTCCAAATTTGCTCATGAATCCATGTTAATGAGGCTTCATTTAATGTTTATAGATCGATATAGATAGCTTATAGTCCCAGTTAGCAGACCCAGGTGACTGGGACATGGAACAAACAGGGTTTTTTGTGTTTGAGAATGAAGGGTTCGGAAACCAAAGAGGTCAGAGCTAGGAGTATAGTCCACTTTACCGTGACTCTCTTAAAGGGATGAGTGTAGGTGTTTGCACTGAGAACGCAAGAGCAGGTATAGGTGTGAGGCTCAGTTTTAACCCACACTCAATTCAGTAACAAAATACTTCCATTATCTTTTGAACACATGCGTAATTATAATTTTCAAATAGAAAATGCTGTCTGTGGGGTGTGTGCATGCGCACACACGTACATGCGCAATGTAGTTGTTTTAAATTGTTTGAGGAACTTGAGGTGTGTGTGCTCCACCTGGATTCTGTTTTGTGTTTGTATCTTTTTTGTGTTTGTTCTGGACATAGAGATCATCTTCTCAGAATGTTACAGTGTACAAGACAGTCTAGTTCTTCCAATTTTGCCTGGTTGAGCTGTGCTATTTTTGCATTTGTCCTCCTTACTGGTTAAACTGCTGGACAAGTCCAACCTACCTTTATTTCAGGTCAAGATTTCTAACTTCTCAAGTCAAAAGAAAGTGGAAAAGTAACATGTACCTGTTATGAACACTTAATACTAAAATATTACTGCTCCGCATCACTGACAGACAAGGAGGATTCTGATATGAAAGTTGCATTTATTTATTTTTGCTTAATGCTACTGAGGGGTAATTCCCAGATGTGAAGTCTTAGCTGGCTTCTGTGGCATTAGGGGTTGTGCTCCCTCCCTTCCTCCCCAAAGGCTTAGTTACCTTTAGCTGTTTTGGAATTGAGTAGTTTTCCAGCTGTCCATTAATAACTTCAGGTGCATGTTCTCTTCTGGTAGTACATTAAAATAGTTGTAAACGTCTTCTCTGTGGTACTCTTTTCACCAGATACCCAGTGTTTTGTTGTGTGTGTGTGTTTGAGCCTTTCTCCCTTGGGAGAAGGGATTATAACATGGTTTGCCAAGCTGCTTTAGTAGTGAAGTGTAATGTGATATTAAGCCATCTGAATATAGATGAATGAGTGATTTGTTCTGTTGCGTTCCTGTTGATGGTTACATGCAGTTCAGCCAGAATTTGATTGTATTAATTGACTTTTGCCTTGTTCCAGGCAAAACTCAATTGCAGATCCTGTTTTAATCAATGACTTTAATCCCCACGGTTAAACCTCTTTTGTGTCTCTTTTTTTTTTTTCTAGTACAGAGCAGTATTCAGAGATTCCAAGAGAAGTTTTTTATCTTTGCTTTAACACCTCAGCAGGTCAGAGAAATCTGTGTTTCCAGGTAAGAAGTAAGAGCATGGCATAATAAAGGTAAACTTTTGCAAAATTTCAGGAGAAAGTGTGGGTTTTGGGTTAATTTTACGCATCGCGTAAGCTTGCAGATGCAGCGTTATAATCCTCACCGAAGCTATACTGAGTTTATCTGTTCTGTTTTCTTCGGGAACTACTGCGCACAGCATTTATGTGTGCCACGAAAGAGTTAACAATTATTTGGTTCCAAATAGTTGTGACGATTTAGAGAGGTTTTCTTCCCTGCATGTTTCCTGGCTGCAGGATTGGAAGGCTGCTTTTATCTTTTGTCCGAGGGTTCATGTTGTTGCAAGACCTATGGAGTAACCCATGAGTATTCGTAGGGTTTTTTCCTCTCTGGCAACATCATACTTTATTGTTACTAGAAGCTCTTGATAGAGGATGCTGATCCTACAGTCCTGCTTAACCTGCAATAGCTGAACAGAGGTGTCGCTCGTAAGATGTGTTCATAGCTCAATAAAAGAAAAAATAAGAGCAAAGTTTAGTGGTGCTGGGGCAGGCATGCCGGTTCTTTCTGTATATGACTGAATATGGATCTGCTGTGTAAATGGGTGCTTCTCTTTTTCTTTCTCTTTGTCACAGGGACTTCTTGCCCGGGGGCAGGAGGGATTACACTGTCCAAGTTCAGCTAAGGTACCTTTTTCACAGTATTCTCTTGTAACTTCTTAACTGGCTAACGTAACATAGTCTGGATGTCTGTGGGGACGTGTGAATGTGGTGCCACTTGAAAATGACACTTTCTCTTTTTGGGGATCTAGGTTATGCCTAGCAGAGACGAGCTGCCCGCAAGAAGATAATTACCCTAATAGTTTGTGTATTAAAGTAAACGGGAAGCTGTTTCCGTTGCCGGTAAGCTTGTTTGTATGTATTTGTGGCTTCTTTGTGACTCTGTGTGTGTTTTCTATAATGCTAGCTTGCTAAAACAAGCTTTTTATTGTTATCACTCAAATTTTCCTAGTGACTAACATTAGATGTATGGTTTGTATGTTTGCTGTGGGAGGTGGCCATTATTGCTGTTAATCATGTTACAGCCACTGCTGGATTAATTGTGTTTTAGCCATCCTCATCTGTTGCAGTTAACGCAACAAAACATGTCAGAACCAAACCAATGTCTGCATGGGGAATCCTCCTCGTAGGTCTTCAAACTGAGTTTATTTGACTTGATTGATAGCAGCCCTCGCTGTTTGGGCTATCTATATTTGTGATTGGCTTGAGTTCCTTCTTGTTAGGAGGCAGTGGTATCGCCTTCTTGTGTACGAGTTTGTATGCTGCTCTGCATCTGTCTGGTCTGAGCAGAATTCATTGCGGGGATGAAAAACACTTTAGTGTTCTTGGCATTTGACGATACTGGAGCAGAACAGTGCTGGCAGTCATACACTTTACAGGTGTGTGATGTGGCAAAAGTTAGTATGTAGGCAGGGCCACCTCAAGGCTGGAGTATATACAAAAAAGGAAAAGCTGTCATTATTCTTGAAAAAAATCTCTGGAACAGGTATCTCTGTACAATAGAACAGAGAGAAACTCTTACGAAACCCATTCTGAAATAGTTCTGGAAGCTCCAGAAGATGGAAATAGTAGTA
>Ga0181612_158310_pt1 | contig 11766 bp, 6 predicted proteins | sample HoacroProtozoa21_FD_119630 | JGI IMG/M metagenome (GOLD analysis project Ga0181612, IMG submission 119630) | Hoatzin crop microbial communities from Cojedes, Venezuel. Combined Assembly of Gp0051906, Gp0051904, Gp0051908 | reverse complement strand
GATGGCTGTCATCCATGGCGTAGAAATGATTGAAATCCAAGAAGATTACTTCCTTGGGGTGCTGCTCAAGAAAGGTGTTAATCTCCTTCAGCCCATCCCATACTTTGATGCCAAACAAGCCGTGTATGAAGTAAATCTCGTGTCCTACTTCCCCAGGTTTGGAAGACACACGAAGATCAAAGTACCGGATCCCTGCTTCCAACTGTTCTTTGAAAGTCAGATTTTGAGTAACTGACCATTTCTTCATGATCTTTCTAACCAAGGAAATTCTGGCCAAACGTTTGATGGCTGTGGCTTGGTCTGGTCCCACAGGAGATTTCTCATCAACCCAGTAGCTGAAAGAATCATGTGACCCTAGAAACAAAAGCCAAGAATATTTCATTTTAGAAAGCTGACTCCCCCAAAACCTTAGCCTGCAACTCTCAAAAAAAAAAAATCCTAATTTGTCATTTCCAATTTTAAGACAACATTTGAGGCGTCCACAGCCTCCTTTACCCAAACCTTTTATTAGTGTACCAGTGCTTACTTGAAGACTGCTGAATTTCCTGTGATGCAAGGTCAGAGCTATAAACAAGATTATGATCTCAATTGGATTATCTTGTTAGGATTTTTTGATCCAGATAGAAGAACAGACTGTGTGCAAACCAAACATCATGTCACAATAACCTTAAATGCACTCTTTTTCTATGAATTTCAACTAGTCCCAAAATACTGAACTGTGAAGGTTAGTTTTCATGCTTTACAGATGAACACTAAAATGAATTCTGATCAACTCTTCATGAATTCTTCACAGCTTTTGTAAAAGTGTGTCTCGTGATTTTCCAATCAGCCTTCTAAAAACAAGTGACAAGTAACTAAAAAGCTGTTTTTAAAAGATGTCATCTTAAGAAGCTATTTAGTACTTGTCACAGTAAACTACATCACAAAGTAGTTGTCAGTTTTGGACTGACACCTAGATATTTTCCCCACCTCCAAACGTGTAACCCCAAACAAAATACAGTATGAAACATCTAGTGAAGACATTTCAGAAGAAGCCATATTAAGGTTTGGCTCATACTGCAAGCTGCAGCTCCGACACCAGACTTTCATACACCTCCCATACAACAGAATGAGTCTTTCAAGCTTCTACAGTATTTGGAAAGTAGACTTCAATCGCAACAGGCTTGTCTTCTGCCTCTGAATGAGTCACTTTGCACAAACAAGTCATGGGGGGTTTTGTTTTTCTTTGGGTGGGTGTTAGTTTGTTTTCAGTTTTTTTTTTATTTGGGTTTTTTTGGTTTTTTTTTTTTTTTTTTTAAGTTTTCAATTCTATCCATTTTAATTTCTTCCTCTGTTTTGGTCACTGTAGAAAATTGTTTAACATGCTAGACTAAGGCCATAAGAGACATTTTCTTTTTCTTTTAACTAAGACTGTGCAGAGAGCTGTCCACAGAAGTCACACGTACCATTATGTTCACTCAGACAACGTCACCAGTAAATCTGGCTTACGAAGAAATGACAATTTTAGCTGGCATCAAATATTTTGTTGCCAATTCAGTGCTCTCTAAGCAAATCCGAGCCAAGAAGCAGCTTAAGTCTGATCACATACTTTAGAGCTACAAAAGACTTTCCTTTGCAGACTGCCACACAGAAGGCACATTTAAGGATACAAAGAGCAAATTCCTCCTTACACTATCACAAACCAAATTCTACTTATAGCTCTAGAAAGTAACAAGAAAGAAAACAAGCCACAAGCACATTGCAACTTTTTCAACACATTCGTTAAGAACCACACTCCTTAACATGGCAGCTGCTACTTGAGAAACCTAACTCTGTGTGACATGCTTCTATAGTTAGAGCAGATCCTTAAAACTCCTGCCCTGTGGCTCTGCTTAAAAGCCTGAGAAATTGAACTTCTCATTTACAACTAAGTCAACATGTATACCTAGACATCACCAATCAGAACATGAACTGAAGCTCTCAAAAACAAGCTCTCCTTTTCACGGTTGGTAGAAGACTACCTCCTAAGAAGGACAGAGAAGCATCATCAATACTGAGGCTGACAGAAGTCCAATTCTGTTTTCAGTGGTCATTTACACAAGGCCAGCCACCAAGTGTAAATAATATCTGGGGCCAGGTTTGGCCTAGAAAATTTTTACTGTGGTAAAAGAAAAAAGCGAACTGCAAATCTGAAGCAACAGCACTGAGTACTTGTCGGGCTGAGGGGTAAGAGCTAGGTGAGGATCCACGTCATCCACCAGGCCCTTTAATTTAAGATCACTGTGTTATGTTAGCAGCTCATCCACCGGCTTTTAATATAGCTTAGCTGTGATGTTAAGCCACATGCTAAGCTGATCACATCATGATGTCAAAATAATCCCGGCTCTCCTTCGCTTTACCCCTAAACACCAAAGGCCTAACCATTCTGTAGCTATGCCAGGAGCCAGGCTGGTTGCTGACACAGCACGATTTTGTTTTGAAAAAGCATAACCTAAACCAACCCAACTCCATACAATCTAACAGGCAAAGGCCCCAGCCCACAACAGAAGCATGGAGCAGACCAGCCCCATTTTGTCAGTAGTTCAGTGTTAGAGCTGGTAACCACACTCTCCATTCATGTCTAACATAAGGATGTGTGACAATACCCTGACGTTGTAGCATTGTACAGTAACAGCAACAGGGATGGCCGTTCCTGAACAGAGCAAGCATCACAAAACTCTCATAGCTACATGCACAGAAGTCTTTTCCACGTCTAAGAAATCCTTTGCGGTCTGTGTTCCCCACCACCCAAACAGCATGCGCCTCCTCAGATTATACTGACCACTTTTCTCAGGAAACCAAAGAAAAAGCTCAAGAAGTCTTCTCAGCGAGACACTTTAGATGACACCTGACATCCTAAATATAAATAACACTATATTGATTCAATAAATCCACTCCTTAATCCTGTTGATTGTGAACAAAGCAACTAACCAACCTAGGTCTTTCAACTAATGAACCTAGGTCTTTAAAGCCTCCATCTTACAGACTGAGAAATCAAAAGGCACAGAAAAGCTAAGAAACTTTGTTGTCCTTTGGGGTTCTGGCCTCTGATCACCTAGCCTGAACTGCCTCAAAGGGCATGTTCTTGCACCTGCAGCACACCTCCTGAGTCACTGTGCACAAGAACGGATTAGCACTCAGACTGCAAACCTCACCGAGCTGCTCCAGCCACAGGGCATTGGCCTGGTGCTCAGCCCTCGCCGGCACCAAGCTAGGCACAGGAAATGCAACAAAGAGAAAATGATTTGCCAACTGCTTCCAACAGGCTGAAGATGCATAGCATGAAGCAGCAAGCATTAAATTTAAGCACGAAAGTCTGCACATTCAAAAAAAGTTAGGGGACTGCTAATCAGCTGGCAGCTCTTACAGACAATGGTTGCCGCTCTGTTTTGGTTTAATTTCTTTCATCTGACAAAGACTGGAAGCTTCAAGGAAAGCAATCATGTGCCATCAAATGCCCAGATATTTAACTATCAACAGCTATGATCTGGTTAGAACAGTATAAAGAGGTATCCTCCAAACACCAGATTGTTAAAATGATGGATAGTCCTCTTAATTTTATCCCAGTAAGTGCAACTGTGGATTAATTTTTATTCATATCTTTAAACCTCTTTTTATTCTCCTTACATTAATTTCTCAAGTTAATTGTACGTTAAACAGATCACTTCTCAATTCAATTTGTATGTTAAATAGATTGTATTTCACTGTTCAGGATGTCTTTTTTTGTTGAAGCCTTTGTGCTAATTGTTAGAAAGCAGCCTTTTATCTTCACATCTGCAGCAAAGTCTGCCTATTTGTCACACTACTTAGTCACTGATAGTCAAATTAACCCATGGTGTAGCTCAAGCAAATGACACTCCTCAACAGAATGTTATTAAGCCTTGAATTTCAACAGTCATTAGCTATATCGCTTCATATTATCTTTTGTTTCCACATCAGCACTTTCTGCATATACAGTTGCAGTGCAGGGATAGGAATGAACACCAATCCGACCAACTTTGGTGTCCTTTTGCAAGCTTGTAAACTTACCTTCAAGGCATGTTAAAAATATAACTACATGGCATGTAAACCGTACAGATCTTCCATCTCAGAATATACTCCTGCACTGCTGATTACTTGAAAACAAGACAAGAACCCCTATTTTTTTTTTTATGTCTACTAGCATATTGCTAGCCTCCCCAGCTGCAAGGCTGTGGACTTGTCAGAAGCAGCAGTTAAAGACACTTTCTGCAAAAATCTGGCTAACTAAGAAACAATAAATGAAAGCAGAAGGGCAGGAGGGTGCACTGTCAGTAAGTCTAACTAGATCAGAATAATTTGGTTTGATCTTGATATTAATGGAATATTAACAGGATGAAAAAAAGCAAGAAAATCTCTTGTATTATGTTAAACATTCATAAGATGCAAGGTCAACATACTGTACCAACTCCCTAAAAGCATTAAAGGGTCATTTATGGACAAAGAATTGCCCCCGCTGTAGTGATGCCAAACCTTCTTAGAGCAAGCTTTGCTCACATTCCCCATATATTACAAAACACCGCACATGACAGCATAGCAAGCACTACATAGCCAAGACCTCTACAAGCACAGTAATCAAGTTCCAAGAACACAGGATGCAGTGCTAGCAAGTTAAGGCTGTCCCACAAGTGTTCTTCTAAACCCTATGTCCCACGTGTGCCAGAACTGAGGGAGAAAAACAGGATAAACAAAAAGTGCCTCTCAAAGCCCAGAAGTCCTCCAGATTCAGGTCATTAACAATCGAGATTTTCTAATCAAAAGATTAACATCTTAAAAGCTCTCCACTAATGAAAAGCAAATCGAATAGTTCATATTAACTTGCCCAGCAAAGGCAAGAGAAGCAGGAATAACAAACATCCTACTGGTAATTATTTAAAACTATTGAGATAAGTATTTATATTTTAATAGAATTCTAGAAGAATCCTTTAGGTATTCTTAATGCAGTCTCATTAGGGAGGACAAAGCCTAGTACAGACCAAATCCTCTTAGGAAAACTTCCTCTCCCTCTCAAAGAATTACCCTGATTTCCCCCACTGCCCCTTTTGGGGTGGGAGGTGGAGTCGGGGGGAATAAAAGGGGTACAAAGAGGAAGGGACTGCTTAAAATTCTCTCAGACACAGTATCACATTTTTTTGTGATTTGGCAATGACTTCCCACTTATCAGCAACCTCAGCTGTGTGGACTGGCAAAGCAGAAAGTGTCAGTACTTCCCTACCATTTCAAAGCCTGAATGGATCCACCTACTCTTAAAAGAAAAAACCTTCAGTTTAAGAGTCCTATATTTCTCTGCTGTGACCACTCAGAAGTGTATGGACCAAGGGCTCATTCTCCCAAAAGAATCCAGGGAAACATTCTTGTTTTCATTACACAGTACATTTCCCTCTTTTTACACCTTTTCTGGAAGAGCAGGCAAACTGGAACTTTCACATAACACAGAAGCAGAGCAACCACCATTTAGATCAACATTATGATTGGTTTTCTCTGTTTGAAGTAAAACTTTAGCATGTTCTGCACTTCTTCACCAGGCTGTTGAATAATTCCATAGGGCACAGCTTTTAGTAAAAAAACAAAGAAAGTTTTTCCTGATTAAAAAAAAAAATCAAGTTCTTTATATTCTGTCTGAAGAAAATTTTGTGGCATTTCAAGAACAATTTGGTTTTGGCTAAACAGATGACACTGGTCCTTTAAAACGAGACACCCTAAGATCTGAGGCTGGCTGGCTTTCCATGGGAACTTCTGCACAAACCCAGTGCCCGCTACACCAGTTTCTCACATAGGGATGTACAAAGGGAATATGTGTTACTTAGGAATAGAGGAAGAATTTCTATTAGATACTGTCACCAGTATGGCAGTAAAGATATTTTAATAGCCTCTCTCCAACAAGAGTTGAGCTTTGCTTCTACAATGAAGCAGATTACCAAGGTAATAAAACAACATGTAAAGGCAGAATTTTCAGGATGAGCTTTTCCTGAAAGGACAAATCACACTCAATATCACCATACTTACGCAGCTGTTTTCTTCTAATGGTTACTACCTCATTGATTGTTAGATGACGATTAAATTGGGAAGGAAAATAAAGCTGGGTGAAACAGAACATTAAACTTACATATTTTCTCCCTTTGCGCTTTAACCCAGCAGATGGCCAGCTCAACCTACTCAATGATTCTTTTAATTAGGACTCCAAAGGAGTACCATATGGAAGAAGGATGCAGTCTGAAGCTCACCACCACTTCTCCTCCTCTCAGGAGGCACACCTGTAGCACACACCTGCCCATGAACAAAGAAACAAAAAAAACCTGCAGCATTATCAAGTTCAGCAACTCACCTCAGGGTCATACAGGTAAAGAGAAAAACAATCAAAACTAATTAATAACCTAGTGGCCAGTTCTTAACCAGACAGGGCTGCTTCTTTTAAGAAACCTTTCAGTTCCACTTGGCCAACTAAAAGGCTTTGGGTGAACAGTCACACCATCAGGACAGCAGAGCTGGCTGGAGCCAGTGGGTGGGTGGGATGCCACCCCAGAGATGTCCCCAGCCCCACCAGCTACAGGCATTGCCCACATGCCTGACACGTGAGCACAGCAAGCACCACAGCAGCTTGTCATCACAGCAAACACACTCCTCCACACTCTGTATCTCCCCTTTAGGCTTCACCACTGGCTTGGCTGGCAGGGCTGCTCCTCATTAAGGCTGCCTGCTAGCTGTACTTGTAACACTCTGTTTTCCAGGGCTGCTCATTTTGTAGGGCTTTGATCATTTAGATCAAAACCATTAGGTTTCTGCCTCAGGCTTTTGGGGTGATCTTCCTGTCGAAGAGCGGAAACAGTGGCATGATGTAGTACCAGAAGTTTCAGCTACAGTCACACTGACACTGCCACGAACAAGCTATGGAAAGTTATTCAACTAAAAGTTAATTAGAAAGTTAATTTTAAATGTTTGTGTGTTGTAGGAGGGAAACTGAGCAGCTTCACAAATGCTGTAGTTTGGCACAAAGACCAACGTTTACCATTTTCGAAGGCCAGTGACACACCTCTCCAAAAATCAGTGAAAATCAAAGACATTTCAACAACTATCTCAGCTCTCCCATATAGTCCTATTTTAGCCATATTTGAGCCAAGCTTATTTTCTCTGTTAAAAAAAAAATGCTTGTAGAACTGTAAAACTCAGCTCTCCCACCAGCTACAGCTGCCTACAACCCAGCATCCCATGAGCAACCTGCCACCCATCGCCCAGCCTGAGGCAGGCAGGAGCAGCACCGTGCTGCGACTGCTCTGCGCTGCTTAGAAACGAGATCCTGGCCATCCTTCCACGCACCTTCGGAGGACACGAGCTGGCGCATTAGAAGATGACGGAAAAGGCTCTGTGCATCACCAGAAGCCATGACTGAAGCGCTGCCCTACCCCTCCCGAGGCACAGGCTGCCCTGCCAGCATGCTCCACACCAGCAGGACACCCCGCCTAGCATCACACACAGCTCTAGGCACACCAGTATCTGAAAAATTAACTTTTGGTGGCAAAAATTTTTCAGTGTTTCAAATCAGAGTCACATGTACAAAATTTGACCTACAACACAAACATTTCTATTTCATGAGTAAAAATGAAAACTTACAACCTAGAACATGACCATTGGTGTTAAATGACGTTTTTTAACATCACATTTCGAAGTGCTGAACTAAACATCTTTTTCCAAGTTTTCCAGTTTTCAGCTCTTTTTTTAGAGACTCAATTCAAACTGAACTTTGTTCAGATTCACATTAATTTGTTCCCAACTAAGCTTGATTCTCTCCTCAACATCAGGTTAACTCAAGCTATGTGACAGAAAATACAATCCCCCATGTTTTCTAGATATGGCCATCTTACCTCTTCTTTCCTGCCTACACGTGCAGCACTGTGACACACCAGGTTAATCACCGTGCTCCCTCAGGACAGCCGCACGCTCCAGCAACCATCCTGGGGTTTGTCCAAACACAAACAACAGTGGTTTTAGGAAGTTCTTCTGGCAGGGACCACTTCTCCAGAAAAATTCCCCCCAACTACCATCAACACAGAAGAGCCTTCCATCATGTTAGCTTGCCAAATGCATTCACTGACACTTGTAGGCCCACACAAGCACCAATGGAGGGAAGTCCTGAGGTTTTTTTGGGGGGGTTTTTTGGATTATTTTTTTTTTTTTTTTTTGTGAAGGAAGGAACATAGGAGGGGAGGCAGGGGACAGAAGAGGCATTTGACTAGCTTACTTGTATTATGAAATGACACCCATAACTATTCTGGGTGCTCCTGCAAGAAACACCTTGCCTACTCTCCCATATACTAGTGGATCCTTACTTAAGTAACCATAAATTTCCTCTAGAATATAAGGAAAGAAAATCAGCACTGGGGAACTACTCACAGCTAACTACCCTGACCAAAATGGGCAACCGATCCAGGAATACAGTTTGATCAAAAATAGGGAGTATGCCAAAGAGTTATGCCATGGCTCTCAATTAATCAAAGACGGAACAACCCAGCCAGGATTAAGCAAATGCACTACTACCAAGACCCAAAGGAAAACAGAACTGCCTACTTTTCTGCTCATCACATTCAACTAGCACCTTGGAGGCTGGACACTCTGCAAACACACACTGACAGTTGGCAGTTAGCATCTGCTAGATGGCTTTGCTGCCTCAAGACAGCTGGCACAAGCTTATCCTGCTCTCAGAAAGTGGATCTAATTGAATCAGCTGTCCTAACACCAGTATTCATGTAAAACCTCGATGAAACTGGTGCTGTATCTTCAGAAGCAGAGACTTTTCAGACTCTAGCACCTAGTTAACTGTGATACTGAAAAAAATACTTAAAAAGGCAAGTAGTCAAAATGAAACAGTACAAATTGGACATGCCATGGTGCTACAAATTAACAGTATGCAAGTACAAGCAAAGAAACAGGTTAGGCTTCTCCAGCAAAATCATTAAATAGCCAATTTATTTTGCAAGTAGACTAGTAACAGCACTGCATTTTTTTTCTCAGGCTCCATTTCTCAAGGAGGAAAATACGAAAACCAAGCACGTAGCTTAAGAGATGACCAAAAAAAGTAACAAGTGTCAGTTGTACATGATTCCATATAATTGTTTGAAGTAAAACAGTTTGAGACTAAACACATACTATAACTTACAATACATTACACTGCAAAGGGTCACGTTCACAATCAAAATGTTTAAGAGTTCATTTTGAAACACACAAAGTGGATTAGTCTAGAGAAAATTAAGAGATTAATTAAGAGAAAACCCTCTAGAGTTTCACACAAGGTCACCACTTGCTGAAGCTGGTTAATTTATTGACTATTGTACCCATGCAAGTTGATGACATTTTAGTTACTTGATATCTGGCAATTTCTCATTGCAAAAGATTGCTTCTCTCATCACATCGCACAGGAAACCTCATCGCTTCTCTTTGGACAAGACTACACTGGTTTAGAATTTAGTCTAGAGTTTTTCCAACAGAAACAACAGAAAAGCCTAAACTCTGGAACTGGCTGCACCCAAGCCTTGAGGATGACCCTGAATGTTTCAAAGTACTCCTTTGTTTGGAGCACAGTTAAGTCAGCACGTAAACACCAAACTGGTATACCTCACAAAATACCCATCTTAAACAGTATTTGTTACCAGTCAGTTCTAAAGATTGAGCAAACGACAACTTTCCCAGTCCTCAGGTAGCATGTTTCACACCACATTTAATAGTTCAAGGAATCATAGAACAGTGTACATCAAAAAGGACCACCAGAGGTCACAGCTACCTTTTTTAAAGCAGGTGAAAACAAGCAGCTCAAAAGCGAAACTGTTCGCAATAGATAAAGAAGCAGAACTCTATACAGACCATCCTTAGCTTCATACAAGAGGGTTACTAAAACTCTACCCCATACAACACCATGCAATGACTTAAATCTAAACAGTTTCTTTTCTGTGTATACTATTAATTCTTTCACTTTAAATAGCCCCATCAAGCCAACAATTTGCCTCTTTTTAAAAAGAAGTAGAATCTTTTAACCCTCAAATGCTGCATTTTGCCAAAGTACAATAACATAAAAAACTAAAATCAACAACAGTTTTCAGGTTGAGTGCTGACTTTAATAAAGTTAAAACAAGCTTTAAGGTTTCAACTGCTTCAGCAGGGTGACTGGGAAGGAGGAGGGCAAAACAAAAAATCCAAAAGTTGGGTTCATCAGTCCAGCAGTGAAAACAAAGGCATCCGGAGATGGACAAAAGCAGGCCATACCTGTCAAATGAGCACACAGGTATTAAGCACAGACAACAATGCTTCTCATTTGACCTGAAGCCTGCCTTTCATCTCTCTTTTGAGGGTAGCACTGGCCTTCATGCTGTTCAGCATCTGTAAACAGATGCCTTAACTGCAACCTGTTTTGTACAATCCTTTCTTTGCAACTGCCCCCAGAAATTCACTTCAGCAAAAGAATCAGTGGACTAAAGTAAAAAAAGAGAGAAAAGAAAAAATCCCCAAACACCTACCCAAAACATCATCCCCCTACTCACGGGTTGTATGACCTACATGCAGGAAAGGGGGGGTAACATACAGCAACTTTGACTACAAATAAATATATCCTGCAAGCTTTTTTTTTTTTTTAAAAAAAAACACTTCTGATTTTGAAAACTGCATGGCATTACTGAAACAACAGGAACTCAACTTCTTGGTTCCTCTACTACAAACATCACATAACCAGTACCGCAAGTGATGGACAGCCACAATGCACCTAACCCAAAGCAGCATCACAACCTCCTGCAAACAAAGTTTTACAGCATTTTGTTGCTACAGCAACAAAAAGTTGATTTGTTACTGATCACTAAAACAGAGAATGAAGTTTCAAAATCTGCAGCTGCCTGAATTTTATACGAACACCGAACTTCCTTTCTGTTCCCTCCTCCCTGTTCAAATGAATCTTGCTATTGTTGGCAGGGGGAAGGTGTTACTTTTGATTAAAACAAGGCATTTCATCTGTTCCAATTCAAGAAACACAGCAGCGAGTGCGTGCTGTGGAACCCCACAGGTGGTGTGTAGTGCCTCTGTACATGCTTGAAACGCCATTTGGTTATGTCTGCTGGCACAAAGAAGGAAGTCACTCTGTTTCTAGGGAAGTGTCTCCACATGCCCTCTACACAACACATACCCAAAGAGTTTTGACAAGCTAAGGCACTACTACGAAAATCAAGCCTGCACCGCTAACAGCCAGTCTCACAATGAGTCGCTGCAGTAGTCAGCCCCAGTCTTCTCTCTTGACATCTACAAGCAGTATTAGATTTTTTTTTTGCCATTTACAGAAGGAAATTCAGTCTATTACTTAAGTAACTTAAGGGTCATCTGTTGTCTTCCTCATTTGTGAGTTTATCCACCTGTAAGCCACAAGTGACAACACTCATCCTCACCAATTTCTTAACCTAGCAGCTCTGCACAGGAGCTAGACTTAGAGTTCTGCTGGAAAAGGGGAACACTTTATAAGTATTTACAGTATTTTCGTGCCTTCGGTGTAACATCCTGCACTGGGAGATCTCATAACCACGCCGTACCCTTTTACTCTCCAAGCAGCCACACGCAGGTTCTGCTACCAAAGACCTTTCCCTCCGGCGAACCCCCCGGCTGTTAGATCCGACGCAAACAAGCCCTTCTCCCTACCCGCGCCTAGCCTTGCTTCAGCAACGTCAGAAGCCCTGAAGAGGGCCTCCAGAGGTCACGGCTGCCTCT
>Ga0181612_132573_pt1 | contig 11766 bp, 4 predicted proteins | sample HoacroProtozoa21_FD_119630 | JGI IMG/M metagenome (GOLD analysis project Ga0181612, IMG submission 119630) | Hoatzin crop microbial communities from Cojedes, Venezuel. Combined Assembly of Gp0051906, Gp0051904, Gp0051908 | reverse complement strand
AAAAAAAGAGGGAAAATTAAAAAACCCCAACCCCAAAACACAACAAAAAAAAAAAAAAAAAAAAAAATCAGAATTTCTGCAGAGTCTTGTCATTTCAAATTCCACATTCAAATTGTTAGACATTGCTGACTTTAAAAACCTCCTTTACTCAAATTATGTTTTCAAACAATCCTGATCACTTTTCTGGGTCCCTTTCCAGATAAATAGCTCATTGCTAAGCAACCAATCCCATCCTGACAAGCAGCACTTTTTTCTGCAGGCTGTCATTTTGTGTTTGAGCATCCGGACCTGTATTTAAGTCAGTGTCTTGCCTCGCATGGTTGAAATCATAATCTCCAAGACAAAACACAAGTAGACTATTGCACCGACTTCTATCTGCAGCCTGAAACAAGAACATCAAAAGACATGCACTGGCCTGTTGTCATGGAATTCATATGGTATCTTAATCAGAACAACTGTTGTCCTGCAGATGAAAATACAGACTGTCATATGGAGAAGACATGTAATCCACTCAGATTTATCCATGGGCCTCTGGTAAAAGCCCAAAATCTCCTGTGAGTAGTCACTAACATCAGAAAAATTAAATAATCTGAACTCTAAGACAGACAAAGCCTAAGAGACCCTCAGCAGCATCAAGTTCTGCCATGAAGTAATCAAAACCAGAAGTACTTCAGAGCTGTGCACTCCAACAAAGGTGGCTTACCTTGCACACACAACTCTAAAGTAACCTTGTTAAAGTAATAAATCACACCCAGTCAGGCTGCAGCTGCCTGACCCCTAATACAAATTCAAAACGTAGCAGTGAGTGCATCTGTTTTACAACAGAGACTGTATTAACTTAAACTTGCATAAATATAAAACTGTCTTCTATAAAAAATGATTCGTGAATATTTTCATCAGCTTTCAGCACATACATTTGAGCTGGCTAACTGCAGAAGTTTTTGTGCAAGTTAAAAAAAGATTTTTAAATGTATGCTTACCATCTCAGAGGATAATTAATGCAGACTGTGACAACTGACAGCACTTATACTGAAGGTGCTCTATTTGCCTTTCAAAAAACAGTTAACTAAAATATCTATAAAAGCTCCACTTTATCTCTGCTTTCTAAAGAACACTGCCTACTAACAGCATAGAAGAAAACTACTCAGAAACGCTGAATATTTAATTCAGCTGTAAATATAACTGTAAACTTCAGGAAAGGTGAACACTAGATGGAGCTGCCAAGTTAAAAAATGCAAGCCAGCATCTCCCTCTAGTGGTAATTCTGCCCTATTGCAAACCAAGTGCTCCCCAGTTGTTCCACTACTGAGCAAAAAGATGGGCTTTCAAACCACATCATTCTTCTGAGTTCTCATTACAGTTCATAACGACCACCCATTTGCAGTTTATCATATCAGACAACCACCCCAACATAATAAGTAGAATTGTTGATTGAGTCAAGACTGCTACTTGATGCAACAGCCCTCATCATCGCTACAAAAAAATGTTCTGCTATCTTGAAAGACACCTAACTGGTTTCCTTAACAAGAAAGCTTCTGAGAACAGTTCTCTTGTGACCATCAGAAATGCACAGGAGATGACTGCTAAAGAGCACCCTGCTAGAAGCAGTGCCCACCTAAAACAAAGCAACTGCTGAAGGTGAGCCTAGCTCTGACACCAAGAGTCACTTACAGGTGGATACCATGTTTTGCTTAAAAATTCAAACACATAGTATTTTAGACAATAACCTACCAAACCATGTTTTAACCCTTCATGTTTGCAAAATGCTGGCAATATGCAAGAAAGAGGCTCTGGGTTTGTAAGCCAAAACTGAAACTGTGTTCCTTACTGAAAGAAATAAGCTAACAAAACTCGTAGCTCCTTTCTACTCACAAAAAGTTTCTTCACAGAAATTAGAAATCAAAGCCTGTTCCCCTAACTCTGCTATGTTTCTCCTCAAACATAAACAAATATAGTTGCATGCTCTTGGCTGTGGGAGCAGCACTTGCATACTCCTTTACCAAAGAAAAATAAGGGTGGGGAACAGGTGCACTCAAGATGCGTATTTCAACCTCTTGTTAAGAGAGAATCTGGTCCCTAGAGATGCAAGGTAGCTTTACCTTCTAAAAAAATGACACAAACTGAAAGTGCCATGAGGGGATGATACAACTGGTTTGAGCCCAGTCAGTAACCAAGATTGGAAGTTACTCTCTCCACAGGCATAACTTCCAAGAAATTAGAACTTTGCTACAATACTTGTTGATACAAGTTACATACACACCATGCAAACACCACATGGATATAACAAAACTCCAATAAAGGGAGTTTTTGCTTCCAAAAGATACTGAATCAATCAATGTAATACTCAAAACACCCTTGGCATCCCACACAGAAATCAGCATCCCACAGTATCCCCGAGCAGACGCAAAATCAAGTTGCCCTCTTCAAACACGTACATTCACTTCACATCAAAGAGGATTTGATCTTAGAGCTTCTCAAGTCCTTAATGCCATTCCTTTGGGGTACCAAGTGATTTCAACTGATCAAGTGGTTCTGTTTGCAATGACTCAGTATCTAAGGGTTTTCTAAGGGTTTGAAAACTAGTTTTCCAGAAAATGGAAGTACTCATTACTAATACTGAGAAATTTTTTTCAATCTCATGAAGTGCTTTTCCCCCTTTTTTTTTTACTTTTAAAGAAAAATAACCCAAGAATTGTACACTCAGTTACTAACAAAGGCGAGATAAGGTGGGCAAAACATTACAACAGCAGGATCTAGAAGTGTATGGTTTCAACATATCCATGGTAGTACAGACAAACGAACAAAATTATTGCTGTGTGACCTTGTATCAGTTCATGTCAAGATAAAACAACAATTCAACAGCCTCTGTAGACTTAAAACCAGAACACACAAGCACCACACTATGTAAGAAGCCCTGTCATTCAACACAGTTCAGCAAGCAGACTGCATCCAAACAGCACCATAAGCTGCAGAGACTTTGAGGAAAAGGTTCTCCTGTGACTCACAAGCAATGCTTGAAAGATAAGATTAAATCAAAAAGAAAGCAACAATGAAAAACAGATGCATGGGGATGAAAACAGAACAAAGAAAAACAAACACACTGCACGTGAGTCAATAAAGCATAAACATAGAGGAACATTAAGTTCAATAACAAACACAGGCAGCCTGTCTTTAATATCTTTGAAAGACATTTTCATCAGTAAGACAGGAAAATCATTTGTCGTGGGGCATAGAAATTGTAAGTACAGATATTGTAAAGTCTTACGCTCAGCTACCAGTGAAAGCTTTAAAATCCCAACATACAGAGATCATTCTGCTCCAGGTCTACCCTCCAAGCTCTCAATGAGCAAGAGTGAGGGTACTTCCTGATGTAATCTTTGTATCAGTGTGTTGAATGATTCTGGATCAAGCCAGAAGTGCAAAATACCTGTATAGCAGAAAATATAAATACCTAAAACTGATGCTAGACTTGCCCCAAAGATCATCCAACTAAGCAGGAGTTAAGTGTATTCCTCCGTCAAAATACAGGTGAGGAGATAAAACAACAAGGACTGGAATGGTAAGCAGGTAACAAGGGGACTAGCACACTAAATATGCAAAAGAAATTAACGTGTGAGAAGAAATGGAGATAGCCAGCAGGAAAATGGACAGAACAGACTTATGACCAGTATCTCTCCAGAGAATCATTAGTGTCCTGGAACACATAAAATGCAATAGTGATTCCTATTAGGACCCAGAGATCTGCTGTTCTGAAATCTTTCTGGTTTAGTGCCAGATAAACCCCACATGCAGAAAAAAAAATGAAGTCAGCGAACAACTTTCACTGCTTACACAGAAGAGAAAAAACAACATAACAATTCAGTTGCTTTGATCTTTACAACAAACCAGTCCTCCTCTCAAAGGGGAGTCCCCATTCACCTTCTCACGTAGGAGGGCTCAGGCAGGTGGACACCGACACTTAGTGACAGAGCTCATCCCGGGAATATAGAGTAGGAAAAAAGTGTCACGCCAAAACAAAAGCAAAGCTGCACATAGGGAGTCTGGCAGCTCAAGACAAATGTTCCAGTTTCAGGAGCAACCTACAACCTCTTCAGCTGCAGCCTAAGAGGAGTGTGGTGGCATCCCGAGCCTGCCGCTGCTATGGAACGCCAAAGGGCAGGGCTGTGACCCCAAAGGCTTCACCCGGTAAGGAAGGAAAGACGGGTCCCCTCTTAATAACAAACCTAAAAGGAAAAATGAAGCTGGAACAACTGACATGGGTCCTTTGGGGAAGGCAGAAGTGGACAAAAAGGCCCATCAAAGTGAGCTCCATACTGCGTTTTCACAGGAAACAGAGCAGTGTTCAACACACAGCCATGATCTCAAATGTATAAAGCACCAATTCTCTACCATAACTAGCAATGTTTTTCTTTCTCTCCTCACCCACTACCTAGTGTTATCACAAAAGGACTCAAGAGTAACTCATTCGGGTACAGAAGTAGCTAAGAAGTGCTTCCACCACCTGTGGTTTCACACCATACAAGCATGTCTTTCAACCACACACGGAGCTTTTGACCACGGTTAAAACCGAATCACGCTCAGACTCCAAACGCTAAGATACGCTAGTAGCCCCTAGATGGTGACAGAAAGCTATTTAAGGGACCCTGAAGCTGTGCACAGGAGCAAATGAAAGCCCCTGGCCATGAGACGCAGAAGGTGCCACAGGCCTGAGCCCAGCGGCATCCCCCAGGCTGCTGCCCCAGTGCCCGGGAATGCTGCCCACACCTGCTGCAGAATCAACTCACCAGCCAGCAGCGAGGATGATTTACTAGCTGGGATTTTTTCCCACAGAGCTCATATGCTTTTTTCAGACCAAATGCAGATCAGTAAAAAGTTTAAGATCACATCAAACCGCTCTCAGTTTCACTGTATCTCTTATGAGCTGCACAACAACAACAAAAAGCAAGAATACGTTGCAGATGTGTTCCATGCCAGCTCAAGAACATTGTTCGCATTGTACTGTTTTCAATGAAGGACACCTCTTCATTGACATTCAAGCTGGCTGCAGGATGGATACACAAGTTCTACAGAATTAGAACTTCCAAGTTCTAGAAGTTATTTAAGACATGAAGAGTTGACTACATCTTCACATGAGAAACCACTGCTGTATCACTGCTTAGTGACACCAACATTCAATGTTCCCCTGAAAAACTCTGCCAAGATGCCACAATTTTGTCATCGGATAAAGTTTTGTTCTAAGTCAAAATTTAAAAGGCTGAAAATCCATTCTACTCTGTCAGCCACCATATGGCACCGCACCAAAATGCTTACAAGGCAGCCATTTCCAACAAACCAACTACAAAATACAAAAAAGAATGCTCTTTAGCATCCTGAGCTTGTACAGTATCTCTACAAAACAAGATAGTATTAACAAAAGACATATTTGGTGTCTGAGTCCTAACCTATTTCAGGTCTAAATAATTTGGATAAAATCAGCCACAACTGGACACAACATTTATCACAAGTATTACATTAGCTCACTGAACCCAACATAAACATCATGAATTAAAACATCATCTTTCATAGAAATTCCAGTTGAGACCACTGCAGAACTGCAAGCCTCAGAAGAACTAGAGAAAAAAAAACCCTGAACAGATAGATTTAGCTGATTAAAAGACTAAGGACAAAATCCCTACCATATTTTAGCCATAAAATCCATGGTTGCCATGCTCACTACCCTTATTATCAATGTGTTTTTTTCTGGGCCTAAGAGCAGCGCTCTGCTCCCACAGGCAGAAAAAAGAAAAAAAAACCAAAAAAAACACACACCAAGAAAAGATGAACACTGGACATGCCAATATGGTCACCAGGTTACAGTCAATGCAGAAATTCATCTGCAGTTTCTCCTTCATACTTAACTGGACACTAAAGTTTTAAAGTTTTTTTTAATTGAAAAAGGCACACATATTATAAAATAAATCAAATCAGTTGTGAGGAGCACACTAGAATCTACCATTCAAACGAACACTCCTAACGGATGTAAAAATCTAACTTCAGTAATACAGATATTCAGTTTGATGATTGTCTAGGTAACAATCTTTTTTTTTTTTAGAAAATTGTACATTGTCCTGTCAAAAAAACTACTATAACTACAGTTACAGTGCTTTCTTCAAGCATTATCTCCTTGAAACAGGCATCCCACATTGCTTTCCCATTCCCCACCTCCATCCACTCTATGCAGACACCAGTGGTTTCACCTCCTGTTCTACTGCGAGAGCAAGCTGGCAAGGGCATTGCAACGTGCCCCTCCAAGATTCAAAAGACTTCCCAGAAAACCCAAGTTTTAAAAAAAGATTTATAAAAAATTATCTCATTAAATGATTACACAGAAAATTAATGGCACCAGGAAACAAGCAAGTACAGAATTAAGAGGTTGTCTGCCTACCTACTTCCTGAAGTATTATACCAGAGATTTCAAATCCAAAGTTTACATTTTAGAGTCTGTATCCAAAGCAAGCATTAGAGAAGATAACCTCTGTAAGCCAGATGAAAGACTAGAAATTTTCTTTCAAAAGGGAAAAAAAAAACCAGCACAAAAAAAGCCTTGGGCAGTTGCGAGAGACCCTGCAGCTAGTTCAAGTCAATTTTGTTTTTTAAATAGTCCTTGGCAGATGCTAGTTAAACAGGATTTAAGGTGCCATTAAGTATTTTTATAACTTACAAAAGGAAGGTTTCTTGTCAGTCTTAGCTTTATCATTATGCAGGGTTTCTTCAGCTAAGTTAGTTAAACAGCTGCTCCCTACCCACCATCTTCTCAATGCTCATTGAAAACTCACTGGCTCCTCAGCCCTCTGCAAGAGCTTCAGAGACATCTATAAGTTCTGTCAAACCTTTATCATAACTGTATGTAACTAACTACAGAATTAAAGGCTATTAGTAAAACTAATATTAAAGAACATCAATAATACTTTAATATGCATATAATTTGCCTTTCAATGGCCTTCTGTCAGCACACATTCTGCTAAACATCTCCCTGCAATTCACCTGGTAATTCTATCATCTGCAGGACTCATCGTTGCCATTTCTCCACTGGGTTAGGTCAGTTGGATTATCCTTAACCTATACAGTCACATTGTCTTTTGGAATTCCAACAGTCATCCTGAATACATTGCCAAAATACCCAAACTTTACTTAGCTTGGCACCAGGAGTCCATGACAGCTGTCAAACTATGCTGCCAAGAAAAAGATAACAGCAGACGCCCAGCCCCTAAATTAAAGCTTGAAGAAGAGGTTTAGAGCTAAACAGAGTTAGGATAGTTTTCCCATTTGCAATTGACAGTGTGAAGAATGTAGAGATATAATGTAATTTCCTAAACCAAGCAAGGAGCGTAGTAGTATATCTTCAGAATTGCTTTGAAGTTGATAGGGAGCAGTAAGATTTCAGGGCTCTGTAAAAGCAGTACTGTTGCACTTTATTTTGAAAAACCCTACTTATCATGAAGAAGAAAAAAGTAGGTCAATTAATTCCCTCACTTTGATAATCAATAGATTTCACACCACTGCAATTACTTTGCCCATTGTTTATCTGAATTTGGCACATCGCAAAACAGTTCTAGTGATGTACACACCAATACATGTTTACAGTAATTGAAGCCTTCTTAACATTTCAAGTTCATAAAGCACATGCAATGTACATAGGCTAACTTACCACACAGACTCCATGAACTCAGGATAAAGAGTTTTATAGTCATTTTCGAAGTCAATCCAGCGTCCTAATCTGGTAACATTGAACTGTTAAGAAACAAACACACAGATTGAAAGATATCTTAACATTAAAGATCATGACACATTTCCAATATTTATTCTGTATAACAGCTTGATGTAAGTGTGGTGTTTGTGCCCTATCAATGAAACACGTCTATGAAACATTTCAGCCAGACAAGACTTCAAAACAGTGTATTTAAACACACAAAAATAAGAAAGAATCAAACCATGAACATAACTGTTTAGAACTAAGCTCACAGAACAGGCAAACGTGTTCAACACTGCTGGAAGAGAAATGGTGGTTCATTGGGATCATTCAAGGTTCAGCCAAGGTTCAAACGCCTAAAAATTGCTTTTTATTACAGCGGTCTTCTTTCTATTTTTAAAACTACTCATTGCAGAGACAGTCAAAATCCAGAACACATAGCCTATCAGTTTTCAGGTATATGAAAACATGATGTAATTCGAAGACAAAGAAATGCTGAAAGAAACTGATATGTCACAAGAAGTTATCAAAACTATTTCAGAGCCAACTGCCTTCTTTGACTTCCCAAAGCTATGATATGGTTGCCAAAGACCACAGGACTGACAGGTGTTAGTCCCTGTCTCAGGACAGATTATGGTCATGTCCACTGGCACAGAACATGAAAACTAATGAGCAATAAGCTAGCTATGGGATTCACTTGGCCAAGGGGTACTCTCTTGCTAATTCCACAGCTATCGGAACCCCTCGCTCTGCAAATAACCCAGCCCAGAGACACCTGTCCTGATACTGAACCCCAAACTAGTGGAGTGAAACCAAGCAAATGAATCCTCTCACCTCTAAATATTCACAGAACACCTGAGCTCCTGAAATGTATCAGGTTTGATTCTGCCCTTTAAGCCACTCGGACATTCCACTATTAAGAACCAAAGCCTGGGACTGAGTAATACAAGTATATTCAATTACCATCCAAAAGACTAAGTATTTGGACTAATCAGCACTGCAAAAATATCAGTTGCTGAAGACAACCACAAGTTAAAAGGAAACAACTACGGAAAAGAAAAAATGAACCAGAATGAATCCTTCTATTCTTATTTGTAAAAGCAACAAAGAATAATTGATGATTTTTTTAAACACAAAATTTCAGAGTATAGATGAATGATTGTATATTTGAAAAAAGAAATCCTGTGCTGCTCATCCAGCCACTCATTTAGATTTAGGCCACAGCTATTCTAACAAAGGCAGCTGTAGTTTCTTCAGATACTGGCCATAACTTTAAAACACTCCCAAGGGCAACAGGCAAGTGATACTCAAATAAGAAACTGCCATTTCAATCAAAGGGAATATAGCAGGACTAGAGAACATACAGAGGGGTGCAATGAGGCAGAACAGCTTCTGCATGAGGAAAAACTAAAGAATTAGGACTATTCTGCCTAGAAAAACAAACAACTGATGGTGAAGATAATGGTTTAGTGGAAACCATGATTTTATAGAAGAACTACAGTTCTCCAAACTATGTACAAATAAACAGTGGAATGCCTTGATACTGACTGTTTAGATGCCATCAGTATAACCAGACTCAAAATCTTGTTCTTTTTGTTCCCCGTTCAGGATCACCAGTGAGAAACACAGTAGCTGAAGACATGAGATTCATGCACGTACTCAAACAAGATAGAAGGATGAAGTTCACCCCAGCTGATAAACTTCTGCACACATGCAATTAGAAACATACAGCAGGATATGCACCGAGTCTTTACTTACCTCCCATTCCTTCGAGTATCTCATCACAATTCCTCTGCACTGGTTGTTGTACTCTGCAATCCCCATCTTCGCCACGTCCTCCGGCCCTTTAATGCCCAAAGTCTTGTCAATCTCATACTCCTGGGAGCATTGAAAACAATCAGACAAAAAACCCACGCTGTTACCAAAAGCTGTCAGGATTTCTGTGGATAGTTTATTTATGTTCTCTGCATTCTAATGAGGCTAAAAGGCCTCCTTTATCCTTTCAAGATTTCATGAGTACTGCACCTAACTAAGCAGATATTTCAAAGCATAACCCTGGTGTGACTGTTTCTTTACTATCTTTAGAAAAAAGAAAAAAAATATTTTTTGAAACATGTACTGAATAAATACATGTTTATAGTAATTAAAAGAGTGCCTGGAGAAGGGCAGGTGACCAGTAGAAAGCACCCGAAATCACCACACATGCAACAGCCAGAGCAACACACCAGACAAAACGTCCATTTCCCTTTTAGCAACAAAGCCATGTGTAACAGCAATAGAAACATGACTGATGAGCAGGTAACAGCACGGAAAGAGGAACCAACAGACACATCTGTAGGCAGTTCTAGTACACATACCACAGGTAAGCCATGGCAATCCCAGCCAAATCTTCTGTCAACATGAAAACCACTCTGATGAGCAAATCTGGTTACTACGTCCTTAATGGTTCCTGCAAGAATATGGCCATAGTGTGGAAGCCCAGTAGCAAACGGAGGCCCATCATAGAAGTTAAACCTACAACACAAGATAACATTTTTCATTAAATCAAAAACTAAGCATCAAATCTTCAAATAGGGTAAGTATATCTGTATGCTTATGCTTCTTATGTCTCGCTAGGACAACATCAATTTCTTCCTCTTCTATTATCAGCCAGGACAGGTATCACCTTGGCAGTGGGACTAAAGGGAACACTTCAGCTCATCCAGTTCCTGCTGATTGCTGGTTCCACCAAGATTACTGCTGAAAATACCAGCATGCTGCTCCACAGCTGGCAGATATAGGAAAGTGTTGTCCTTACTTACCTGCAGATTTCTTTTATACACCCACCAACCAGGAAATTACAGGTTTATTAGTACTGTTTGTACACTGTTGATTCTTCACAAAGTTAAATACAAACGGTAACTGACATGACAGCAGCCTTAGCCAAGACCACTATCTGCAAAGGGAGCAGCTGTTAATAGAAGCGAGAGGGAAGGGGGGGGCGGTGAGGAAAAGGTAATTACAGCTAAGCCAATCTTGCATTGTCATACACAGTTGCTACAGCTTTTAGCAGATTCTTACCTAGGTCTATTCTTTGATTGCTTGAGGCATTCCTGGAAACAATTGAGATTTTTCCAGAGCTCCAGTATCTTCTCTTCTTCATTTGGAAAAGTTATGTTTTCTGGAACTTGTTGAACCATTCTTTCCCAGCAACGACCAAGCAAAGAAAAGAAAAGACATATTGAACAGAAGTGAGAAAAAAATGACTTCACAAATAGAATTTATTGTCTTACAATTACAGATCACCAAGCCACATATCAGTTTTTCAAAGAGCTCGATTCAGTGTAGGCATGGAGGCAAGCACTATATTCTAAAAAAAGCCTAGTAATTTTGACAGACTAGCACCAAAGTTTTGTAGCAAGAAAAGGATTCTCCAATCACTCAACTACAGTCATCCATAGTTTATTATGCTTTTATTTTTGTTTCCTATAAAAAGCAGTCTAAGGGCAAATTATTTTTTGGTTACAAGTTTGGCGTTTGGAGGTTTTTTGTTGTTGTTTCTTGGGTTTGGTTGTTTTTGGTTTTGTTTTTTTTTTTTTTAGGAAAAGTGTCCAAGGTCAAACTGACCTTTCAGCACCAGTTTGTGAACTACTGAGACTTACTTTCCGTGCAGGAACTAAAACTAGTGAAAAGGAGACTCCTTTTCACTGTACATCTGTTCCTACCATTTAAAGGTTTAAACCAGCATTTTTCCATCTAGCTAGGCCACCGTTCTCAGATGCTCCTAACAGCAGCTAGACTTCAGATAGCATAGTTGAAACACATTGCAATGAAAGATGAACATGCGGAGAAGAAACTGAAAAAACAGATGAGGTAAAAGCTCACAGACCTCAACCATGCATCTTGAAAAGCTCAAACTTCCAGAATACTGGCAAAACTACTAGTCTCTTTCTAGGCTCTTCCCCCTGCCGTCAGTTTTACAAGGATGTCAGAACTAATCTACCAGGGGCTACTTCTTGCTGGTCATTCGTGAAAGTCTTTTTTTTTTTTTTTTTTTT
>Ga0181612_176451_pt1 | contig 11767 bp, 5 predicted proteins | sample HoacroProtozoa21_FD_119630 | JGI IMG/M metagenome (GOLD analysis project Ga0181612, IMG submission 119630) | Hoatzin crop microbial communities from Cojedes, Venezuel. Combined Assembly of Gp0051906, Gp0051904, Gp0051908 | reverse complement strand
TCCCTTTCAACCCAAACCATTCTATAATTCTATGATGATTCTATCGCCTATGTCTGCACAGACTTTACTGTGATTTTTTTCTTATTCTGCCAGTATTACCTTTGTTGACTACTATATTTGCAAAGGGAAAATCTTTTTGCTATTAGCGGAGACAGCTAACAGAGGGAAATAATATAAATCAGGCTGTACAACCTGCATTTTGCTCTGCTGATTACTACAGATGAGTGTGACAATATTTTCTTATCATAAGGAAAATACTTGCTTTTGAGGAGACTCTTAACTTGTAGCCAGATGTGATCACAAAGGGAAGGACAATAGGATGGGCAGCAGGACCAGAAAATCGAAAGCACTATTACAACTTCCTGAATCCTAAAGCGGCTCAGTCCAAACATCATGTAGCAGTACATGGCCTTCATGCAAGTCTTCACCTGGTCCTCAAATGTCACCTCCACACTAAAAAGCATAACTGTCTAGTTTGAGCCAACACCTTAATGACATCCTCCGTGACTGGAATGAGATAAGGACATAACCCACAATGATTAGCAAAGTGCCACTGAAGTGAGCTCATGTAAAAGGTGTAAGAGTAGACACATTTTTCAGTTCTTCAGCCTATGATTTAAAGGTCTGGAATGTTGACTCCTGTCCATTTCCAAACAAAAGTTGCCTGCATTTGCTAGGAAACACACAGCCACAATGTGGAGTTTTTCTATTATTTTCCGTTTATATTTGTTTTAGGGATTCTTTGGCTTTAAGGCAGAAATAAGATTCTAGTCAAGTCCAGACAACCCTACAGCTCAGGATGAAGTTCTTGTTTTCAGTATAAATTGTAGTGGTTTCATTTCAACTTTATTTTGTAGTCAAGGAAGGAACGAATGAACGAACAAAGGACTTAAGGAACAAAGGAAATATTACTCTGCATAGGACACAGGACTTTGCTGTAATGGTTTTTATAAACAAAACCTATTCAGCACTGAGAAACCCTCTGTTGGCTTAGAAGTATTTTTCACATGGCCTTTGTTTTACTTCCACATCTTACAGGCTTTTTTCTAGGATTCTCCCTAAAATCTGCAAGCCTCTGTTCAGAAAGGGTCAGATCCTACAACATGTTTTAAGGAGAAGAAGAAGGCTCTTTGCTTCAGAAGACCTACAAAGCTCCTGGTCCGTATTTGCATCATCCCTCATTTCCTGACACTACGGGAAAAGGAAAAGAACAAAAAATATTTGTAAAGCTCTACATATATGGGTGTTTTTACTTCTGAGGAAAAGGACAACTTTCTGAATGTTTGCTGGTTTTTTAAATACTTTTTCAATATTTCTTCTTTGCCCATTTTATTCCTAAAATCACTGTTTCGCCATCTTGGTATCTGTTTTCCCTCAAACTTGTGGACTTTCTCTGGCTTCCTCTGTACTTCCCAGGTGTTAGAGTCCCTTCACCTTTTCCTGGGCAGTACTTTGGCTCTTTCTGATTAGCTTTGTGCTTTGATAAGGTACATACCAGCCTCTCAGGCTGACAGGTGATCGTTACACTGGACTTGCCAAGCCCTGAAGCATTTGCACCTGCCACAGTGTGGTTCCTGCCCACACATGCTGCATGGAGATGTGCTCTTCTCTCCCTTCTGCTGCTGCCTGCAGCTGCCCCTCCATGCACAAGGCACATGTTCCCATACTTCCCACAAGCAACTCCCTAGTTTTCCCCACCAGACGCTTCCTGATGGTCATAAATCCAAAGACTCAGTATCCCTCCCTCTTTAGGACCCATGTCTGTGTGCAACTTTATTATGTGAGGGTCTTTTTTGAAGTTGTTGGGGCTTGCACTGCTTTTCTAGTATTTTGTGCATTTGTTTTACTTTGCAAAGCACACATATTACAGCAAGTTAAATAAATTACAGCTAGGATGTCTACACTCCCAAGGGTCACATCTCAGGAATTGGCTGGTCAAAGCAGCATCTTTTTCTCTGAAGTGCTTACGAGCCTTTAATTCAGGACAGTGGTGGATGCAGCAGTTCCTGGAGGGAGCCTGTACAACCGCATATCTTCCTATTGCTTATTGTTGGTATGTCACACGCAATAATGTCCCAGGTGCTGGAGCAGGGAAGAGAAAGGTCTGATAGGGACTCTTCCATGCCCTACAACCTGTAACTGAATCTCTGGGCCCAGAACTAAAAGGAGACTCCACCTCACCATATTTAGCCCGAAAAGGAGGAAAAGGGACAAGCTGTTTGGCAACTTACAACACTGAGCATCTTCCTCATTTTTACTTCTTTCTGTAGATATTTCCCCAATTGCCGTCTTCCATCCCTAGCAACTGTCACACCCCTGAAAACAAAAGGGCAAAAGCACACAGTGCTGACAAGCACGTTCTGGGTTTGGATTCTGGGACTTTTTGCCTGCAGCATTCTTGCTAATTTTCTTCTCTTGGCATCCCACTGATTGCGTTTGGCTCTAGTTTTCCAAAACTCTTTTTCTCTCCAGTGCTTATTTTTGTGAGGCAGTAGAAGGAAGAAAATATGAGTCATGGAGATCTCTCCTATCAGCTATGAAAAGTCAGTTAAATTGGCTTTAGTACATCCAAAGATTGTAACAAAGCCATTACAGTTTTGCCTTTGTTTCCTTTCTTGGCTTAAAATTCTATTCTCTACAGAAAGAGCAGGGAACTCCCAATTACACTAGGATGAAAGGAAGTTTTCATCTTCCTTTTTTTAAATACCTTTTTTTAAAGATAATGGGCAACAATCTCTGTTCTCCCAAATGACAAAGTATTTCCCCTCTTCCTGCTTCTTTCTTTAGTTATTCCTGAACTAAAAAGAGCATACTCTGCCTACTAACATAATTTTACAACAATTGAGGGGGGAAGTTCTCTTTGTGTGCAACAAAGAAATGACAGCAATGATTTGAGCCACTCCAAATTAATTCATTTTAAGATGTTTATAACAATAAGGTGAGATTCTGGAGATTTCCATTTGTTGCAGTCTGCAAGTGCATTTTAAACACTTTTTGTATGCACTGAAAATACCATGCATGCACAAATATCTCATTTTCAGTGGAAATGAGCCTAAAGAAACTCTCTCAATCAAGAATCACACTGAAAGTGAATCTCTGAAGAGAACTTACTCTTTCCACAGGTGGATTACTTGCTGGTAATGTGTGTGAGGTTTCAGATAGAAACTTTCTGCCCCAGAAAGGGCAGATTTACCAGTATGCAAGTGTTGCTTTATTCCCACTCTATATACAGGGGTAGTTACTGATCCCTTATAGTATCTAAATTTTTGTTAATTAAAAAAAAATCACACAGCTGTTGGTTTATACATTCATCAATCGGGTACGAGGAAGTCTCAGTTTTATTTTGATACACTTACACCTCTCTAAAGAATAAAGGATATGCTGAATGGCCATGCATATAGAATAACAAAATGCAGAAAAAACAAGGCTGTATAGAATTTCTCCTTTGGGTCAGTAAATTTTAACATTGCCTATATATTTGCTAGCATATTTTACAAAATTGGAGTATGTTAATTGTCTGTGTTTCAAGTCAAATTAGATGCTCCATTTATTATAACTTGTTCTTTCCTCCCGCTGAGTCTCAAAGCACTCTGGCAAGTTCTGCCCTGATTTACAACTGCTCATTTCTCAGAAAGACATGGTTAGATCCCGAATTTGTTGAATTATTTGAGGAAGCTGCCTGAAAGCCTATATTTCTCTGAAAATATGACAGATCTAGTCAAAAGCTTCATGCGTCTGAATAGCTGTACCAGGCTGTAAACCTCTGAAACGTACAGCCCAGTTAGATAAGCTGGGGCAGATGGAATAGGGGAAGCAGAAGTCTGCCTTTGGTTTTAAAACCAAAAAAACTCCACCAACAACAAAAATATGGTCAGGCATTAATCCAGGAGGAGTGACTGTGCACATGCATCTGAGCCTCCCTCCTGAACAGAAAGCGTCAGTTTTATCCCACTGTCCAAAAGGAGCAGCAGGATGTCATTTTGTAGCGGCAGAGGTGAGCTATCAATCCTTTCAATAACCATAGGATCTGCAAATAATAACCTACAGGCTCCTCTGTTCTAACCGCTTTTCTGTGCAGGAGCATAACCCCTTTTGTATTTCTAGCAGCATTTTATCCGGTCTGGCTTTTCATGTTCCATGGGACAGAGTCTCTTGCTCCTCCCCAGGGGGATTATTCCACGGCTAATAGCTCTCATGGCCAGAAGGTTTCCTCCTCTAAAATTTCTCCTACTGTTCTTAGCTAACTCTCCTATTGCTAAGCCATTGTAAATAACTCCTCTGAATTGCTGATGTGTCCATCTCTATGTATGTTCATGCATAAGGTCACCACGGTTTCTTCTCTTTCAAGAGTTTCATTATATTTTGAATACTTAATTCTTCAAGAAAAATATCTGTGCTCCATTTCCACAGTAGCCCTCCTTAATGTTGAATTCTCCTTCTGTCAGTACAATTCTGGCAGCACCGTTTGGTGCAATCATAGCACCTTACTGGCAGAGAGGCCATTACTGCCCCCCTTTTTGACATGAGTCTGTACACAGCCCTATTCCACCAGAACATTTTGGTGCATAGGCTTATATATGATAACCACAAACTGAGTAAGGACACTGTCCATGAATGCTGAAGAGTTTGCCATCATTTGTTTGTTTTATGCTATTGTACGCCTCAACAGAGCAGCAGTAGGAAACAGGCTTTTCCATGCCTGTAAACGACTATTTGAGACTTGACATAGTAGCTTCTTCATAGGCATTTTGTCGTTTATGCAGCAAAAGACATGTCAAAACTCCAGTGGAAAAGTGGAATTTACGTTACACTACCAGCTAACCCTGGACAAACATGCACTCTAGCTCTGTCCCTCTGACTGGATAACTGTCTCAGGTCATCTTTCCACAGTTTTAAGTGGTTTACATTTTTTCCTAACTAAAGAATGTTTTTTTCAATCTCTCCACCTTCTGCTGCAGTCATTCTGTAGTCTCACTATGCACCCAGTTCCTTCCAGGCACTTAAATATTACTCATAAATGTTGAGACCAAGCTCATTACTTCCTCTCTTCAGTCCCCAATTAAAGTACCAGTTTAGACCCACAATAATCCTTGATCCTAGTAAAGATGATTAAAGACACCTTCTAACACGGTATTTTTCCAGAAGCCATAACCTTTGCTTCTGCCTCTCCACAGGGAGGGCATTGTCAGAGGTGCAAGCTTTCCTAGGCAGCCCTTTTCCAACAGAAGAACCATGGTATATGGGAAAGGATGACATATACAAAGAGATGCTTCATTTTCTATAATCTTAAGACATCATGATGCAAATATCTCTGAAAGTCTTTCACTAGCTATGAACTATGAGCTAGATCCCAAAAAGTCCTAGTTAGAAAAAGATCCCTGCAGTTTCAAGCAGTGATTTCAGAGAGAAGTAGAAATGTATCCTGAGAGCTCAACTCATGCGAAGTAGGAGGCTAGCACTACTTTAAGGGAAGACCTATAAAGAGAGAGCTATACGAAGACTGAACTAGAAAGGGGATGCATTCGTTATACCAGGGCATGCATTCGTTATACCCTTATCTATAGACAAATGCAAAGAAAGAATTTAGTACAAAAATAAAGAAGCCGTGTCTGTATTACACCTGTCCTTACATAAAGCAAATTTGAGTTTTGGCTACTTGGTCTGAGTTTTCTCTGTAAATAGGTGAGCTAGCCAATGAGACATTCTGCCTGATGCTACTCTGGATCAGGTCAGATGGCTTGCTCAGTGTTCATACATATGACTTTCATTAGCATTGCAAGAGAAAAAGGCTATAGCAGAACAGTATCTTATAAAGAAGTTACAGACTGGTTTATACACAACTGTCAATTTTTTCATGGTTTGTCTGCAAACTGAATTGTATGAGAGTGGTTAGAAGCTTATTCCACTCAGGTGAGGAAAAAAAAGGAAGGTAAGTTGTTTTTAAGGGCGGAGGCAATGGAATTGCAAAGGAAGGAGAGAAAAGTAAGAGCAGAGGGACAGGAATACATGACATGGTAGAGAAGACAACTCAAATAAAAGGTGGTTGAAGTAAAGAAACTATAAAACTGATCTCTTAGACTAGGGTTAGTTTTTAATATTGCCTGTTAAAATCTGGCGGTTAGAGCTTACTGTATCACTGATCTTCTGTAGGACAAAGAATACATCATTTCTGCTAGTGTCTCTTTGTTTTGTTCTTTATCTGCTAGCTTTACAGGTGTGTACAGAGAACAGACACATGTTTATGCTGTGAAGAACTCGGGTGCTGTAATAGTTCCCTGGGTGGAGATTTAGGTAGGATGTAAAATGCCTAAGTTCTAGGTATTTACTTCAGACAGGCAGGATGCTCTATTACACTTAAGCTATATTCTTCTATTGCTTTGCTGTGATGCAGAGAAACACACTGCTCTTGCAAACTCAATTCCAGACCCTCTCAGTTATAACCAGCTCTGACAAACCATCTGGTGTCTTATTAGCACTATCTTTGTATTGTTAGAGTAAAATTATCCTAGTCAGGACTGCTTCTTTCTACACTGCAGAGGTATTCAACTTGTGTCAGGCCTGAAACTAAATTTCATTTCCTCTCATTAACCTGTGCTAAGGCCTTTCCAGTACCACAGTCCTTTCTTAAAATGAAGGCTATGATTTCCAGAGGGTACCAGGAGAATCAGATGACCAAGCAAATTAAAATCGAAAGTTGTGAGATCTCCGTTACTGATGTTGGATAATAAAACATATAGAAACCTGTTTAGATCACGTGAGCTAGCTGCAACTGCCGTAGTAGGTCTTTACATACTCCATCTGAGCTAATTCTGATTTCTAGACTGGCACATGGATTTTCACCTTGCAGCTTATGTTAAGCCTTGAGTACTATTATTATGGGCCCACAGGAACTCAGCACACTAGATCAGTAGCCACAAACATTTTGATTCAAGATCTAAGGCTGCCTCCAAGTTTGCATGAAGAGAAGTACCATGTATGAATCCAGCTGAATGTGACAGAGGTTTGGTTGGCTCTTTCAGCTTTGTTTTAACAAAGACAGCAGCATCATTTTACTTAGGACAAGCATCTCAGATACACCGTTTACCAATGCCTGTTTCTTCGTAATCTCAGTCTGCCTTCATTGCCCAAGAAAGCACAGTGGTTTCAGATTCAGGTTTCTCCTGATTTCATGTCCTAGAATTTCCTTCTTTCTGGGTTTAGGATTATGACAAGGAGTTTGTTAGGCCACTAGCCAAACAGGCAGCCTAGCAGGTCAAATCCTCACTTTGAGCCTGGGTCTTCTGACCAATAAAGCTAGGAAAAGGGTTTTAACCCCATCTGTAAAACATCTTTTAGCTATTAGGAGTACTGTTATTAGCATAATAATTGGAGGCATTGTAAGTGTGGAAAATATTGTCTGTCAGTTGAAGAAAGGATATCATCCTTTTCAAGGATCATTTCAGTTGCCTCATAGTAAAACACATTTTGGAAATCTCTCATCAACATAATGAAGCAATGTGCGGATTTTAATATGGAGGCAAGTAAGAATGATGCTGTGTAATCAAATTGCAACATGGCATCCTGATCCACATCAGTTCTGTTAGTGTTTCCACGGTCCAGAATTAAGAAATCAGGGCTTCATATTAACTCACATTTGAATTCTAGCTACACACAAGAAATAATTAATCTCATAATTTTCCCAGCCAAATGCTCTAGTAGAGAAATTTTAACATGCATCATCCTTGACTATTGTAAATCTTAAACTGGCTTACGCTTCACATTTTTTGCAAATCAAGGTTATATATGAATGCCTTCTAAGCCTCTTCAAATCAAAATATGTTGGTCATGTCCAGGATGCAAATCATGTGAGGGTAAACAACATGCAAAAAACAAAAACAAAAATTTCTTGAAATTTTGGGAGGCTTTTGGCTGCAAGTGCTGAAAAAAAATTGCAAACTACAGCATGTAAATATCACCCTGCTGGAGTAAGTGGTTTCAAACTTCTTCTGCTTGGATTCTTTACCTATGCCCTGTATGTTCTTCGTCAGAAGGAAAAAGACACCACAGAAGCTTTGCGCTTGGAACACAAAGCAACAGATCAAAACTCCTCCGCGTATTCTTATCCGTGCACACCCAGGTGTTATTGCAAATGCAGACAGATATCTACATTGTAGGCTGATATTCAAAACACAGAAAATACTGACTTGGAGCAATGGCACCATGCAAACGTGCACACAGACACCCATCCGCATGAGAGCACTAACATCTTGCACCCATTACTTGTCCTTTGATACAGACATAATCTAGTTAAAATGGAAATGTATTAGGAAAGTCAAACAATTAATTGATCCAGGAAAGGTTGTTTCATGTTTTGTGTAAATCAAAGCTAAAAATTCATTTGAGGGACGCTGCCGTATTGTAGACTAAACAGAGTTTGGCATGAGCGCAGGGCTTGGTGTGGGTGTTAAAAGTTGTTCTGCACTACACATGGTCAGTAATCCTCAGCAGAAATGTTAACTCAATTTGTCAGTATTATCTTTATGTCAACAGTAATGCTTAAATATTTACAATAGACATAGTACTCTGAGGGTTCGTAACGCAAGACAAATTGGAAAAATGCTAACAAAATGGATGGTACTAATACAAACCCTTGGCACTTTGTACTCTTCAATTTTATATACAAGAGGGTTTGCCTAAAAGTTTGATTTTATTAGGCTTTATGGTTTATTTGCTACCCCCCAAGCTTTTGCTAAAATGAAGCAGAAATTTTTATAATGACTGTAAAAACAGAAATGTGTTAGGTTAATACTGCATGAGCGTTGGGTTCACAAGAAAGAGGCATAGATTTTTACAAGTATGTTCTGGACCAATTTCATTCTTGATATAAATGAGTATGAATACTGCAGACCTCAAACCGGGTTGCACCTGTATATATACTGGCAGAATTTGGCCCTGTGTCATCAAAGAAATTATAAATATGCAGTATATCTTTTTTTAGATAACATATTCCATATATAATATCACTCCAAATGCTTTATAAGATAAAGGAAACAACTGCAAATTTTGTAAATAGCTAAGAACAGAGAGAAATTAAAAAATAACCAGGGAAAATATTTTTGGAGCACCTATGAACATAAAGGAACTTTATAATGAAATCAGACAGCCTTCCTTAACTCTTTCCCTTCATTACTTTCCCACTTTTTCAGATTCATTGCCACAGATTCTGCTAACGAACCCTTCTAATGAATTGTGGCTGTGATAGCCAAGAATTTGCTTCCACCATGCGTGATTTTTTGCATCACCCTTAATCTTGAATCTTTTCCATGTTTGCCTTTCCGATTCTAAACCACCCCTCAGCATTTGTTCACTGTTACACCTATATCCTCCCACTGACTCAATCACAAAAGTCCTTCCAGTATTTCCTCCAGTCATAGTTCACCAGATAGCAGCACATGAGGAGTGTCACTGCCTATTTGGACATGCTGGTTGTAACAAAAAAAAACCTGTAACACTCTCCCCCTGGATCACAGAATTTCACTTTCCATTTAGCAATATTCACAATAGTTTTAAGCTGTTTTCATAGATTTGTTGTGTCCTACATGTCATTATTCCTCCATACCATTTTGCTCCACCGCTTTCTGCAACTAGTTTATTATCTGTTGTCTTGCTACTAGTTATTCCAGAACTTGCCATCTTGAAAACTCTATTTGTTTTTCCCTGTCTTATTGTCTGCTCTTTCTTTTAAGTGTGAAAGTGTTTTGGGATACAATTTTGTAGATATTCTGAATCTCACAGGAAGACATAGATGACATAATGCAACAAAATTTTGGGGCACAAAAAGTATTTAATCTCTTCCACTACTTTTTTTCCATTATGTCTACATAGTATTTCATTGGGTACAAATCCTGTAAGTTTTGATCTTGTAGTTCTTGTTCATCTGCCCATTTCCTCAATGCTCATAACCTGCCGGTCATCACTTGAATGGGATATTGTGTCAATCCAAGTAAATAGTTTAAATTAATAATAATTAAAAGAGAAACTATGAGATTAAAAAGAAAAAGTCATGTGCAAAACATATTGCTCTTTCAGAGATGACTGACCTAGAAGATTTTGCCAAATGAATAGCAACTCAACGTCAAACCCCTCAAAACTTCTCTGTCCCTGCTCCAAGAGAGTATCATTTCAGGGACTAAATCCTGAGAGGAAGCAACAGAAGAAAACATGCTGCAAAGCATCTGTATTTGCAAGACCTCAACCTCTTTCCACATAGTTGCTTTTTTTCCTTCCTCATGGTCCTTCCTGCTCCCCCCCAAAAAATAATCTGCAATGCTTAACTTCAAACTATTCAGTTTCAAGCTAATATAAATTTACATCCCGAAAGATTCACATACTTTTAAATAGAACTGATCATAGTGAGAAAAGGGTAAATATGATCCAGCCCCTTCCTGCTTACACACACACATTTCCTATCTACAGAACACTCACTGTTCTTTAATGAGGGAAGCCAGCTGGGACCTGAAAATTTCTTTGAAGGAAGCACAGAAGCAATGTTTAGAAAATGTATGAAATCCCATCTTGTCTTTCAGCTGTCACTCAGGCTTTAAGTCTTTTGCCCCATATTCTATTTGCTATTCTTATTCTGGATCTGTGGTATCCGATTCCTGTTTCTGTAATTTCCATCTTTTGTTTCCAAGTCTATTCTCTTCACAATAACACTATTCAGATAAGGTATGTCTTTGAGTTGTCAGCTACTACTTTTTCTTCCTCCTTGTAAAGATACCATTAGTGCCTTGGGATTCTGTGATACAAACGTACAAAGCAAGAGCCTTCTGCTGAAATATTGAAGCTCACTTTTCTATACTGTGTCAGATAGCATTAGTAGAGAGTTTTTATAGTTTACCTTGCAAATGATGGAAACTGCTCGTTGTTAAACAAAAGAATGAACAGAGCCCAGCTAAAGATGTATTTATAGTACATTGCTTGTGCATTATGGTGTCCTGGCACAGAAGGAAAAATGTAAGAATTATTCCTAGATAAGGGACCTTGCAAATATAACATATGCATGTTGTGACACTTTGCCCATATACTCATCATTCAGTTCAAAATGGAGTGCTTTCAAGGTTTTAAAAGTAAAAAGATCAGAGTAATGACCTTGAACTGCACAGCCAAAGACAAAGCATATCTTTATTATGTCTCCTCTCAGCACAGGGATTGTATTTTTCTTCAGGTACACATTGCCTAGCAAAATGGATCAGCAGTGCTGTGATGTAAGCAATAAACCTATAAGAAATTGCACTGTATTTCAAATAATTTTATTAACAATAACCACAAGAGGCTGATGTTTTGTACTTTGGATCTTGGATAGAAATATATGGTACGTATTTATACAACAAAGACCCAAGACTTGAGGAACTACTGGAGCGAGTCCAGCAGAGGGCTACAGAAATGATGAGGGGACTGGATCACCTGTCTTACGAGGAAAGGCTGAGGGAGCTGGCTGAGGGAGCTGAGGGAGCTTGTTCAGCCTGAAGAGAAGACTGAGAGGGGATCTCATAAATGCCTATGAGTATCTTAAGGGTGAGTGTTAGGAGGATGGGGCCAAAGTCTTTTCAGTGGTGTCCAGTGACAGGAAAAGGGGCTATGGGCACAAACTGAAGTAGAGGAAGTTCCAGGTGAACTTGAAGATCTTCTGTACTTTGAGGGTGACAGAGCACTGGAACAGGCTGCCCAGAGGGGCTGGAGTCTCCTTCCTCGGAGATATTCAAACCCCACCTGGATGGGGTCCTGT
>Ga0181612_136009_pt1 | contig 11767 bp, 10 predicted proteins | sample HoacroProtozoa21_FD_119630 | JGI IMG/M metagenome (GOLD analysis project Ga0181612, IMG submission 119630) | Hoatzin crop microbial communities from Cojedes, Venezuel. Combined Assembly of Gp0051906, Gp0051904, Gp0051908 | reverse complement strand
CGGAGCTGGAGGTGTTGGTATCCCTGACGACTTTGATAGGAAAGGGAAGGCCAGTGCAGGTTGGATGTCCAGCCTGTGCTCAAGGTCCTCCACTGTATGAATAATCTGCCTTGTTGTGCATCACGAGCTTGTTGTCTACAAAGTAGAAACTGTCCGACTGTGTCTCATATGGATGAAGAATCATTTCTCGAACTGCAAGGGAAAAAAAAATATTATCAGTCGTGTTACACAGAAGCCCTGCTGAGGCAACGCTCTGCACTGGTTTTCTGTTACGTTTAATTGCATTGCTCAGACAGCAGCAAACTCTCAAGTGAAAAAACAAAACCAAAACAGGAACCTACCCAAACCATTCGTTGGCAGTATCTCTTAAAGAACTCCAACAGAATCCAGATATGTTAAGGCACCATACAAAGCGTAACCTAACCCCAAAACAATATCACACTAGAGTTTGGTTTTGGGGTTTTTTTTGTTTTAAAAAAAAGTGATAAAACAGCTAACTCAGAAGACATTTGTTCAGGTGTGAAAATAAGTAAGCAGCAGCGCATCGCTGTATTTTCCACAGGCTGCAATATTAGTGCTGACATACACGATTAGGGGTTGTAAAGAACGTAAGGTCACACAGATTTATTACTGATGCTACTGTGTCTTGGGAGAGAGGTGAGAAAATAAAAGTTATGCTCATACTAAAACCTCTCAAGCTATCAATACAGTACATCAAATATTAAAACAGAACATAACATTTAAGTCATCCATTTATTGGATGCCTTTTTAATCCTAGTTTTTTTGATAGTTTTACAAGACAATCATCTTTTTTCTCCCCAACACTGAAGCTTCCCTTTTATGAATTAAAAATGAACAAACAAAAAACACAGATACAAAACTACCTGGAAGCGTTCTACCCCACCCACTTTCTACAAAGAGCTCTTAAGAAAGGGCTTCCTCAAACTACCTTAGATTAACATCACTATGTGCTAACCCAGTAATTAAAGGGAGCTTACTGAGATCCTCAGAGAGCTGTGGGAATTCATAGATGTGCTCACAGGTATTTTTACTGCTGGGGATGCAGAACCCAAATTCAAAATCAAAACTCTTAAGCAATTGATCCCGGAAGTAGTGCCTCTCAATCATGCGGAAGTTGTTAATGGGTTTGTCCCCTACTGTGAACTCCACCCTGAAAAAGAAGGATACGACTGAAATGAGCTTTCTTCCTTAAGCAAGATTTTCAACCATTCCTGACAGGCACAAGGGCGCTCTTCTACAAAAAAACCAAAAATCTAAAGCAATGGTACTAACCATGATTTTGAGAAAAAGCATGCTACAGGGACACAACATAGCACTACAAATCATAGATTATACTATACTTTGAGTCTTTTTACTCAAAAAGAAAAACAAAAGGACATGCAAGAATTTTACAGTCTCAAACTGATCTTCAGTGAAGAAAAGATCCCTCCAACTGGCACTGGATCGGCACTTCACTGGATCACTCACTAGACATTCCTTACTGCACTGCATTTTTATAGAAGTCATTTTAATGCTTCTGGTGGGTACTGAAAAAAAAGCCAGATCTACAGAAAATGGTCTTTCTTCTGTTCCTGCTTTGTAAGTGGCAAAGGGGGACAAGTTTTAGCCAGCACAATGTTCTAACTTCTCTCACCATGAAGCACAACCTCTTGGAGAAAGACAGGTATTAGTTACATATGATACACTATGAGTAAGCCAGGAAGACAGTGTTACTAGTTTGGCACAAATCAAAAGTTGGGTATATACCATTTTAACCAAATAGTGGCTGCTAATAGAGCTGCTAATTGATACATAACTATTTTTTCTTCCAAAACAAAATCTAAATGCTGCACATCTTTAAGATCAGCAAGAAGTGGTAATGTGCAAACTTGCTCTAAATATACTCTCTGACAATGAATTTTCATTCTTTTGCATCATAAACAAATGCTGAATTTTAATCAAGCTCTCAAAAATTTTTATCTTTTTTTTAAGCAAGGCTACTACACATCAGTTCTTGTGAAGTACACATTTGCTGCTGAAGGGACCTATCAAACTGCACTCCTACACAAATCCAAAATAATGATTTCTATGTACCTGAATCAAAGAGCTTTCTGCTAGAAACTCCAACTCATGCTCAGTTACAGTATCATGGACTTAGTGACAAAACAGCAATGGGCATAAAGCTCTTGATTAGATCTACTAATTTAAACTTAAGTGAATGTAGAGAAAAACAAATATAAGAAAGAACCTGCCGCACTGTGACCCAATGTCCTTCGAAAATCTCCGGTAAAGACAGTTAGCCCACCAGCCTGCTCTTTGGAGCGCCAGAAGAGGAAACACAAGTTGAAAACTGCATCTCCCCATGCATGCTATTTAACTGCAGATAAACCTGTAGTTAGTAGTAAGTTAGCAGTAATAGTGTAGTTAACAGTAATCAGTACTAACTTTTACTAAAGAAATGATACACTCCATCACCTGTATTACAGTCGCAGTAACTTTGGCCTGAAGCTTTACAGAAAGATACTTTCAGTGTCACATTTTGGTGTGGTTTATTGACGGATGCAATCGGTACTACCAGCCATGTCAAAGAGCATTCTGGGTGCTTAAGGTGTCAAACACTACTTCACCATTTCACGTGCATCTATGGATTAAGGTTTTTTGGGGAATGCAACGCGGAAGACTGCAGACACACCTTTCAAAATTTGCAGAGTCTATGACAAACTATAAATGTGCAGAAAAGAGCTGGAATATCCGCTTGGTCCACCTTATTTTGCCCCTTTTAGTAATAACCTCTTCAATGCCACGCCTATTCCTGAAGCAAATGAACAAGCTAGAGGGATGGAGAAAGCAAGGCATCCAGCAAAGATGTTTGGAGATCCTCATAATAACAAAAGATCACTATTAAATCAGCTTCCTGGCATGATCAATAAGCAGGAGCCACTTCTTATAAGATTTCAGTTGTTTCCTGTACTAGAAAAAGCAGCACAGGAGCAATTACTTACGTGGCTCCCACTTGCCGAAGTCTAAGAAAAGCTGGGGTGAACTGATAGCGTACAAACCGTCCAGCATTGGGGTCAATGTCCTTCTTGTCATTGTGGTCACGTTCTGGAAAAGCGCAAAGTAAAGCTCCATCACAGTCGTCTGAGAAACAGAAACGCAGTGAAAATATTCACAATCGTACATTTTTGAGTCCCATAAGCCAGGAAACTGTTCTGAGAAAGCCTGATGATGTGCTTATCCTCTTCCTATCCTAAGGCACCCACTACTGCTAACTCAGAGGCAGAGTATTGGCCAGATGGCCCTTTGGTTTGATACACTTCTTATCTTCTGGAGTGACTTACTGCTCCGACCTCTGGTTCGGGATTGCAGTGTGCCTCTGAACAAGCCATTGCACCTTAGTGGGTCTGGTTTGCTGTCTCTAAGCTACAGAAAACTGCCTCTCACCTGCAGGGAGATGGGAAAGATTTTTAAGAGTGCTTGATCAGGAAAAGAACTGTTGCCCTGAGTTTTTCTTACCACTGGCAACAGATAACACTTTGGTGGTTACAAAGTACCACCTAAAAATTATGAAGAAAAAAAAGAAGCAGATTTTCATTTTGTCTGATTTGCACAACTGACAAAGTTTCTTCCTTTTGGAAGTACCGTTTTCATGACTCCTGAGTGAAAGGTGTTAGACTAACAGTTAAACTATGTACAGGGGGACTCTAGCTGATAACCAGCCAAGAAATGAATACACGGTGACCTCCTCCTCTGCTTCTGTTCACAACATCCATCTGTCCTTTCTCATCACAGATGGCAATCATAAGCATACAGCAGCAACGAGTTCTGTTCACTGTGTTGGTGCAGAAGGACACCTGAATCGTGTTTCTGCTGCAAGCTGGGACCCCAGCCCTCTTGCAGTCAAGAGCATCTCCTGTTTTTGGGATACGTATTGAGTAAAAAGTGGGGGAAAAGCTAAAAGGAAGCAGACGCTAGCATTTGTTTGTTCATGAAAACACTATTTTGTGTGTGCACTCACCTGAAGCTGCTGGTTTGGTGATTTCAAACAAGACTGTGCCAGATTCCATGTCCCGGATTTTGAACCTGGTGAAGTCTATCTTGTAAACATTTTCCTCTGGAGTGCACAAATAATCTGCAGAGGAAAGCAAATTTAAATGAAGGCTGATCAGAATTACCAGGTATTACTCTTTGGAGGTCACAACCAGCAGTGAGAGCAGCCCAGATGCATTCCCACTACTACCTGGGTTTTAATCCAAAACTGAGGTCTGTGAAGACAGTCCCAGCTCTGAACACTCACACCGCCCCGCCTGGACGGGACAGGGAAGGGGCTTCTCTCCCCCAGCACTTGGAGGTCATCACCTTCTTCCAACCCTGTGCCAGCGTCTCCTGCATCCATTTCCTCTCAGGGTATTGAGAATCGTCAGCACCTGTATCAGATCCTAGCCTTTCCAGTGTAAGAGGCTTTGCCCGTTTTAAAAACTGTCCTCTGGCAGAACACAAGTGCTAAGCAGCTTTGTGAGCACTAAGCCTGCACTTAACTGGGGGAGGAGTGTCCTCCTCCCTGGTGCCACCTCCCCTGTCTCCAGCCCTCTGCAGACAAAGGATGGCCTCTTCTCTCCACTGATGCTTGCCCCACGAAAGGACTTTTTTTCCTCAGCACTGAAAATGGTATTGAAGCCTTTCCCTGTTATTAGGAAAACAGCCTGGGAACAGAGCCCTTCCCTGCTTCCACCAGAGTCGGTCTCTTTGGGACAAAGTCATTGTTTCCGGCTTCAGCCTCGCTGTGCCCCGAGACAGCTTCCTGGCCTGGCTGTCAGCCTCCTCTCTGGGGCAAGCACAGCACTACTTCATTTTCACTGCACGTGTAAGCACAGAGTGAAAGCAGCTCCAATAACTTATGTTATTCTGACAAATCTGAATAAATGTTGTATGTATACAGGCCAGGTTAGCTTTTGAACAGCTGTGTATCTGCATGTTGTAGGAGACTTGCTTTGGGGGTTCCAAGGTAAAAGTAATACTTTAACATTCTAATTCTAAGCCCTTTCTCAGCTACTAATTCCTGCTGTTAGTCCAAGTTAATCACTTATTTCTGTCTGCTTTCCTATTTCTAAAATTCAAATACATCCATCCACCTAAGGCTTATTCATTGACTGTGTGGAAACAAGTTACAGCGTACTCCGAGATCACACCTGCCTGTTACAACCCCTGCATCAGCGCAGGCACGGACATTACGGTTGGAGGTTATGGTTCACAGACAGTGGTGAGCACATCCCATAGATAAGGTGTTAATAAAAGATTGCTGTGGTATAGTAAGAGAACATCCCATCTGTCATGCACTGCAACTACCAGAGCGCAAGGCTCTTATGCCAGGATCGGTAATTACAGAAATCGGGTCCCTCGGTAGTGAGAGACAAAGCTACCTGTAGTCAGCACTATGGAAGATTGCTCCTAGGTGCTGCTGAGCATGAATGGCCCATCTAGCACCTGCACTTTCCTAAAAGCCTTTTATTCTTTGCAAATCTCCTTAACTTGGAGAAGAGTCTGAGTGTTCACTGCTACAAGGAACAGAGATGTCAAACGCACTCTCCAGATGACTTTACTGCTCTCCATCATCACCACGAGACAGTGAACATTCAAAGGAATGGACTTTAAGAGAGTGAGCTGTGTTTGAAGCATCTCTGGCATTTGGCCAGGAGGTTTCCCTTTCCTATCAACACGGCACAAAGAAAAACTAACACACTATCCCGCCCTATCAGGAAGAACAAGATAAAAGCCCAGTCTTTTTACTACCACAAGAAAATGCAAGCCTACTCTTAGATGCAATAGCCTCAGAACTGCACAAAATCTTCTCTCCTGTCTTTAACAGTAGCGAAGGAGATGGGACAGAAATTTAAACCAACCCCTCGCTTCAACCCCCAACATTTAGCAATCCGTTTAGCAGGACATCTACCATTGCAGGTAGATCTCCTGCAATGACATGATGATTTTAGGTTCTAACACATCAGCCAGCCCAAATTCTTAACCTATCCCACAAAACCCCCCGCTCCAAGCAGCCGCATGCAAAACACAAATTGACAGAAGCAGGCGCAGCATCCCGCAGTCCCGGCTTTCCTTCCCTTGGCCATGCTCGGCCCGGCTGCTCTCCATGAAGGCAAGGGGCTGTACCAGAACAGGCTGGTGGTCGCCTGGGAGCCCGGGACACCTTCCCTAGAGCACGCAGGCAAAGTCTGAAGCTGCATTTGTCTGCAAGTTAATTATTAAGTATTTTTCCTTCTGCAGAATTCCTGCCCATCCAGCACCATGGCAACAGCTTTATCCCCCTCCTTGGCAGCAGCGTTGCTGCAGTAACAGTGTCCATGACTCATGTGGAGGAGAGGAGAGCCAAGAAGAGTCACCAAAGCGGAGCAAACCCCAGGCAGAATCCCCACCAGGCTCCTGTCATTGATGTTGCACCCCTCCACTATATTTTCCAACTCTTTTTGCACTGAAAATATTTTAAACTTTTTTTTTTTTTTTAATAAAAAATCAACATGCCAGTATCTAACTGGATGACATCTGGGAAGATTAGCTGCCAGAGTACTGCAATCAAGTGGTTTTTCCTCCTCTGGCAGTGCCCAGTCCCCTAACAGGAAAAAAAAAAAAAAGAGGTATACATATTCCTCTCAGTCTGTATTAAATTTGCTTGCTGCAATTCCCTGTTCAAAAAAAAATCAATCAAAGTAGCCACGTGCTGGTTTTTTCCCCATCCATAACAGAAGCCCGCAGCTACACTGGAAGGTCTTACTGGGAATGGGCTGCTTGCAATTGGCAGATACTTCTGCTTCGTTGAGCACTGTCAAATTTGCTCATCTCATCCCATACATACTTATTTTTAAATTACTGTAAGGCCTGGTTGCCCACACTTCCGTGACGCACTTAAATGTATCATCCGCTTTCGTTACCCCAATTCACCATCACCACAGTTTGGGGAACGGAGGCAGCATCCATGTCTATTTTAGTTAGCCATAAGGCAGCTCAAACCTCATCAAGTGAAGTGGATCATTACAAGAAAGGTAGGCTTGGTCTCTCAGGACAGAACATTCTCTCGTTTATTCCACTTCCCCTGAAGTAGGCTGCGTTGTTTCCCTGTTAATAACCAAATAAGCCTGGTATCTCCCTGATCCAGCCCTCGGTATGCACCTGATTCAGGACTGACAGAGAGCACAACGAACAAGGGATGGACACATCAGCACTGTCTTAGGAAACCCAGCAGATTGGCTTTTGTCCTGAAGCACCCACATTAAGTAGTGCAAAAACAAGTCACAGAAGAGGAGCATTTCCTACTCCTTCCTAAAGCCCAGAGAATCGCCACCTCCCAGACCTCCACACCCAAACTCTTCCTGGAAAGAGTTCACCAACTGAGTTGAACTTGTTCTCAAAGCAAAGAGCAAACTCTTGCAACTTGCCCAAGCCTGGTATTAGCAGCTACTTCTCACCCACACATCACGATTCCTGCTGGTGCCTCTGCAGCTTCTTTCCCATAATATCTGTATCATGCCCAAAGCTCTGCAACTCCCCACTATTAGAGACATTTTCTATCTTAAGATCTACCACGGTTTTGAAGAGTCTGGAAGCACAATTAGCAACGTTGTGGTGGTCTCAGGAAGCAGCAGAGGTGATGGACCTCCTGAGCCAGACACAACAGATTCCCTCATGAATTCTCCTATTCCCATTGTATGAAAAAGTGAGTTCAAAAAAACCCCGAACAGTCATTGGTAGCAAGGCATTCATCAATAGGTCTCTAGCTTTGTTATCAGAAACTGTGGATGCTCATTTGCTGTTTACAGTTCTGTGGTGGAACCTCCGCTGCCCAACCCAGCGAAGAGCCAGTTCTCACCCAGGAAACCTTCCTCCCCTCCCCAAAACAACCAAGTCTGCAAAAGAAACCAGCAAAACAGCCTAGACAATGACAGCAGGCGCTGCCTATTCTCCCGTGAACCGTGGTACACTGTGAACTCTGGTGCGTATTTCCAGTCATATGTTTTAGCAAGCTGGTGTTACAAAGGAGCACAAAAGGTGAGGGATCATACAATGCTAGGTAATACAAGAAGAAAGCTAATGAAGGCACTTTCTCCTCCTGCCCTCTCCCTGTTATTTCAGTTATCCAGAGGATGAGATTAGGTGTTTGATCCTCATCAGAGGAAGCTAAAAGTCGATCTTTTATTTTCAGATTTCCTTTGCAACCACCCCACCAGGCACATTTAATAAGAGGAGTTCATGGGCAACAGGGTTAGCACACCTTGTCATGCTCCTTTCAAGATCCCTTCTGCTTCTCTGCAACCAGGAGAAAGCACGTGTCCCCTCTCACACTACAGATGTTTCTGCAGTGCTCATCAGAGCGTCTAAACTCAGATTGGGTAGCTCCTATTTTAAGGCTTTAAGTGCCCACAAAGAAAAGCAGAGTGTACCTGGCGTAAGAAAGAACTCAGAATCTGGTCTTGAAAATGGGTGTAAATCAGGAGGATGCTGTACAAGACGCTGATGCAACAGCAGTGACTTGTAATAGGGATGTCTCTCCCCAGCAAAGGCAATAACAAGAATTTGGGGAATGAGAAGGCTCCTGTAGCTGTGCAGGCCTGTTTCTTAACATGCATTAGCCATCAAGGTCAGAAGCTATTTTGAAGACAGCTCCCAAGACATAAACCAGGTATAAAGCAAAGACAACTGCAGACGAATTACTAGGAGCTGGAGATTAGGAGATTATCAGATTGAAGAGTCTCAGGAGGAAGCGAGAAAAAATAGCACGAAGATGCAAAGCAGTGACGCAGGACAGCGTGCAAGACCTCAAGGGGAAGGCAGGGCAAGTTTCGAGCAATATTGATATGCCTGCTTAGACAACTGGAGTGCAGGTAAAGAAAAAACTAAACCATGTCCCTTGCCCTCTGCCTCAGCAGTTGAAGTCCTCTAAAGAGAAGGGCAGAGAAACAAGACAAGCCCGCCAGGACCCACTCCATTTCTGAAGCCACGGGTTTTGGATAATCAGAGACAGTGGGGGCAAATGGGGAGAGAGGCATCTGCAACCCAGAGGAAAAATCTTGCACCAGGAGTTTTTCTGCAGCGGCACATTTACTGATCGACGTTGTGAATGAAGCAGGGAGCTGCATCCCAGCAGGCTCTGCGCAGGGGCATTTACAAAGGTCCCCACAGCCCCTAAGATGTACCCACCTGGCAGCGTGCCCTGCCACACTATGCACCGAGTCCTAGCGCACGGCTCACCAGGCTGTTTTTTGTGGCAGCTGCTCATCTTTTTTTATTTTTTTTAGCTAGAGCTTTCCAGACTTCACCCTCTCACAATTAATTTGATCACAGCCCTCCAGGCCTTGTTCAGGAAGGATCGAGCTCCTCTTCCCCCATCCCAATGCATCCAAACACTCATCCCTGCCTCTTTCTTTATGCTGATTGCACGCAAACTCTGAAACCGCATTGACAACATGAACAAAATCAGCTCACTTTGCTCTTCTGCAGGGCTAAGCCAGCACAATCAGGCCCTGCCCAAATCCGCAGGCTGACTCCCCCAGCTTTCCTCTTACCTTTGCCATTTCCACCGGGGATGGCCCAAACCCACAACACTGGCAGAAGGAGGAACCCACTCAGCTGCCAGCCCAGCACCCTGTGCTACACACACGCCATCCTGCTGCCCCTGGGAATCTTAACAGTCCATATTGTACTGTGAGACTACTAAAAAAAACCCACTTCATCTGCACAACACTTTGAGTTGCGCATTATCACAAAGCCCTGAAAAGGTTCATAACGTATGTGGTGTTGCCGAGGAAAGGAGTCATGGTGCGAGCAGCTTGACACAGCTCTGGGATATCACTCTGCCACAAGAAGTCATCATAGCAAACCGCTTTTACACATCACAGCCCCGGACAACTCAGAACAGTGATTCATTAACCACCTCACAAACACCCCTGGCTCATCAGAGCTCCTAATAAAACAAATTTTCCCAATTAATTGAGGAAGGAAAGGAAAGTCACGGTCCAGGAGCGGCTTTGAAGATTGATTTGCACACATCAGCTTCCCATTAACGCTACAGGGAAACTGGTATGAAAGTCACCCACAAAGAGTCTGCTGCGACGGACCTGTCGAGGCAGCTCTCTGCCAAGCCGGCCTTTAGCTAAAGCTGCTAAGAGAAGTCTAAGAGAAATCCTAAATGACAGCTCAGGGAAGAGATTAGTTTCAGAAATTATTAAGTGCATGTTCCTTATTTTTAGGTTTTGTTTTGTAATTGTTTCCAAGTATGTAATCAATTATTTAACCCTTTGGTTTGCTAAAATAGAATAAGCTTTAGAATAAAGCTTAAAATATAAGCCTTAATCTAGTACAACAGACAAACTGCACAGGTGCCTGAAGCTGTGATAAGCAAGGAAGCCTCAGAGGCTGCAGCTTGCCTCTCATTAGGTATCTGAAGCCTGGTACCAGCACACACTAGCAAAAGGGGATGGCATCACGGGGGCTGTAATACCATCTTTCTGCCGACCACCGACGACTCCAACCCCAAAGATGGAGGAAGAAATTAAAGCTCTGCTTGAATTAACCTTGCCCTGCAGGTAACATGGCAGTAGCACAGCATGACCCAGCAAAGCTATGAGACGCAGCACGGTCAAAGACACGAGGGACAGTGCCTGGAGATGACAGGCCCCAGCTCCTCAGCTGGCTCCACGAGGCAGGACACGGCGTTCGCAGGAAACCGACATCCCAATAACTGCCAACAGACTCCTCTGATCCTCTGCCTGCTTTGGTAATTAATTGCAATTTGAACTGAGCTCTGCCCTACTCCTTTGCTAATCCTAAGCTAATCACATCATCAGGTTTTTCCTTCTTGTAACCGCAGTTGTGTGAGCAAGTAACAAATCTTGCTAATTGCAAAGAAAATGGTTCATTCGCCTTACACCTGATCCAGCTGGAGCAGCGCCAGAGCCGGCCCAGACAGAAGGCCCGGATAATCCTGGGCAGCACCACAGACCCATCAGGCTGGACCCTAGCATGTCCGGAAATGTTATGGCCCTCGAGCTGCTGGTAAATTTAACATTGAAAGGATGCAGTATACGCAGGACCGTTTGCACAACTCCCCCTCTAAGCTTATTAGAAGCACACTAAGAGCAGAGCCCAGCTGGCTCTTCTGGCTGGTTACAGATGGGGTTTCTCTGGGTTAGCAGTAAGCACGCTTTTGCCACAGAGCCACATCCTGCACCTCCACCCTCCCAGCCCGAGACATTGAACATCTGGCCATTTGTCAGCTGTACCTACTGGAAGAGGAAAGCCCCACTGTGCTTCCTGATGCAAAAGCAAGGGCTTTCCCTAGAGCCCAAGCCCAGAGCAGGGCTAACAGCCTGCCCGCATGCTGCCAGGTGAACAGGCAGCAACCACGAGCAGCAGTTTGGCTTCCCAGAGACCCAGCTCTCCCAGGGCTGAAGGGCGAGCAGATTTGCCCAGTGTATGAAGAAGCATGGAGAAGCTCTGCAGCAGGCAGAGCAAGCACAAGATGGCAAAGCCTGGTTCCAAAAAAGCATCTGGAAGATCAGCACACCCCAGGCACGTGCAGGGCTGGAAGGGCCCTCCTGGTTGCAAGCCTGGTGCCCTGCTGCCACAGGCAGCCATGCTAGGCAGTCCCTTGCGTAACTGGATCCATACAGCAGCTGGGATTCTGCCTCTCCCCACACAAGCTGGAAGGCCATTCAGAAACACACAGGGTAACAGTGGTGTAAGCATTTCTAAAACATCTGTT
>Ga0181612_128938_pt1 | contig 11767 bp, 5 predicted proteins | sample HoacroProtozoa21_FD_119630 | JGI IMG/M metagenome (GOLD analysis project Ga0181612, IMG submission 119630) | Hoatzin crop microbial communities from Cojedes, Venezuel. Combined Assembly of Gp0051906, Gp0051904, Gp0051908 | reverse complement strand
GCCCCCGCCGCGGGGCCGGGCCGGGCCGCACGGAGTTAAGGGCCGCGCTGCCGCCCGCGGTTCTGTCTGCAGCCGCCGCGCTCCCATTGGTTGCGGGGAGGTGAAATTGAAACCACGGTAAACTTTTGACCCTGGAGCAGTTCTTGTGGAACGCCTTCCCCTTGCCAAGAGCAGAGGGCTTTTTTTCCCCCCTTTTCCTGTATTTATTCTCTGTGATCGTGCCGTGCCGCATGCAGCCTCTCCGAGGGAGGGGGAGGACAAGCACAAGCAAGTAGTTTGCGTGTCCAGCTAGCGGTAAAGCTGGACGATGGCTTAAGGGCTGGTGCCAGCTATTTTCTAAACCTCTTGATCAGTAAACAAGTAGGAGTCCATTTTTCAACTTCCAAGATGGTTTTTGTGTGGTTAAAAACAGAAAAAAACAACCACCAAATTGACGCTGACGATCACGGCTAATTAAAAAGGGGGGAAGGGAGGGTGAGTCATCAGGCACGCCGGCTGCAGTGAGCTCTGCTGCTTAATAAACCTAGTGGTTGCTTAACGATGGGAGTGGTTTCTCGTTACTGAAATCTGAAGTCTCTCATTATTACTACTTAGCTCGTAGGTTGGTGTGTTAAATACGTAGCTAACTGTAACTGTTTTTCTATCCTTTTGTGTCTTCCTTAAAATATTTGTTCAGTCTGGGAGACAAGTTAGTGCCAGCTGAATGTCATTGCCAGCTTGCGAAGTATCAGAGATGCATGGTAGCCAATGTTACGAATTTTTAGTTAGGCAGGGAGACTATAACAGATTCTGGACCCAATTAGAGGGTCCATCACTTTCATACTCTCCAGAGTTTGTCACAAAAAAATAAAAGTATCTGTGGTTGAGAAAAATCCACCTTCCTTCTGTAGCTTTGATAAACCAGATAAAGCAGCATTACGTTTTCAATGAAGTATGAATACGAGATTTAGGTAATCCACGTTTCTCTCCCCTTAAACATGTTTGTCTTTACTGACAAAAGAATAGCTGACTTGGTTACTTTACTGCATCAGCTGCCATTTTCTCCCTCCCCCGCTCCCAGGCACAGGTACCGGCCTGCTGTTCTTGCTGGAACATTAAACTTACTGAATGTTAAGTGCCACTTAATCAAGGAGTCACTCAGCACCTGACTTAGAGATAACTTTGAAAACTCTTCCTTAACAAAGAAACTTGATTCCTGACTACTTCAGGCTGATGTTTTCACCTCTCTAGTGGCTTGTTCTTGCAAATAGTTTCATCAGATTGATACAGAGTGTTCATTTTCCTAATGAGAGATCAGGGTGGGGAGGAACCCTTAACTGTTGTGATTTGGATTTTTTTAAAAATTCAGTTCAATAAGCAGTGCAGTGGTTAGGAAGCGTTTAGTTTGCGGCAGCATTCGCGTAGTAGGACAAGATTATGAAGGTTTCGTGTGGGCTTTTTTTGGAGTGCTGCTGTCCTCACTGCAGTTTTATCTGGGAATTGAGGGAGTCTCCTGAAGCGTTGCCAGCCGCATCAAGGGAACAATGAATGTAATATGATTAATAGCAGATCCCCTGCCCCCTCTTGTGTGAAATTCTCCTTGCAACTGCAAAAGAAACATGCGCTTGTAATGATAGTTGGTGGCCTCCCTGTTTGTTCCAGCTAGTGTTCCCAAGCAGCAGCTATTATAGAGTTTATTTTTGCCCACTCCGTGTGATTTCTTTGTTCTGTCCTCCCTGTGCCTGTGTGCGTCCTATCTGCTTCTCATTGTCCGTTTCATGGCAGTTTGTCTGCCTTCACAGTGGAGCTGCACTGAAGCTGAAATGGAATAAATGCTCTTCTAAAGGAAGGAAGAGTAACAGCTGCTAGGAACTAAAAGTCACTTGTGAACTCTATTTCTGAAGCGTCATTTAAATGTTTCTATCTGGAAAGGCTTCTGTCGAGCAGTTGCATGATTGCGTTGTGGTAACATTGGGTGCACATGCCTTTTACTGTTAGAAATCAGTGATCTGTAAAAATATCACTGCATGTGCTAGTGGTAGGGTGGGAAACCTACACAAAATGAACACAGACTCTCAAGCTAAAGAAACACAAACTTCACCAGATTTGTAAATCCTGTAACTTCGAAGTATCCTACTTGGGGGGAGTGTTACTGAAGACTATTATTGAGAGCTAACTGCTGGTCAGGAGAAAATCACTAGTGTAACCTTTGCTTCTAATAAAAATAGCCAGAAAGAGGGGTATCGGGGATACTGTCAATGCGTTTGGTAACTAAAAAGCATTAAATGAGCAGTCACAAACTGAAAATAAATACAGAGTTCTATACTGTTTTGTTCTCTACGTTTATTCAGAGCAAATTTTGAGGCTGGTTACATCTGCCCAGTATCCTCAGGAGGGAGTTGCAGTCTGCTGCTTTGGAGCTATCCTTTTAGAATTTTCTCCCCCCACCAAGATTTCCAAACTGAAATTTAAAAGGAAGTTCATGCCAAGGTGTTTTTATCTATTCTTTCTGTTATCAAGAGTAAGCAGTTCTGCTTGCCATGTTTTACTGGAGGATGGAAAGATGATTTACAGGAAATTCTAGAGCACAGCCTCTCAATCTGGAAAATTATTTCATATTCCAAAACTCATCAGTATTTCTATTGTGTGCTTGAATTTTTTGCTGGCTTATTTCCCCTCAGTCTCCTGGCTTTGATCACAGCATTGTACAGTGAACTGGACTCTGGCATCTAGTATTAAAGCTTGCCGCTTTCCCCAGAATCAGCTCCTAACTGTCATGCTGGCACAAATGATGCTGAAAGAAACCTGCAGTAGTTGGAACTTAGATTTTTGTTTGTTTTTTTTTTTAAATATTACCATTGTATGTCTGTCTTCTTTGCTTTTATTTCTATTCCAGTTGGTGACAAAACTTAACTGTTTGCAGTCCGACTGTTTCATCATGGGATGCAATAAGCAGCTTTTTCTCTGCTTCTTCCTCAATAGGTTTGTCTCAAAGTTATCCTGTCTGCATCCTTGTTCCAGATCTCCAATGATAAGTGAACTCTTCGTCCTCTGCAACAATATTGGGTTGGGTTTCTGGAATGTGAATTCCTGTTTGAGGAGCTGTGTGAGATACGGAGACGTACCTTTTCTAAGAAATACATTGATCAGATCTAGAGGTCCTCACAACACTTGCAAGCAACTTTGAGGTCCAGTTTTGCTCTAGCCTTGGGGCGAGTTTATAGCAGCAACTTCTTAAAAGACAGTAAAAACAAGAAAAATCAACATATTAATTCTCTCACCTTCTCTGCTAGCAGAAGATGCATCGTAATTTTTCTAAGTTCTTTTGCATGCCATCAGGATATAGCAGGATGAATAGATGCAAAAAAATTAAAGCTGCGGACATGTCAATTCCTTTAAGCGTATGTGTCTAAGCACACCGTCTTGTTTCTCTGGCACTAGAGTTCAGGAATTGGAGTCTAAGAAATCTTTTTTTTTTTTTTCTTTTAATATACAAAACAGTAGGTAGAAAGTCTAGTGTTTTTCAGATAGAACAAAGTGGTATGATCACAGTGAAGCAGACCTCCTGCTGTGAGTTGTGTTTCGCCTCATGCACTTTCTTGAAAAATGCTGTAAATACAGGGATTGGCTGCTGTAGCTGGAAGGACTTTATGCATTTATAATCTCTCCAGGTTGTGTTATCTATACAGCTGTCACTCGTAAATGTTTCTGGGTTGATGTGCCCTAATAGCCAGGTTGTTCCTAGCTTCTATTGTAGGCTGCAGTCTTCTTTGGCCACAGAAACAGTAGCTTTCCTTATGGATTTTTACTGAAGTAGCAGACCAGGCTATTTACTCTGCAGTCTTTTTAGAAGAGTCTGCTTTATTTCCAGCACAGTTTAAAACTGGTTTTAGGTTGGTTTTTTTGGGTGGGGATCTTAGGTGTGGGGGTAGGACAGGATAGGATTGCTCAAAGAAATTCCACGTGCTAGTGTAGAACCCTCTCTGCCATTCACATTCAGCTTTTTTTGTATGTGTTTTGGAAAGCTCTTCACACCTACCTTATTTTGTCATTAGCTCTGATTTCTCTAAACTTTCCTTCTAATGTTTATTAAGCATATATTACTTGTCCTTCAGGATGATAATCAGTATAATCTATCTGGCTATTTCTCAAAGCAGTATGTGAATTTTAAATAGTAGAGAGACCACATCCCTGAACAGGTGGAGGAAGGAAAACAGAAGATTGGCTGAAGTGCTCCATAACCATTGCATTTGCTCATTTGTGGTATGTGATCGTTCTTGTAATTGTCTGCTGAAGTCTAGATCTAGAAGGCTAACAAAAGGGATAAACTTACAGTCTGTGGTATCAAAAATTCAAAAATGTATCTGTCATTGCACCCTGCCCATTGTTCACTCTGTCCAGTCAGATGGCAGTAGAAATGCATAGTTTTCTTCAAGGCGAGTAAATTAAAAGCACAATACAGTAATCTTGCTAATAAAAATACTGTAATCCTTACAGTAGACAGTTTCAGTTCTGAAGATAGAAATAGGGAACGTCCTGATAAATCAAGGATCTGACAAATATAAATAGATTCAGACCAAAAATGATATGCCAGCAAAGACGGTATGTCTTTTGTCTTGCTGGCTCCACATGCTATTGTAGTCTTTTGGTAATGATGCTGTGAAAATAGAGGATGAGTATTTTTCATTTTGGATGTTACTTTTTAAACATATTCCCATTTCCTGCACTAGAACAGACAACTGTGAGCATTCTTTCTTAATAAACCTCAGGGCTGTGATGTGATACAGAATAGGAAAATTAGTGATGCCTGTCTAAATTTCTTTCCAGTGCTAAGCTTTGTGTGTCCTGGGGAGGAAAAAGGGCAATGTGTACTGAACATGGACAATTACAGAAAGTTTATTTTATTTGAGGGAAGAATTTCTTACGTCTTACATTGGGAGAAATAATGTTGCCTTTTATTCAATGCCTATTTAATGTAATTATAGATTGAGGGGGCAAAATTGAATTACCCTGGCTATGAAAATGGAGGAGGAAGGGGAATTGCAAGCTCTGTGATGGTTTCAGTATCCTTTTTAATTGACCTATGACTGGTGTACATGAGAAAACATGCCCATGTAGATAGCGATGTTTTCGATAATACTGATTTCAGGAATTTTGAATTAATACCTTAAAATTATATATATAATATACTGATAATTTTATGCTTCTTTGTCTCTTTTCCAGCTTCTTGTATAGAATATTCATTAGGTGATTTGTCATTCTCCTGCTTTTCTCCACAATACAGTTAAAGTAGGAAAAGCAGTTCTGTTGGGGGGGTTTGTTGGGTTTTTTTGTGTTTTTTTTTTTTTTTTTCCCCTCCATGATTTTCTACCACCTATGTAATGTCGTCCTCCTGGGTCCTCGCATGTTGTGACAGGAATAGAACTGAGGATTTCAGTCAGATGAACCTTCTTCTGAAATATCCTGAAGTTGAAAAAGAAGAAATTAAGATCAATATGAAGCTTGCTTAAGCTTGCTATAAGAGGCAGAAGAGGACATTTGGAAAGAGAACAAATGTTTGAGTTTTTCGGAAGCTGAATAACAGAGCATGACACATAAGAACAGACTGGAGTCTTGTGTGTTTTATGGCGAGGACAGTGGGGGCATCCTGGTAAAGGAAAAACAAAACCATTTAAATTGTTAAAAAAGAAATTAACTTATACAATTAGGAGGCGCATGATATCAGACAAGTTATTAGTATACTAAAAAGTACTTAGTGTTTTTTAGTAGGACAATATTTATATTTAGTAGAGGTTATGAGGGCACTCTGTGGTGCATATTAGTTTCCTACTGATTCCTGGAAGCTAAACCTCTGTGTGGTGGATTCAGCCTTTTTCAGTACTGAATACTGTACTCTGGTATGATAGAGCATGGTGAATTCTGTGTTTCTGTGGTGAGCAGGTATTGATAATGAATACATTAGTGCCAGAAACGCTATCTTTATTTGAAGAAAATAATCCTTCTCCTTTGCTTTCTTGTTATGTTATGGGTCCATAATATAAATGTTAATTATGTCTTTTCAGGTATGCAGAAGACATTTCTGATCTTTCTAGAAGTAAAGCATTCTAAGTTGTAATTGTCTTTGTTGCTTGCTTTTACAGTCTGTCAGAGCAAGATTAATACTATTTAATGGCACTGTTTTACTGTAGTATACTATTCATGCTATCTTCATAGTGTTCTTCAGTTAATGTTTTCATGAAATTTCAGGGTACTTCTGAGAAATGTTGAAGGCTGCTAATCGCTCATTGGCTCAAAAAGTTAAGAAAACATTGAATTGCTTGGTTGTAACGGCAAAATTAGTCTTTGCTTTTAGGAAGGACTTAGGAAATACACACTTAATTCAGTGTGTCTTTGATGTGCAATCGTTTGAAAATCAGCCTTTTTTAGAAGTGTTTTAAAGATATTTTTTTTATTTCAGCCCTATAAACTAGCAGACCTAAGACAATTTTTAGTAGTGTCTTAGGATCTCTGATGAGAAACTGAAGATCTTCTGCCCTGCTTGTACTGTGTGACAGTTATTTGTCAATCCCGAACCACTGCAATTTGCAGAATGATGTTTTAAGATACCAGTTTGATTTTGCTTGAAATGCTACATTGTGATGTGTGACGTCTTAGTGGCTAATAATGAGCAATTTGTCAGTGAGTAGCTGGCCATGCAGTAATGGCAGGGCAGTAACTAGCAACCCCTTCAAATGCCCAGAGATATGAAGAAATCTCCACTCATCATCCAGAGTTCTGCAAAAATCCTTGAATTTTAAAGAACATTTAGAGCTAGGAAAGATGTCTAAAGCAATAAAAATAACTGTTTGGTGTTTACTGCGGGATCTGTGGCTCTTTTGTAATCCAAGGCTGTGCTGTAATTCATAGATAGTGACATTTAACTCTTCCGTGACAGATGGATGAAGCTTACCTCTCATCCAAACTAAACTTCACTTTGGCTTTGTGTGACAGATTTTGCTTTAGAATGAATGAAATAATCTGGCAGTCTTCCTGAAATTTGCGAGGATAGAATAAAATGCATAATTTAAAGACTAAGAAAAATTTTAGAATTTCTCAATGAAGTATTGTGTGTAAGTGCTTTAAAACTTAACCAGTTTTGACTAACTGGAATACACAAGACATCTTCTCTGGTCAGTAGTAGTATACTGTGGTCCTTAATTTGACAATTTTTGGCACTCTTAGTACATCTCCTTTCCTTTTTTATACGTCTGTCATGCTAAGAAGGGATATATATTCTAATCTGTCTCTTTGAAGGTGCCTATTTTGAAATGTCGATATGAGGATTATAGCATTAAGAAGTATGTAATGTTAGATTTTTTTTTTTTGAAACAGAACATATAAATTTTACTTTTCAGAACCATACATCTTCTTGCTGATATTAATAGGCAACTTATTTTTCGGTTACATTTTCATTAGATTTTCTGTCTTGATTGTTCAGCTCTCATTTCACACCACCAATGTTGGTTTCAGAGCAGATGTAATGAATACTGTAAATTAAATGTGCAAGGGCACTTTTTCATACTTCATGTTCTTGTGCCATAAAAGATCTGAAAAGCTTTTGTATTCTGCTGAAACTCAATAGTTTGCTCTGATTAGCGCTTATAATCACTTTTGCAGTTAAAGGATGTTATTTTGATGTTTACATTGCTACAAATAATGCAATTTTTGTAGTGAATCTAGCAGTTAAGTTGCAACTGCTTTCAGCAGTTGTTCTGGTTTTGCAACAGTGATGTTCAATGTGGTTGATGAAGGATCATTTAGATTACTTATCATAACTGTAAGTAGTGGACAGTTAGTGTATAAAAAAGTGTGTCTTTAAAAAAATGTGAACATTGTAGGTTATTACTGACGTTCTTAGAAAATATCAAGTAGACTGGAACAATGATTTTGAATAGGAGTTGCTCCAATTCAGACACCAGGTTTAACATAGGTAGTAGTACCAGAACATTCTTAAAAGGTGCCTGTTGAGCAAACAGATATTTTATCTGTTTATAATCTCTGTGTATAATGTACACCTATGTTTCTAAGTAACTTATGAAATAGTTCTAAATAAACTTTAGGTCTTCTGAGTCTCCTGATAGGACCAAACACATTTACTGTATCTTTCTGTTTGAAGTTAATAAAAATATTCAGGTAATATTTTTTTGTTGTTTTTCCCTGCTGAAGATAAAATTTTGAAAGAAATACTACTTTCGGCCTTAGTATTTCTACTGGAGCTGGTGACAGAATTCTCACTGAGTTAACAGAAACAGGCTTAGACCAATGCTAAGTGCTTCTGAAAATCCCAGTAGAAGTATATTAAATTTTAATGGATCAAAATACTTCTTCCTTAAACACAGAGAGGGAAAGGCATTGATATGACATATGTATTTCAGATCTTTCAGTACACTGAGCTTTTAACCTGCTCAGGAAAAATAGCTAATACTTTTAATTAAAATTCATGGAAGACTATCATAGTGCTTCAGACTTAGCTGTGGAGGAAGAAACCTGCTTGTTAACGTCGTAATCACAGCAAAATTTTTAAAGTACATTTCACTGTTTGACATAACAGTAACATAGTAATAATTTTTCATATACACAGAATGAAGAAGTATGTGTGGTTTCAAATGGGGGAGCTGGGGAATGGATAGGTATGAAGTGGACTACACTGTAGATAGGGATGATTTATATCACATGAAAAAGTAACATTCTTTAATGGAAAGTTTTGCCAATCTGATCCCTACCCCACCCTTGTACAGATAGTGTTCCAAGGCTTTGCTCAGTTTTTGGGCTAATTCTGCAAGATACAATTAGAATTTTATGAGGGATTTACTACAGCAGAAAATGTTGTTCAAGTAAAATTGGACTGTAGAATATACAGAATTGATAGTGGATATAAGAACTGTTTTTTCTTTTTCAGGTGCTTTTTGATGTGGTTTGATGTTGAATGTCTCCATTTTGGTAGAATGTATATTAGAGCACTATATGTGACTTTACCTAAGATTTTGGGAATACTTCTGTTAATTTCAGTGTGTTGACATGGTCTGTGTAACAATACCATGCTGTAGGAGTTAAAATTGGAAAATGCTAAACTTTTGACCTTGGGTAGATGTTGCCATGTATAATGCATTATATTCAGCTGGTGAAGTAAAAATTGCATTTTTCTGGGCTCTAGTTTGTGGAAAAAATAGTGTGTATTGGGCTGTGATGCCTGACAGCTGACATTTATCAAGAGTAATGTGAGCTTTACTCATTCTCACATGTTAAAGCAGCTTTCAAATCTTTACATGTATACACATGTTCAGCATATGTCTTGCAGCTTTGAACATTTTGTTCTAAAGATGTCAACTCTCATTAAGATGAGAATCTAGACTATAAACCCATAACAATTTTCGTTTGTCAAATTTAGTCGCAATGTTAACATTTTGTAAACTGGCACTGTAATGTAAAACAGTAAGAGTAATGTTTAAAGCTTAAGAATACTTTTTCCCTATGAAATGTTGTAGTGAACTTTAGACCAGACTTTCAGTACATAGAGTTATTTTGAATGCATGATACTCTTTCAGAAGCATGCTTTTTCTAGAAATCATGAAACTAAATACTGTAAAAATGCTGTTTCTTGTTAAAGTGCTAAAGCTTCCCTTTGAAAAAGGAAAAAAAAGAAGATGATGCGTTTTCTTTTCAGTGATGAACAAATTGTCTGGTAGCCATTTTGGTATCTTCCTAAACAGTTTGTGTGCACTGGCCAAATAATGAAAAACTTGTTCTACCTGCTTTAAATGTTGGAAAGAATTACGTGATTGTCTTGAAATGTTAAAAACTCTGTATGTAATTATTCTTGCTTAATAATCCTCTTAAATAGAGAATTGTCTGGAAGAAATTATTTTTTTCATATTTGACAGATTTTCTGGTAGTCTACATAAGTTTGCTGGTCTATTTTTAGACTCGTAGTTTCCTGTTACTTCAGTAACTCAGTGTAGCGCGGAACAGATCACACTGCTCTGATGCCAGGTAACTCGAAACTGTAGGTGACTTCTAAAGAAAAAATGGATGGGTGTGATTGTGATCATCATAATTTTAATTGCTGATCAATGGTGTAAGGTACATCTATTTTTCCTTACTAATGTTCTTACTAAATACTTCATACCAACATTAATAATATTCATACCAAATACTTTTAGTTGGTCACTTCTACATGGAAGTAATTTCAGATGACCTAAGAAATAATTTTCTGTATTCTTTAAATAATATTCAAATTGCTAAAGTCAAAAGATAAATTGAGGTCTGAAGCCAGTCTGGAATTCAGACTTTGCTGGACCAGTTTGTTAAAAATCGGAGATTCAAGACGGGATTTCTTTGCTCCAATTCGGAAGCACCAGGGTTTTAAACATTAGTTGATCTCAAACACTCCTAAGAGGCAGAATGGATTCACTGTATTTTCTGTGTTGTTTTAGATTGACCTCAGCCAAAATTGTGATCATAATTGTAGCAACTCTCAAATCCTCCCCATTTATTTGATAAATTTAAAATGTGGAATTGCCTTTGTTGGATCATTTAAAGATATTACTAACACATAACCAGGTCTTAAAAGTCATGCAGGCAACAAACAAGTCAAAGTAAGATGACAGTTGAAAATGTCTCTTTCTTGAGCTTGTTGGTCTTGAAATAATCCATATAATTTAGCTACTGTCCTTAAAAGCTTTGCATGTTCATTTAAAGAAATGAGTGCATTGATTTATGACATTTTAAGATTTCAAAATTTTTGAAATTTTTGTTTAGTGTTTTGCTTAGGTTCATGAGAACCATAAACTGATGTCAAGTAAAATTTGGTCTTGCAGACAAAATAAGCTGTATGAATAGCAGAAAATATCCTTTTATAAACAGGAATAAAAACTTAGTGTAGTTGTGCCAGCATGATTGTTTTTAATTGCTTGTGAGCATCTGTTATATCACAGGTAGTTCAGAAGATACATTCTTCTCTTTAGCAGTATCCCTCATAATTTGTCTGCTGTTTATGGAGTACTGGTAGAATGATGAGCAAATGGATCTCTTCTAAATGTCAGCATTTTCCCGTGTCAGACTATGTTTATATACTTTTATCCTGTAAAGTTTTTCTTCCATGCATCCCTCCATGTATGCGTGGTCAAGAAAAGTAACATTTTGTATATATAGGTACCTTTTTACTGAGGAAAGCTGCTCTTACATGACTTTTCTTGAGAAATTTTGGGTTACTTTGTTGGAAATCCATGTGATTTCTCCTTGCAGTGACACACTGTGACCTTCGTGGTGGTGGTGCTTTGGGGGTTTTTGTTCGTTGTTGTTGTTTTGGGCGTATTTTTGTTTTGTTTTGAAGGTAGCAAAGAAGATATTTTGTTGTAGTGGCTTGAAGCTTATCTGTCCTTTCTTGGTTAGCTCCAGCTGCAGAATTACAGTTTTTATTTCACAGTTCTAACACACATATTGCCAAAGTGGGACTGATGGAGGGGCAAGCACATAAAGATCTTAAAAGGGACAAAGCTTGCTGTCGGAGTTAGACTTTGGCATGCTCTCTTAATTTTATACAAGCTTTAGATATTTGGTAAGGTGTATGTTGGAGGAGAGCGTATTTCTGCCTGTAAAATTTTTGTTGCTCTATTTGTTCTTTTCATTGTGAAGTACTTGTAGGCATCATTATGTAAAACTGTAGATGCTAAGAATGTTTAAGGATATACATTCTTTGTTTTAGAAAGCATTTTGTAACCATAAAAATGCATGAGTAGCTTTATTTTTT
>Ga0181612_177716_pt1 | contig 11768 bp, 8 predicted proteins | sample HoacroProtozoa21_FD_119630 | JGI IMG/M metagenome (GOLD analysis project Ga0181612, IMG submission 119630) | Hoatzin crop microbial communities from Cojedes, Venezuel. Combined Assembly of Gp0051906, Gp0051904, Gp0051908 | reverse complement strand
TAGTTACCTTCCCCAAGATTATTGCAGAATAAAGCAGCCTGACTTCTTGTACATCATGGGACAAGCTGTGGGATGTGCTTTGTCTCTGAAGAAGACGGTGAGAGAGGTGATTATGCCCGTATCCTTAATCTGTTAATAGCTGTGAATATGCCCTTGGCCTTTGTTACAATCTTGAATGAAAACGCTTCCTTATTGCCCCAAAAGCTGACCATGAAACTGAATAAACAGCTGGTGCAGTTTCTGGTATTCCTGGAAATCTGCGGCAGATGCTGTTTAGTAGCCAAGGATATAGGTATCAGCAAGTTAATGACAGCACTATAAAATACAACTTAGTATGAAATTAAAAGTGAGACTCTAGGGATTCGCAATGTCTGTGGGTTTCTCATCAAGATCATCTCTCCTGATCCTGGAAATGAGGAATGTAAAGGTTGCATGGTGATACTGCCATGTTCACGTGGCAGTCACAATCATATCCATGGGCACCCTTCTTGCAGTCAAAGGCATTATTGGCCTGGCTGAGGTTATGGAGTCCTTATTTAGCATTAGCTATTACAGTTTGGGCAAGAAGAAAAGAAAAAAAAGTCTCAAAGCCATGAGCAAGAGGCTACTGGTAACCCATTGCAATTGTGTATCTGAGGTGCTTTAAATGTCATAGTCTAGCTGAAATTTGTATCTTTGAATGCTAAGACTGTCAGTCCTGGAACAGAAATAAGATTGCAGGAAGTAAATACCTTTACCAGTGTTTTTGTAGTGCTCTGTATGCATTCGTGCTTACTGCAGTATTTCTCTCATGGTAGACTACCCTATAACTTCTTCCATGCAAATGGGGGAAAGAGACGCGCTTGCAGGCCAGAGGGACTGGCGAGTCCTGCTGCAGGCTGTGGGGTGGAGGTGGGAGGCCCTGGGGGAGGGCAGGGACTGAAACTTTTGTTTTTACTTTTGAAGTTGCATTAGCTGTGTCATTGTCAACAAGTGTCTGAATTCAAGGCACCTGGCACATTAAAGTGATGAATAGTCAGGTTTTTTGCTCACAGCCACAGAGTGCTCCCATTTGTGCTGAACAAAAGTTTAGTTAGTTCTAATTTTCTTTTCCCTGCTCCAATCACCTGTAGTTTTGCAGGGGAGGGTCTCGCTCATTGTCTGTTTTGGCAGTAAAAATGAAGCAATAGTTTATTACAGGGTTGAACTGCCAGAGCCTTCTGGAGTTGAGGGAACTATGAATGCAGTAGGTTCCTCACCAGTGTAATTATACAAATTTCAGCCTTGCGTGGAGTTTATTTTTCATAGAAGATGCAGGAGAAGCGTATCTGCATTTCTCTATATTGGCACTGCATAATGAGTGCTATTTGAACAGAGTTAAATGTATAGGCACTAGACTTTGTCCTTACGAGGCTCCTTACCCCCTCTGCTGCAGTGCTTCATAGGTGAGACAAAGCTGTCTGCCTCTCCAGTGTTTCTGGCCTTTCCTTGAGTAGATGCTGAGCAGCATCTGCTACTAAATCACAGAATCACAGTATAGTAGGGGTTGGAAGGGACCTCTGTGGGTCATCTAGTCCAAAAGAGGTGTTCACCATTACATTAACCAGGAACTGCTTTGCGCTGCAGAGGAGCTGTAGCGAACCCAAAGTGTCTCATCTTTTCCCTAGTGTGAGAAACCAGCTTATAATAAAGCTCTGAGCGTGTTGTCCGCTTCCTCTGCCCCCAGACAGCCTTGCCCCACTGTTCTAAGGGGCCCAAGTGACTGGGACTTTGAGAGCACCTGGAAATTAAAGCTAGAACTTGAGTCTGCTGAAGTACTCCAGGGCTGTGGTACCATGGGGCTGCTACACTGAAGGCTGTTTGGGAGAGTGAAAACTAGATCTAGGCTGAAGTCTTCCCCGTGGGGTCATGTGGTTCTTCTTGTTTTGTTTTTCACTTTTCCAGGTGGATTTGTCACCCCTGAGCCAAGAGAGCCCTGGTGACGTGCAGGAGCCATCTGGGAGGAAGCCCAGCGTGTCTGTTGTCACTGCTGATGTTGGCCTTGTCAGCATGGTCCGGCAGGGCATCCTAGCACTGCAGCTGCTGCCCTCCAACTCCAGCGCAGGTTGGCTTCATCGTCTGTGCTGAGGGTTGCCCAGTTGGTTGTGAAGGGTTGTATTCATCCTGCCTTGGGCTGAGATTAGTTTTCTAAGGGCTGCTGTGTGGATCCTTCTGTTAGGGATGAAATTTCAACAGCAGCTTTTGCTCTGCACTCTGTGGGCAAATGGTGGTGGTGGGAAGGGGAGGAGGGAGGAACTGCACCATGTTCCACGTGTCAGCATTAGGGAGTCTGTGAGGAAGCACAACCATGACTGTTGCTCAGAACAGCCCAGGGTGTGCAGAGCTGTTCCCAGCCTGAGGGCTTTGCTGTACCTAGTAGGGAAGTTTGCCATCTCCAGAACACCTTGGAAGCTATAAACCAACTCAGGACTTTCCTTTCTACTTTTGCCAGCCTAAATTTTGTCCCTAATGGATATAGCTGGAGAATGCTATCTGTTTGAGATGGAGAATGCACTAAGATACTGCCTTCTTTACAGGTATCATAATAATTACGGATGGCGTGACTAGTGTCCCCGATGTGGCTGTGTGTGAGACTTTGCTCAATCAGCTCCGCAGTGGCACTGTGGCCTGCTCCTTTGTACAGGTATGTCTGCTGTTAGCAGCGAGGGTGCGGGCAGCTGCCTGCGAGAAGGAAGGAAGCAAGTTGCTGTCACTAATGTTCACCTCCAGAGAGGAATCCTCTGCCTGTCCAAGGCCTTTACTGGTTCTCTACCTTGTCCTCAGCAGTGCTGTACTCTCTCAGAATCTTCTTAATCCATCCTGTAGGTGGGCGGTGTCTACTCATACGATTGCAGCTTTGGCCACGTTCCCAATGTGGAACTGATGAAATTCATCGCCATGGCCACTTTTGGTGCTTACCTCTCCACGTGCCCGGAGCTGGATCCCCTGAGCCTGGATCTGAATGTGTATCACAAGGCATTTCTGCTATACTCCTTTCTGCGTACTGGGGAGTCCCTGAATCCAGAATACTACTGTGGTGAGGAGTGTGCATGTCCTGCTTCCAGCAGATGGATGTCTTACAGCACCTCTCTTTGGGGTGACAGCCCCAGGCTTGGTTATGTGGGTACTCTCCGTTGTCCCCTCCGGGCTATTCTGAGTATTGTGGAGGCGAGGAAAAGGCAGCAGTCTGTGTGCTTTGGCAAGAGCGCTGCCCCCTCTTACGGCAGCGTTGCGTGCTTGTGCCTGTGTAAGAAGGAGGGCCCTGAGGGTGTTCCATATCTTGGATCCCGCAGAGCTCCATGCCGCTTGTAGGCTCTGGGTGCTGTTGGGCCATGCACCCTCATCTGTGGCTCCCCTCCTGGTTCCAGGAATTGGATGGATCAGGGAAAACTAATGTCCCGTCTTGCACCGTTCCCCTTTCTGTGGGCTTCACTTGGCAAACTGCAGTTAGGCCTGCTGTGTTGGAACTTGGGCTGGGGCGAGACCCTCTCGTCCGAGCTTTCCTGAACACTCATTAGCTCACAGATGGGGACATTCTGGAGAGCTTGTCCTAATGGGGCTTGCAGATGGCAATTTGGATTAAAAAACTAGACCTCTGAGAACCATCCCAAATGCCACTCTTGGTTGTTCTGATTTTGTGAATGTTGGTCACTGAGAGTATGCCAGGAGAGATTAGTTACCAGTAAAACGTGGAAACACCCTTTCGTGCCCAGGCGATGTGCTGGTGCCATCTGCTCTTTCTGTAACTTGGCAGCAGGTGCCACGTACAGTGACAGGTTTGAAGAGAGCTGGCCTGGGACTTGGAAATGTTGAATCTTGAAAAGATCAGGTGTTAGTAGTTTAAACTCAAGGCTTCCACATTCTGATACCTCTTATAAGGCACCTGGGAATTCAGGGTTTTCCGGGGAAAGGGATAAAGCCCAAAAGCTTGCTGCGTGGTTGTTGCAAGAGCTGTGCAGTTTGTGCCTGTCTGGGCTGAATGTGGAGCTCCAACACGTGCCTTGTCACAAAGGCTGTCCCAGAGGAAGCAGGGCCTGGCACCCTGCTCTGCCTCTCTCCCAGGCCTCTTGGCCACACTGGTGGACCTGTTTGCTGCATTGCAGAATCAGGAGTGGGTGTGAGTGGTGCCTGAAGGATGTGCTGTTCCTCAGGCTTGAGAGTGTTCCTGGCAGCTGCTGTAAAGCACTTTGGGAGGGCTGTCGCTGTGGGATGAGGAGCAGGGGACTTCCTCACAAGCCCCATCTCTGCCGTTTGCAGTGTCCCAGCACAGACTGTTCAATGAGCACCTGGTCTCTGCAAGCAGCAACCCTGCTCTGGCGATGAGGAGGAAGAAGCACACTGAGAAGGAGGTGCATGCTGACCTCGTGAGCATTGTCTCAGTCCGGCTGCGCGAGGGCTACAGCATCCGTGAGGTCAACATCACAAAAGGTGACTGCGCTGCGCTGGGGGCTGGAGGCTCAGCTGTGACCCTGTTCTCAACTGTTTAGAGGGAAGTGAAGGGTCTGCCATCTCAGCAGAGTGGCTGGTACTGTGGGGGAAGGAGCTATTTGCTCTGAACTCTGAAGTCTGTTTTCCTGAACAATTGCCTGATGCAGGACTGTCCAGCATTGTTGTGCAGTTTTGCACTTGCCAGGTTCATCCTCTGTGGCTAGAAGTGCCTGGGGAGGGACAGACAGGCGATGACCCTCTGTATCTTGGAAACGAGTCCCTGCAATTGCAGGGAAACTACTGACAGAACTTGGAGTTTTGCAGTTTTCTGGAATTTCCTCTGTATTTCTCATTTTTTTGTCCCTTTTCTTGTCCTTTGGTAAATGCACTCCAAAATACAAACACGAAGTTAAGCCTTCAGGTACAACAGATTTAATGCCTCCAAACTACAGTCTTCCAAAGGAAGAAATTGGGGGAAACAAGGATACTGTCAGGTGAAAATGCCAGATCAGTCAGGACCATGACCAATACTACGAGAACATAAACCCATCCAGTGGTCCTGTTCTCTCATCTGACTTGCTAGAGATTATGGCAGCTGGACTGTGAGAACTCGCCACTGACTAGGGACCTTGAGGGGTATGAGTATCCCAAGGAGTGCCGGTAAACCCTGCCTGACTTTCCATCTCCAGCTGTGACTAGTGGCTAGTGCTTTGACTGAAGGGGACAGGGGATATGAGAAAATCCAGATGCAAGTTATGAATTGCAAGCAAGAGAAGAAATTATTCTTGACCTTTGCAACGACCAGCAGAAAGTGTGAAGGGTGGGATTCTTTAAACAGAATCACAGAATGGTAGTGGTTGGAAGGGATCTCAGGAGATCATCTGGTCCAACCCCCTTGCTAAAGGAGGTTCACCTAGAGCAGGCTGCACAGGACCTTGTCCAGGTGGGTCTTGAATATCTCTAGAGAAGGAGACTCCACAACCCCTCTGGCAGCCTATTCCAGTGCTCCGTCACCCTCAGAGTGAAGAATTTCTTCCTCGTGTTCAGCTGGAACTTCCTATGCTTTAGTTTGTGCCCATTGCCCCTTGTCCTGTCGCTGGGCACCGCTGGAAAGAGTCTGGCCCCATCCTCTTGACACCCACCCTTAAAACACAGCATAAACATGTACAACACGTGATGATCCAGTTTCTTCACTATTCTTTTTGTGCTGTTAGTACACAGAGTATGTTTTCTATCAGAAAATCAAAGTCTGATACAACTCCAAAATCATTCCAAACTTACAGTATGATGTTTTCTATTAATTTACTGTGGTCTGCCTTAAACCATGTAAATATCTTGTGCCACTGCTCTGATTGGAAGATTGTCGCAGGCCTTTGTTGCTCTTTCTGTGTCTTCTTTTCTAAACTCACTCAGACCAAATTAGACCTGTGTGACTTTATTATCCTTAATTAAGTTTATCCTCATTCTCTGGCATTGCACAAATGTGTTTAAGATCAATGCCTTTCTCCTTGTAACTTTCCTTTTGGCAAGTTCAGCAAGCCAATGTTTAACCTCCTTTTGTAGGGCAGGCTTTCTGTTCTGTTTATTTATCTTAATAGCACTTTTTTTTTCCTCTCGGTTGTTCCCTTTTCAGGGTTTGGTCTCATATTTCTTGAAACAGTTGATAAGAGTCTTGTAAACGTGGTTTTATCGGAGCCTTGTTCAGTAGTGCTAATACTTCCCTGCGTCTGAAGTAAAATATCAGATCTGATAGACCAGGAATCACATGAGCTTTCTCCTTGGTTGTGCTGCATTGTTAGTGCAGAAATCCCTGTGTGTTTCATGCACCTTTGCTTCCAGCTGATGAGTCCTTAGAGGTGTTTTATTGTTTTTTGTTTGTTTAGTAGTCCCTAAATGCGTTGTTCTTCACATAATAGTACTCCAAAGTTCGTCTCAGTTCAGCGCGCTATTCCTGTGTGATGCCTGGGAATGGCAGCTCTTTTGACTTGATGCTTCTTACAAACTGAATGGATTTAAACCAGCTTTATTTGGGAAGGGTGATAACAATCATATTAGGTGGGATAATTTCTAAAGTTGGTCTTCCGGGAATATCCCTAATTTCTTGTTTCAGGTGTTTTCTATTAAAAGTAACAATCTGCTGAGGTTTCCTATTGAGGCAGCTCTGCTAGTAATGTCTGCAGGTGGCTTTCACTGATCTCCTGTATGTGTGGCATGAGGTACTTTCCTTAAGTCCAGGTAGATTAGGTCCATTGCACTCTCCTTGTCTAGAAATGTCTATGAAACAGTCTGACAAGGCAGTTCCTGTCCAAGCTGTGCTTAGTATTGCGTCTTTTATCCTTCTGTGCACCAGTTCACTTACAGCTTGGACGACACTGGAGAAAGAGCCTTTCTTAAATCTGGCAGCAATGATGAAGTGCTCTTATGACTGTGAAGTCGTATATAGACGTGCTGGAAGAGGTAGCAGGTATGAGTCATTCAGAAAGCAATCAGACAAATTGACGTTGTACCTTTTTGCACAAAGGTGTAGCTAGCACCTCTGGCTTGGGATATCATGAAGCAGCAAATTCTGGACTCTGGAAGAATGTATCAGAAACACCGCCACAAGTTCACTGTGCTCCCTGCACTTTCCTCTGGTATCTTCCTGCCATCTTTTAGCCCTTGGAATGCTAAATGGATTGGTCTTCCGTTTTTACAAGAGCAGAGAGCAGAAGAGCAGCTGCACTGGATCAGAGTTACCTTCTGTAGTGAATAGCTATGGGCAGGTGCACAGGGAGCAGTAAGAATAGGGTAAACATGAACAATATCTTCTTTCTCCTTCCCTTACTTCTTCCCTTTGAGCACTGTCTAGCTGTTTGCAGCTCAAGGGCTTCCTGACCCAGAAATACCTGCTATGTATTTTGATGAAGTTTTTTTAGAAAGAATTTAAAAATGAAGTGTCTGAGCTATCAAAAATACAGTGTGTGTTTCTACGCCAGCCATCTGAATAGTAGTAGATAATGTTACTTATACTTTGGAAAGGCTAAACACTCTGGGGAGTTGCTGGCTGTGATCAGAAAAATTGTTGAACTAACATCTTAATGTAGAATTTACAAAAGATCAAGACATTTAGACGTTCAGTACTGCCTCTGCTAAGGAAAAGCATGTTTGGTTAATTGAGCCTCTCTGGGCCATTCTGTAGAGAAGTGTATAACAAAGAACAGTTAATTAACTTGGATTGCCGAAAGCTTTTGCCAAAACTTGCAAACTAAATGCTGTTAAGGAGCCAGCTGGCTGTGAAGCAAGAGGAAAGAGTGCAGTTGTGGACCTTGATACTGTCGCTTTTCTGCTTCACTTTGCCAAAGGCAAAATAGAATAAATAGCTAGCTTTGTACTCAGAGTTGCCTGGAGATGTTGTTTGTGATATTTATAAGTGCTCTGGTTACCCTCACTATTTGATTTTAGATATTTAGGCGTTTAGAAGGCTACTATGGTTAGTTAGGAATGCAGAATTGCTTGCGAAAGGGGGAGGGTTGGAAGATAGGGAGGGGAGAGAAGCTGTGTCTGAGAAGCCGTGGGGCCATGGGGTGTGATGGAGCTCGGCTCCTCTCCTACTTCTTTCTGGGACAATGTAAGAGGATTGCCCTCTGTAACAAAAAAAAATTATCACTGACCGTTTTGTGTTGCTGTGTGTTGAGGAGAGCCTGGAGGACATTTTTCAAATGAAAATGGCTGGGCACAAGCTGGCCAGTTAGCATGGCTGTTCTCGGTGTCAGGAACTGGGAAGACAAAGTGAGTTTTGTAAAAACTAGAGGTGGACTTTATGAAAGAAATCAAAACAACAACAGTTTTTATTAGCTATAAAGTCAAGAATCAGAAATAGATCGCTTTGCAGTAAGAACAAGCTGAAGGTTCATGTAGGTATGACTTCAAACTAAGCAAATATTTTGCCTGTGTTTTTAGTTTTGCTTGTATTGGATCATAGGAGTGAAGCCAGGATGACTAGTGGAAACACACGTGGAAGCAGGAAATATTTTCATTAATGATCTAGGCAAAAAATGTAGGAATTTACTTATCATGTTTGCTGTTGATGAAATAGAAAGCCGTTGTTATGAGAACCAAAATATTGTGTAGAAAACAGTGGATGAGCACTAAAGCAATAAGAGTGAAGTGACAGTATGAAATGGAGAGACAAATTTATAAGGTTTTCTTTAGCCTCTCTGATAAACTAAACAATCTTCATATGGAAAGAACTGATGGTACAACCCTTGCAAAGGCATTTATAGTAATGCAAAGTACTGATTGTGGAAAATGTTAGTGACCTTAAAATCCTAGTAATCCCACAGGTGAATTATAGTATACACCTTTGATCAACTTTGTTCAGGAAAGATGAATTCTTGAGGTGCAGAAAGGTCTGGGACTGTTAAGGGGAATGGATATTCTGTCATAGGCTGATGACCATGGTTTGGTTGAACCTGCACAGTAACAGCTGAAACTGGGTAACTATTTCCTGTATTCTAAACTATTTCTCCCTATAGATGACTCTCCTTGTCAATGTTGTGGAGATGAAGCTTCTCAGAATAAAAAATTTAATCAAAAGAACAACGGGGCATGAATTTGGCATGTACTCTGTCAGGTTTCTTCTAAACATTGACAGGGAAAGAGTACTCTGAGAGAGCCTCCCAGCAGGCACCATGGAAGCACAAAGCAAGGTGGTTTTAAAATGGAGTGTAATCAGCCTGGGAAGGGGATGGCATGATGTGCCTATGACAGCAGCAAATGCAGCTCTGCAGGAAGCGTAAGATCCAGGCTAATGACCTGTTGGGACAGTTTCCAGCACATCCAGTCACTTATCCCACAATTGCTGCAGGTCTGGCAAACTATAGAGCAGGATGGACATCAGAATAGATGATTGAGCAGTTGAAACAGCAGCGTTGCACTGTTATAGAAAGTCATGTGTTTCCCTGGGTTGTTTTGGTACAAATACACATGCTCAGTCAGCAGGTCTGTGACAATTTTCTGCTCTTCTAGCTCAGGGAGACTTGCTGTCAGGTATCGGTGTTAAGCTTGCTAGAGATGCAATCGTCCACCTAAAGAAAAAGGTAAAAAATTTACGGTTTGAATATTCATTCTTAACTTCTTAGCTTTGGGAGGAGAAGAGGGTAAATGTGTTGAGCAGCTTTTGATGCCTGAAGTTCTAGATTGCATGAAATACTGTCTGTGCAGGAAGAACATGGAGTTTAATTCAAGAATTTGGCTTCACCTTCCAGGCTGTTTATGATCTGGGCCCATCATGTCCAAATGTCCATGTTTCTGTAACGGGATAGGTTAACTCTGCAGGGTGCAGATGAGAAAACTTTATAGCTTAAAGGCCCTGCTCATCTGCACAAAGCAACAGTTTTCTTGGAAACAAAGATGGGGCTGTGAAGAAGAGCCCACTGCAAATGTCAGCACTTCCTCTGAGTTTCAGTTGCCTTCTGTAGTGCAGATACTACATGTACATTTAAAGAACGGTTCACCAAACAAGTGCTACTGTTTAAGCAAAGCCTCCCTCTGTTGGGGAGGAGAGAGAATGACTTCAGCTAGAGCAAACAGTTGTTAGATTCCTTTGTCCTCCTCCTAGCGATCAAACAGTCTCGCAGTACTCCGAAGTCCTTGGTCAGAGATAAAGCTCAGATGTGTACCAAACAAGCACTTGAACTTATTCCTCTGCTCCCATGCAGGTGGATCTCAGCTGGAGGTGAAACTAGTGCTGCTTTGGAAGCATAACATGAGGATAGAGTACTTAGCTGTGACACCCTGGCCCCTGGACCCATCAAAGCGCAGCACATGGGTGGAGGTCACGATGGAGGGAAGCTATGACATCTTGCATGACATCAGTTGCACCATGAGGAAGCCTATCACCAGTCTGTACCGTACTACAGTCATCCGGCGCTTCTGGAACACCTTGCAGAGGTGAGCTGGACCATCCCCAGCAGTTCCCAATGTCCGATGTAACCAAGAAATTCCTTCCTTGGCATACTGGGGCATGGGTTATGCAGGGGACCATCCCAACCCGGGGTCCCAAAGGAACGTGCTCTGAGGAGAAGGCATGACTGGGGACAGGCTTGCCGTCTGGCTGAGGAAAAGACTTGAACTGGCCAGTGACCTAGTCTGTAAGATTTTTTTCATGGTGAAGCTGTTGCTGCCCCTGAGGCCTGATCCTGTGATGCAGACATTCACTCTGACTACCATCCCATGGAGGTGGTGTGTTCTTACGGCACAGCCTTGCAGCTGTACTGCATGGTCACGCTAGGAGCAACACCTCATGTCTCTAGGCCTGAAGGGCCTCTGGTTTATAACCGTTTCCTGGCCAGGGTGACTGTTACTCCCTGCTGTTCGGCAGATTCGTTTTCTAGCACTTCATTCTCAACTCTAAACATCCTCCTTCTGTATTAGGCTGTTACACTTGAACTCCCTGAACATGCTCTTTGCAATCAGGCGTTGAATCCCAGCATTACCCTAGAAAGCTATGTTGGTGTAGATGGGCTCCTAATATGTAGGGTGCGCTGTGTGCGCAGGCACTGGGCTGACTGGGACAGCAAGGGGCAGTGCATGGGCTTATGTGGCTAACTGCCTCTTCTCTTTCAGCATCAACCAGACAGATCAGATGCTGGTTCATCTGCAGTCTTTTGACACGGTCCCGGAACACTTCACCATTCCTGAGAGCACCAAGAATGGGGTGCCCCTCTTCTACATCCCCCCAGGCTCCACCACTCCGGTATGTTCCCTCTCTTTCCTGTTTAATGTGGGACAGGTTGTCCCTCCTGCCTGTTCTATCTCACACCAGAGGATGCTGAGTCCTAAGAGGCAATCCAGATCTTGTGCAACTCTCAAGCTTCATCTCTTGCTCTTTGTCCTGCTTGTTAACAGAGTTCAGGTGCAATGCAGTGCCTGTGAACACAAAATCACAGGATAATAATAGAATTATAGACTAGTTTGGGTTGCAAGGGACCATGAAAGGTCATCTAGTCCAACCCCGCTGCCATGGGCAGGGACACCTTTGGCCAGACCAGGTTGCCCAAAGCCCGATCCAACCTGACCTGGAACACTGCCAGGGCGAGGGCATCCACAGCTTCTCTGGGCAACCTGTGCCAGGGCCTCACCACCCTCACAGTAAAAAATTTCTTTCTTATGTCTAATCTAAATCTACCTTCTTTCAGCTTGAAGCCATTACCCCTTGTCCTATCCCTACATGCCCTGATAAAAAGTCCCCCTCCAGCTCTCTTGTAGACCCCTTCAGGTACTGGAAGGCCGCCATAATGTCCCCCCAGAGCCTTCTCTTCTCCAGGCTGAACAGCCCCAAC
>Ga0181612_166169_pt1 | contig 11768 bp, 5 predicted proteins | sample HoacroProtozoa21_FD_119630 | JGI IMG/M metagenome (GOLD analysis project Ga0181612, IMG submission 119630) | Hoatzin crop microbial communities from Cojedes, Venezuel. Combined Assembly of Gp0051906, Gp0051904, Gp0051908 | reverse complement strand
GTTGTACGTCCCTTCCAACTGAAATATTCTATTATATTCTATTCTATTCTATTCTATTCTATTCTATTCTATTCTATGTAGTGAAACATCTAGATTACAACTGATCCTGACTTTTTAAAAAAATAAACAAATAAAATGCGCAGTTCTAGTGCATCAGCTGTGCCAGAACAAGATATGATGCCAGGCAAGAATGGTGGACAACTATGGTGGACAGTGGTGTCCACCACAGATAGATGATAAGCAGATGGGACATCATCTTCTTGTAGTGTTGGATTACAAAGTCCCTTAAACTGCTTTAAATCAGCCTTGCTGCTGCAGCTGACATTGCAAAAGGCACATGGGTAATTTACCATGATGTAAATGCAATGTTTCTGAAAAGGGCTGAAAAGATCTTCCAGTTCACTGTTGATGGGGAAGAGGGTAGGCCTCATCTTCCAAAAGTTTAATTTCTGTCTCAATTTTACCTGTCTAATCCAACTACTTCCCTCACACCAAGTGAGCACTCATCAGCTCACTAAATTTGTAGAAGTTGAGTTTGACTTTTCAGAGCTGAGGGTGCTCCTGAGGCTTGCTGAGCAAGAGATCTAGTGCAATGGAAGAGCTGGGAGCAGGACCACCTCTTCCAGTGGCTAGCACATGGCTTTGCCATTTTCTAGAAGTGTATCTCCTCTTTGTCCCACCTTTTAGACATTTCTTCTTACAATCCAAATACCATTCATGCTAAGCAGTTGTGAAGAACACATTGCATCCATACTTAGATAATGTAATTCTAGCTGCAAGCTAATACTTCTAGGCCAACGCCTTCACAGAATACCAGAAGATGTACAGACCACCATTTTTAGAAATAATAAGTTACAGGCTCTCTCACACAGGGACTGAAAACAGTGAGCCTGCACATGACCTAAGTTCCCTTGAAGATAGGAAGTTCAGCTTTCAGGTCCCAGAGCAACCCATTAGGAAATTATGACAATGAGCATGTTTTCAAAGGTGTCCCCTGCAATGGTAGTGAGCTGCTAGCAAGTACCTCTGCTTCCTGGGGACCCACAGCCCCCAGGACAGATGCCTACAACTTTTCAGCCCCATTCATTCTAATATTCTACCTTTATTCTGGGTAAAACAAGACAACCCAAATGTCCTAAAGTCATCTAGCTCCCATGCCACAGAATACAAAGCTCCTCTTTAGTCCAGGAGAAGACTTTACTTGAAAACAATTTCTCTGAAAAATTATCTTGTTTTGAACTGCGTGTTTCAACGGTGTTCTATTTACCTGAAAATATTCTAACAAGTTTTTGTGTGCTACTCTAATTGCAGTTAAAAGACTCAACCACCTGTTATGCTTTCCGCATGTTTGGAATATTTATGTGAGGAATTAATTCAGCTATTTCTCCTTTAGTGGTTTGGAAGCTGGCAGAAGTCCTACATCATCTCTGAAACACTGCCACACAGGGCACTGGTGTTCACGTGTATGGCCTCCTGGGCTGCCATGCTTTGCAGCCCTGGTGCACCATCTGGCTCTTTTCATTTAAATTCTTTAAACTGAGGAAAAGGGACTCTCACAGTCTTGCAAAGCAAGGTGGTGGAGGAACTAACATAAAAGAGATAGTCAGAGTAAAATGCTGCTCCTTTTTTCCTAAATGTTCTAGTAACCAGGAAAACAGGAACAATGATGATGCTAAGCATATCTTTGTTGGTGTCAAAGATGGTACACCCTGAAGTGCATAGGTCGACTTACACGACTCATATCTGTTATTTTAAGACCTTGAGCAGCATTACCAAATGAATGGTAACATCCAGTTAGCTTCAGTCATGTTTTCAAGGTTTTCTATACAACTGCAAAAACACACAAGAATTCCTCAGTCTCTTGGGGGGTTTTTTATTTGGTTTTGGGGTTTCTTTATTTTCCCTTTTTCTAAATGACAGGTGACAATTAGAAGTCAGAGCTAGGAGAGTAGCCTGTGCAATACCACTATGTGTCTGACAGACAGGGAAAAGAGAACAGTGTTCGAAAGTAGGAGTGAAGACAGGAATAAATGATTCCCTGGTGATATTTCCATGCACAGTATCAAATCTTCCCCAGCATATGCACACATGCACTAAAACTTCATCCAGACCTGTAGAGAAGTGAGTCTTCATTTTAGCATGCCAATCTACACAGGCTGAATAAGGTGAAAGACAGCCGCTGTTGTGAAGAGTATGATTTAAACAAAACATTCTCACCTTTGGAGGATTTTCCCTATTAGACTGTAGACAACTGATAAAGTAGGATTTATTCTTAAACTTGCTTGCATATTGGTGTGGAGGAAGGAGGGGGAGGAAGTGTGGAAATGTGTAGAAAGCCCTGCTTCTCTGGGCACATTAGATATAAATATTTGGTAAAAGAATGTTTATTCAGATATGTCACTACAGGGAATCCTACATCCAAAAGGATGAGCATCTGTGCTGCTTCTGCAAACACCTGCATTTACAGCTGAGAAAACACTGCATTATTTAGGTCTTATTTGTCATATCACCAGATGCCTCGGGCCCTTTCCTCCCCGCGTCTTTCCTGTTGTCTTTACTAAATCAAGAAACTTAATTGCTCCTTCTGTTAAGTCTGAAAGATTATTTGTTACTTCCATTCATTTTATAAATACGATTCTTTCCAGCTGAAAAAATTATGCTAGTATCCATTAACTATTTTAAGCATAAGCTATTTTGTTCAATTCTTTTTCTATTTTTTTTTCTCTTCTATAGTAACTGTATTGAATTGATTAAAACTGTTCTCATCAGGCTATTCCGAGTAAGCAATTCAGAAATTACAGCATGCAGGGAAACCCACCACCTCATTTCTTTGTGGCTGGGCACCACACCATTCATATGGGCACAATTTGACCTTCTTACAAAACTGGCATAGGTGTTTCACAGAGCTTTCACATAACACACTAAGTCTTTCTAAGTACATAAAGTCAACAACCTTTGCAAATCAAGTCATCTGGGAGTGTGGTGTTTCAATTATTTCCTTAGCACTTTGCTTGTAGCAAATGTATTAAATCTCAAAAAAAGATGTGATACAAAATAGGATTTTGCAGGGAGATACTATGATGGCGACTTTTAAAGACTGTTTCAGTATTGGTGTATACATGAGTGTGTTCATGTATACGTAAGAATACATAAGAACTTTAAATCAGTAAAACTACAGGGTTTCTTATTAATGTGAAAATCTCCTTATCATAAGTCCTCAGGTGTTCAATGTCACATAAACCTCCTTAGCAATAATAACAGACACATTGTAATTTTAACTCATTGGACAATTGCATGCAAATTTTTTTTTTTCTTTTTTATTAAGCATTAACACTTGAAGATGTGTAATATATGTTTGCTTGCAAGACTGAGGCTGAGTTGAAGGCTCAGTATACTATCCTAATGAACTTTATTTTTAGCATAATTTCCTAAAACTTGCAGGGTATGATAAATTGACATGGGGGGAAACTGACATGGCCTTTCCCAGTAGCGCATGAAGATTCAGAACAGCAGGAAACTAAGCTAGGGCTGTAATCTTAGCACCACACTTCCAGTCACTGGTTAGTCAAGTGTGATTTTTCTGCTGGCTTTTACTAGCTCTTGCCTCCCTCTAGAATCTTTAGTCTTGCACTTCACCCAGAAAAAATTTTTTTTCTTTTGTAAAGTACATGTTAAACATTTAGAGAAAATATTTTTTCCACATAGACTGAAAATGTAAACCTGTGGCTGCCCAATAGACTACAAACCGTCTCTGAGCTGAACACAGCCCCTTAAGGCAGGAGCTGTGCAGGCTTCACCAAGGATTCTCATGGACCTCACTGGTTAGGACTGGTCAGGAGGCACTGTACTCATAAAATGACCTTGGCAGGGCTGCACTAACTGAAAAAATCCCTTTAGAAGCTTTTTTTAAGAGAGTTTTTACATTGTACTGCTATCAAGTTTCAAGTTTCTTTCACTTTCAGAAGAAAAAATATCTGTCTTCCTCTGGAGATGAATTACATTTAAGAGTTGTCACCGAGCCCTCCAGGTAGGACAATTACAGACATCTTACTCGTTCAATCATATTTTAATGAAAGTCATGACTATTTCACAATATTTAGTAATTTGTGTGTGATACCAGTCTTTGTTGTTTCTAAAAAATCTCTCCTTTGATAGTGTAATAGCCAGGATACTTACTGTCCACACAATGTTATACCATATAACATGCTAAGTTCGTGACAGTGTACAACCATCAACAAACTTTATTTTTCTTTTTGCTGAAGGACAGGAGATTTCTGTTGGCAGCATTTACACCAGATACTGCACAGTCAAATGTAGAACATCAGGAGTAGTTCTCAAAGACTACTTTTTCTACTGCTAACGTGTGTACAGACTTTTCCAAGCAGCAAGAGAGTAGATGGCTATAACGTCAATTTTTTTTTATTGTATCTTAGCAGCACTTCTGAATGAGACAGAAATACATCACATCTTCCAAAAGAAAAAAAAAAGATAATTTATAAAATGCAGTGTAAATCTAGCATGCTAGGTTTTCCTTATTCCCTCCCGCACATTTATATTTTTAATAATGCTTTTATTCTAAAAGTTTTTACATACAGCTTTCTCAGTTTGTTTTGTTTAAGCTCTCAGGGACAGGGACAATTCACATCTGTGCTCCACAGGATCCCAAGCACATTCTTCACACATAACAAACAGCACCATGCCACCTGCTGCCTGTCCTATAACAGGAGGTAATTGGTATGTCCTATGGTACTGTGATTATTCTGTTCTGCAAACTTTCCTTTGTACATTTTAAAGGCAAGCTTGAACTGAAAACCTAGATCTGGGTCAGCGTATTTCTGTGAGCCCAATGTATTTCTACACAGCTGTATCTCAAGAACAAATATGATAATCCTAAGCTTCTTTTTAAAATTTAATTTATAACTGGATATCAGAGTACTATTTTGAAATATGTATTTCCTAGGTTTAGAATCAATGGGTGTGTTGCTGTCATACTGAGTGAGAGATACCTGCCTTTTATAATTGTTTGTAAAAGACACCTATAATACCATTTTAAAATTGTCTAGTTGATGATAGTTCTTTCAATGAAATCAACTTTTGTAGTTGCAGAGAAAGAGAGAATGGCCGTAACACATGAAGGAGACAGTGTATCTGAAATTTGACTTAGGCTAATGTTTATTAAAGGTATGGATGAAGTAGATCTAAAAGGCACTCAAGAGGGACTGTAGCAACAACAACACAGAGAGCAATGCCTGGTTAGTCCAGACTCGGATTCAGCACTCTCAACTAAAAACATACAGGAGGAGTAAATGCAGAATGCTTCACACCAGTATGGCCTTTGCCAAGACATCTCTTGTAGCAATTAAATATCTCATTTATTAACAATGTAAAACACAACCTGGCTTCTCTTTGGAAGCAAGGGCTTGTGCACACAGAAGTGCAGCAGCCTGACAGCTCACAGCAAAAGACAGGGTTTGCAGCAGACTGACTGAACACTGACAGAGGGTGTAGAGCAAAGGACGAAATTCCAACAGGAAAGTCAGTCTGGTATCAGAACACACTTCCTCCTCAAGATTCAGAAAAACTTGAGAAATGGGTGACTTTCACTCAGGTTTTTACACTTGAAAATGCTCTAATTCTTTTTTGCCATTTTTATATTCAAGTAGTGTAGGAGAGGCACTTACAGACAGAACAATGAAAGAGCTCCACATCCCATTAGCAATCACTGAAAATTGTCCTGCATGTCCTGAAAATATACAGTTTAAATCAATGCTGATATCTCCTGACAGCCCATAGCACAGCCAGTTCTCGTATCCTTCCACCAAAAAACACAGTATTGGCAGGCATTCTACACAGGGATTTGGTGTCCCAATGTGTGTGCTGTTTTTTCTACATTTAACTAGTTTACTTTGTGAAATCCAACCTTTCAACTTTTTAAAGGAAGAAGGCCATTAAATTTCCTCCTTTCCGCAGTGTAATTTACTATTTTACTGTCAAGGTATAAATCATGTTCTTGCAGTTGAAATCAATAATTGAGGTCAAATTCTCATTATTTCATGTGGGGAATTTAAATTTTGTTGCAAAGATCGGTTATTGCTAAGCGGTTACTGCTAAGTGAGCTATTGTAATGCATTGCAAACATCTGTGTTGACAAAGCTAAGCGTCAATAATTTTTTAGTCATGCATAGATAACAGCATTGAGATTTGAGGGTTCCTTTATTCTACCTCTCTCTCTCTACCACAATCAGAGAGGAGACATATCAGACCCTGGAGCGAGGCTGCTTTAGTAGAGCTTTCAGTTCACCTCTGTGATACACCAGCTAGATTGAGACCACAAAGTGGGGAGCTTGCTCAAAACCTACTTTGTGCTCAGAGGTCCTACATGTTTTCCAGTCATCTCACTGACTGCTAACCTGGCTAGTGCCTGGGGACTTATCGTGCAGACTTTGCCTGAAAAGAATCAAGCTACATCATCTGCCTGTTAGCTGGGTTAGAAGAAAGTTACATCCATTTGTGTGAAACCATCCTGAAAGAGGTCTAAAGCTCCTCTGAACCACCCAAGGATAAATGATGTGAATCAGAGATGGCTCAGTGCGAAAACAGATGCAAGACCCAGGCTTACTTCAGTGTAGAAGCATGCCTTTACATTTATTTCAATACACCTTTGTGACCCTATTTGTACCATCTTCTCACCAAGTATGGACACTGCTGTCTTTCCAAGCAACCTACTTAGTCCTTCTACTTTGCACAAATACTGATTCATCTCCGTAGGATGCCAGTCTTTTGACCTTCTAGTTTCAGTCCAAAACCTCAGCTTATTAAACTGCATATGTTCTTTCGACTGTAAGATTTAGCAGCAGGATACATTTGTTTCTTTCTCTCTTTCATCAACTCTGTCATTTCTTTCCGAGTTGAAAAATGCTAATAATACTTAATCAGCCAGGCAATACTGAGCTTTCCCATCTAGATGCCATTCTCTAGCCCAGCAGCTAGTGAAATAACCCATACTTGTATGGGAAATAGTTTAAAATACTTTTTTTTCTAGACTATTTTTCTGTAAGTTATGTGACTGAAAACTACTCACAGACAGAACCATTAAAATCATTAGCTCTATGAGACAAGAAAGTGATAAAAAATGGGCTAGCCCTCCACTTTGGCAATATACCCAGTTTGCTTAGCTACAGAAAGCCAAAAATTTGGATCCTTATACTGTCCCTTTCAGGTGAATGTTAACTGAACTTCATCGATAGAGACTACAGAATTGCATCTGTTCCTGTGTACAGTCCCCATATTGATGTGTTTCTTCTGTAGCATTGCCAGGTTTACACTTCAGGCAAAGTTCTTAGAGCTGATATTCTGAAAAACTTGTGGTGACTGTATCTTCTTTCCATAGAGCCCAGGCTTTGCGGTATCCCTTCATCTTCACTTTATTCCTGAAGGTGCGTTTGGTTCTTGAGTGAATAAAAGCAGGTTATAGGACTAAAATTCTAACATCAAGTCCAGTCCCCTGGTATTATGTGTGATAACATATAAAATCACTTTCATAAGTTGTTACTGGAGAATGTAATGAATGGCTGTTGTCTTTGTGTTCTTGTGATCCATAGCAGTAAGACTGAGCTAATGAGTCCCTAAAGAAAAGGCTAATACGTGGGTCTTTCTAGCGGATGCTTTACCCAGGGGCAGAAAAGATTCTGCTTTCAACCAGGAAAAAGTCTTTTATAATTATTTTTTTTTTAGCTTTAGTATTTGAGATATTGAGTTCAGACAACAGAGCCAACAGTTCTCACCAAACTAAATGAAAACAGGCAACAGAATAGAGATTCTGCAAAGAAAGAAGTGAAGACCATATCTCAAAGAATTACAGTCACACACAAAGATTTTCCTGTAATTTTCTGTACAGCATAGATCAGATCCACAGTATCCTCTGCCCTGCTGCTTCTCCACATCTTCACCAGGTGATGGTCTTGTGATATCTGGAGATGGCCAACGTGAGCTGGGTTTGTGGCAGGCATAAATAAGGTAAATAGTTCATTTCTGAGGAAGTGAAGATGGAATAGCAGACTTACAGAGGTCTGTCTTCTCTTAAAGAAGAGCCGGGAATGATAGACAATATTGATGGAAACAATTGTCAAACTACAGCTTATTGAGTAAGCATAACTAAGTGAATCCCACTTTGTCTTTTGCAAACACCTTGTTGAAGAAAACAGCTCCTGTGCTGCTGAAGTGTTTATTTGTGTAATACATCTGAGAAGGCAAATCTCTCTCTATTAAGATTCATTGAATCTGAAAAATGTATTTTAGCTACTTAAAATGTTGACTTTATTCAGCACGTGTAAATACCTATTTGATAGTTAAGTTCACCTTGGTTTAATTCTGTCTGCAACAAAGGCTCTGTTAACAAGAATTCTCTATTTAATAATGTGTTTCCCCACAGGATCTCTAATTAAAGCCTGTACATATGTTTTGTCCTACTGAGTAAACTGCAGTATGGATAGCTACTCTTGCCACACAACTGCATCTAACAAAGATGCCAAAAACCAGTATATTTTGCAAAACAATAAGCTTGGTCCATGTAGCTGATAATTGGAATCTAGGAAAAGATTATTAGCTTGTGAAGACTAATTTATAAAAAGGAACATAGCAGAGCTGATGCCAAGCCATTTAGAGTGCAAAGATGAGCAACTGGGAGGGAAAATACACTTTGGGTGTGGTAATCTCGTAGTTTTCATCTTCAGTTCTTTTCATATCTAGAGATCTACGGACTTTTCTAGATACATGGAGTACATAAAAAAGGAAGAGTTGGGTTCCAGGTTTCAGCAGTTTCCATTGTCAGCTTCCTGAAAGAAAATGAGATTTGCGAACAATATAGATTTCTGTTTGCTTAACATTTACACCTTCCATACTTGGGAAATTTCCAAGGTTAAATTGCAAAGATTAGCTGTTGCAGGTGCTGCTGTCTGTATGCAGCTGTTTGTGGATATGGATATATCCAACAGAATAACTGCGTGAGTTGCTGGTGGTTGTTTCTCTTCCTCTTCATTGTCATTGACAGGGAGCATGTAAGAATTAAGGATTTTACTGAAGACCAAAGTGTGCCTAATCTTTACACAGAAATAGAACAATACATTTATAGTACTCTGATACACATACGATTCTTGAAAGTAGGAGCAAAGAAATTGCTCTGATCCTGCTCTTGAAGTACAGCCTAAGGGATCTAAAAAGAGAAGACACACAGTGAGGAGCAGGCTACTACCCAAAAAAGGTTTAGCTCCAAGTCATACTTGTTCAGTGGGATACTCAGTTGTGAGGGATGAACCTAAAGCCTGAGAGGTTCTTGCACCCTCTCTGAATGGGACCGTGATGTTTACTCTTCATGCATCAATCTGTAAAAGCCTGTTCCTGGTTGCTGAAGATATTGTGAAGGTCTTTTCTAAATAAAACTAAAGGATGCTTTAGTTGGGTTTGACAGCTAAGAAAAGCACATAATATAAAAGCACTGAATCTCTTTTGCAACTCAGGGGGTTCCAGTAGAGTGGGAATGGTTTTGAATACAAATGTGTGATTAAAACTACCCATTATGAAAAGAATCCAATTAGCTTGTTCTTGAACACTGAATATTTGCTTTGCATAAATATTCTTTATTACGCACTTGAAGAATGGGGAAAAACTAATTGTGGAGATCAAGGAGGGAGGATATTTTCTTACTTTCAAAAGCAAAAGCAAAGCTAAAAAGCTTTGGGGTAGGGTTGGCTCATTGTGATGAGGAAAAAAAGAAATGAGAAGTGGAAAGATAACAGTAAAGCAATGCTATACAATTACAACTGTTGGCAAGAACTACAACCCAAGCCAATGTTACAGTACAGACACACTTCTCAGTGACTGTATATTATAGTTTCATGTCAGCAAAGGTCCTCTGATTTGAATTTAGGTTTAGGATTAAATTGATAGTGGAATCCAAGTTATTGCTGCTTCTTGGCAGACCTGCAGAACTGGGAACAGTGTTATTATTCAGGTGTTGTGATGGTGTACTCACCACTCTCTGACCTGACCTTTTCCTGTAACCCTGCTCAAGCAATAACCACCACTGGCAGTCGTGATGCATGCGTCTGGTCTAAGTGGATTCAGGGGAGACAGATAACAACATGACAGCCAAGAGACAGTTTATGGCAATGCACCCACCTAACCACAGTGCTAGTCAATGTCCAACTCAAGCCCAATTTGGAAGAAAATAACTTCTGCAGTTAGTATGTAAATATGACTATGAGTCATCCATCTTACCCCATAAATAATGAGCAGCCCAAGAGCTCTTTGAGCTCTCCTGCACACTAGTGTCTCACCCTAAGTAAGGACACCTCTCAAGGTTACTCCTTAAGGTTGAGAGAATTCTTCTTCGCATCAGATGCCAGTAAGTGAATGAGGGATACACACACTGAAACTTTGAAAATCTTGGCTAAGTGATATGAAGGCTTGATTGTGCACATGTAATTCTTTAGACATAAAGGGTTGACCAAGTCTTAGACTATGGCTGGATTCATCCGCACCTAGACTCCTCTGAGCAGGAGTTCAGAAATCAAGGTGGTCCTCTCCAAACCTCATGACTCAATGGGAGGGTCTTCCTGACAGTTTTGTCTGATCCTGTCCTCCATGCAATAAATAATCCAGTGCACCTTGCCATCAAAACTTGTTAAACTACTGTTGCATTTACTATCAAACTTTGTTAAATCACAGTTTTATATCAGTAAACATATTGTTGCTTGTCTCTTGTGAGTGAAGTTGATCACACCGTCCACGACACATGTCGAATTTAATACTTTTCATCCAGGTATGTTCCTTGTTAGATGAAAACCACAGCATTATGAAAAGCTGCTTTGAATATTCCCTTTTACTGATTTATGATTTTGCACACCTACATTACAAATTTTATTTTCTTATAGTTTACCTTCAATATTCCCATTCTTATCACAGTTTCTTGTGTCTCAGGACCCAGTTCTTTTTCAACACAATGGATTGAATAGCTTTATATCAACACTGCTTACTGTTTTCATTCCTCTCTTTTATTTTTATTTGTTTGAGAGCTCTTTCAATACAGCTTGCCTGAACCTGCATTTTGAAATTTACTGTAAGTAATTGGAGTAACATGTGACTATTGCAGAGAAATAAGGGAGTGAAATTAAGCGCTCACATAATCGATTTGCATGCCTGGACCACCAATACTATAGTAACTGTCCACCTGCATGCTTACTTCATTGGGGAAATAGAGACGGTTTGCTTTACTACCAGTGCTACTGAGCCAGCAACCATTGCAAACTTAATAGTGCTTGCACAAAATAGGATCAAAATCACTTAACAACTTAACAAAAAAAAGTCTTTTAACATCTGAGATCTTCGGTGTGAGAAAAGGGATATGATGTTTATCCCAATTTCAAATGCCCTTATGTAATTTTTCTTCAAGTGAAGATTCAAATATTCTACCACCTCTGTTGTCAGGAATATTTTGATGCTTAAACAATCTGGTTTTCAGCCTCCAGAGGGACTGGTTAGGCTTGCTAAATTCTTGTAAGACTTAATTAAGCTAGCATTAGGAACTGCATAAAAAAGTGTGGTTACTTAATTTCTTTAAAATATTCAGAACAAGGAGCTGATACATTTGAAGTTCATGATTTAACAGTTATAAATGTAGCATATGGGCCAAACTTTCAAAATGAGCTCTAAAATTAGTGGCAGTAAATCTTAATTTCTACACGTGTCTCTTTTCCATACAGTAGGAGGGC
>Ga0181612_124853_pt1 | contig 11768 bp, 9 predicted proteins | sample HoacroProtozoa21_FD_119630 | JGI IMG/M metagenome (GOLD analysis project Ga0181612, IMG submission 119630) | Hoatzin crop microbial communities from Cojedes, Venezuel. Combined Assembly of Gp0051906, Gp0051904, Gp0051908 | reverse complement strand
GCTGTTAGGTATTAGTCCAGCTTTAAACAGAAAATAAAGATAAAACATGCTGGTTTGGTCTTTTAACCAGCAAACTTGGAGCACTTATCTGACTCACAACTGAAAACACATCAGTTGTCAAATATGTATATGAATCATAAACCACACAGTTTGGTTTAAAAGGCCACATAAATTAATTATGTTCCATGTTTAAGACACAGCTGAATAGCGAGGAAGCTTATTGTAAGAACTTTGTTTTATAGAACCACTTTGCTAGTATTTTTCATATACAGTAGCTTCAGGAATAGATTGATTTTTATATACAATGTGAATTAGAAGATAGGCTATTAGAGTGATTTTGTTGTGTTATGCTTGAAGCTTGAATGGATCATAAGCTTAGGAACCTAACATATTTATTTTATTCCTACAAAATTGCTTCTAAATATCAAGATCTTTTCTGATGTTAACAGGATTTCACACTTCTCTTAATGTGTAAATGGTTTTCTTGAAATTAGTATATTAGAAAAACACATTTTTCCAAACTGCAGTTGTGTGGGAAAATTTAAGAAATATATTTTTACTTTCACAGAGAATAATAACATGTTATATACTGAAATCTTCAGTAACTGACTGTTAATAAGCTATAGATTTACTTCTTTTTGATTACTAAGTATTGGAGTATACAGATTAGTTTTCATGAAGAAAAAATTCAGAAACAATCTTTAGAAAAGTAAGTGGGATTTTATATGTTTAACCTTCCAAGTTTAATTTTCATAGCCAGTTTTTTTGTGCAAGTACAGTTCAGGTGTGCAAAAACACAAGTACAATTTTAACAGTCTAACAGGCTGTGCAACTCAAATAGGAGTTTTATTTGTGAGCTATTTATTTTATCATATCTCTTTGTTTTGCAAATTGTTAGATAATGGCTGTAATATAATTCTAGTTCCTGAACCAGACTCTGTAACCATCAAATCCCAGTAATTTATGTAAAACAATAAGAAGCTTTCTCACCGATTTAAATGAACTAGGCCATTAAAAAAAGAAAGATGTGGACATACGAACTGACAAATATACTTTTGCCAAGTGTTATTTCTTCCCTTTAGTTTGAAGCTTAGCAAGTATTGCATACTGATATGCAATATATACACAATATAAGAACCATTAAAAACACTTGGTAGTGTGCACAGATAATATAAAAAATGGCTCATTAGCTTGATGCAGAAACCAGCTAACAATCATTCTTTTAGCTGTAACACTCAAAATTTTGAAACTGCTATATTTTTCTTTTAAAAAATATTCCTGAAAAATTATGTGTATGTTTTTAATTCAGACAGTGATAGGCACCCAGACAGAACTGAATCAGTTAGGAACTTGTTGCTAGAGAAAGTAAGAAGAGATTCTGCTGTGGATATTTTGATACTAGGTGATTGTGGTCGAGTAGATTTTTTGTTTCCAAAAAAGGTCAGACAAAAGAGATTGTCTTCTTTTTAAAAAAACAAACAACTGACACTTAGTAAAGATGAAAAAGGAGATTTTAAGGAACTATTGGGAAAATATTGTTGGGATAAGTGAAAAAGCATATTTATAACACGAAAAAATGTAAATACAATCAACGTGTATTAAATATGCATTGAAACTTGTACTTTTTCACTGACCTTGCAAAGTTGATAGGGTTTTATGGAAGAAAAGCATCCAAATATGAACTTATTCTAACTACCATTTTAATGTTCATTTGCACTAAAGCAACCTATACTATTTGACTGAAACGAGAAGGGAAAATAGGTAATGTTTAACTTGTGATTTACTTTGGTGATGTCTACATGGATATGCTGTAAAGCTATCAAGCTCACTGTCCATTTTTGAACGAGCTTAATTGCATCCAAACTGTTTAGCTTTCTGCACCTTAAACCCATTCACATGCCAGGAAAAAAACCACATTTTCTAGTATTTACATGGATACTTGCTCCCATTGATATTCTCATGTTAAATCCAGCCAAAGAGCACTGTCTCTGACACTGAATGGAAAATGAAGTTTCACAGACTGCCAGCTTCCTTTGTGCAATTACTCCTAAAGAGTTTTTAATTAACGTTCTACAATATGCAGCCTTTACTCTTATTCCATGCTTCATGCGTATGTCATGTTATGCAAATCCTCAGCCTTTTTCTTAAAAAAAAAACCAAACAGTTCTTGAATGTTAGGATAAATTTTGAGTAGCTAGATGACGGAGGAAAATTGTGAAGTGCTGCACAGACAGGAAAACGGGGCAGAGATTAGGAGAGTTCAGGACAATTTTGGCAAGTGAATTTGAATATGTGGAAAAGTTACGTATAAGTGTAGGGGGAAGACTTTTTTTCCATGTTTTGTTTTCTCCTGTCATTCACTTTCAGAAGCATAAGATGATAAAGCAAGACTGTTGCACAGGATTTCAGTTCCAGATACTTATGCCAACTCAAGACAAGAGTTCCAGTGCAGTTTTTCAACATAGCAACTGCTCTATTTTTTAAATCAGATTTTGCAGAAGCTAGAGGTTTTTCTGTGCAGATATAAAAAGAAGTCTTATGAGACAGCTTGAGAGCAGATTAAGCTGGCCACAGAGACACTGAGAATGTACAGCTCTGATGCGGGAGAGCCACTAACAGCATCCATTAGTGTGCAGTATCGCTGTGCATTGCGAGCTGACTCCTGCTGATTGAAAACCCTTTGGCAATCCAAAATGGCATGGTTTTGAGCACTTGGATGTTGGTAACATTATCCGCATGCAAGTTTTGCTGACCAGTCCAGGTGGTTTGCCATCTTAGAGGAGCAGGTCTGAGAGCCTAGCAGGTCTGTCCAACACCCAGTGTAAGCAACACTGCAGAACCATCTGCCATGGAGAAAAAAGAAGTGTTTTCGTAGGTTGTGCAGCAGGAATGGAGCTTTCTGAGATGCTGTGCCAAGCTGAGAGCTACCGTTAACTATTGTTATGCCACCTCCAAAAATACAGAATACAAGGCCTGCATAGCATTTTGTTGTGTTTAGTCCATGTGTGTGGGTGGCTGGGTAAGTGTTTGCACAGAGTGGCTAATTTTGGTCCTTCCATTAAGCGTGAGCAACTAGTCTTGGCACAGAGGCAAGTTCCACAGTTCTAGGGATGGGAAACTTCTAATTCTACACAGTAGTTCTCTGGCATTTGTGCCAGTGACAGATCACCCGGCCACTCACACTGTCCTTTCCTTGTCCCGGATCATCCTACCGTGATCACTGTGAAAGAAGCCCTGGGGAGTCGACTCCTCAACAGTCTTGCAACACCCTGCTTCCTCCTACTGCAGTGACACTTAATCACCTATCACTCGTATCTGACCCTGCTGATATTACCACAGCCACTTCAGAAGCTATGAGTTAAAATGACTGCCTTGTAGTTCTGCAGCCCCCCAGCCTGCAAGCAGCCAGTGATTTGTACTATAGTTTGTCCTTGCTTCTCATTGGGAACTGGGAAATACTACAGTAGAATATGGCAAAGTGAGTGCTACTTTTACACTCTTTGGTTCAAGCAAAGAGAGGAGCTACAAAACATTAGATTGAACATAATGTGTTTGATCAGCCAAAATAATTTTTGATTCAGCAGATTACTAGTATAGAAGATCTCTGGACAACTGTCTGTGATGTACATGTTTACAAGAGCAGCCAATGATGCTTCTATTATACAGAAGCTTTTAACGGATACAAACAAGACTAGCAATGCCAGCCTCCTACTGCTTACCCCCTTTGCCTCCCCTCAGATCACTGTAGGCAATCAGGCTCCTTCATTTGCTTTTTGCTACGGCAGTTTTGAGTACAGAGCCCTGCCACAAATCCTAGGCACAGACAGACCCTAACCTCCAACATCTTCTCCCAAGGAAAAGCCTTTCCAGGATCTAGAGGGGACAGTATGCTTACTGTTGCTATGACAGTTGACTTTTTCACATGTTAAACAGCAGTGTTGTAAGAACTCCTCTAAGAAAGCTCTCGCACTACAAAAAAAAAAAAAAAGGATGACTGTGAATTCTGGACATGCTGCGGGAAAAGACAAAGTGTTTTATTCCAGGTGGATGATGATGTATCTCAATCATCCTTCATCGGTGACAGGAAAAATAAAAAACCAAACTGGGTTCAAAATCTAGCCTGGGTCTGCAGAGTGCTACTTAAATAAGAAGTTTTTCTCAACCTTTTTCTGGCAAGACCCAAAATCCATCACAGTTTCTTGCAGGGACTTTATCTTAGAGTCCCTTGTAACAAAAGCTGCTGTAGCCATGGGTTGCAGCTACAGCAAAAAGTACATCAGAAATTGGATGCTGGCAAGAAGCTGGTGGATGTGAGGCTGTAGGCGCTGGCTTATATAAACTACATGGGGATGTGCTCATCTGAAAGTATTGATGGACGTGCACATTTTGAACTGAAGTTACCTATCATAACACGGCAGGAAGACTGCAGTGTCATGAGATTAGAGGCTGAAGGGATCGCAAAGATTGATCCGTCCTTTCCTTTTTCTCCCTAGATGTCTAGCAACCCAGTGGTTTACCAGCTTTGTTTTGTTTTGATTTGTTTCACCTCCACCAACACCATTCTCCTTCCTATTGAGCATAAGTCAAATAGAAAAGCATTACTCTTAATTTATCAGCTTAAAAACAGACCAGGCCAGCACTGTCTAACGATTTTGATCACTCTCTGGTGGTCAATATTAAGTGAATCATATGTCTGTTTAGATTCCAACAAATAGAGTTCAATATCCATGACACCTTCCTTGCATTCAGCGCTGCTAAATAACCTCGCTGTCATTCTCCACAGTGTTCAAAATCTCTTTTCCTGGAGACTGAACTCCCCTCCTACAACCCACTCAGAGTCACAGAAATGTGGGCAGAAGTTCACATTATGGCGGTGCTTTTTGGTAAGGAATGAGAGCCGGTTCCAGTTGAAACAGGGCCTGAAAGAGTCTAGAGGACTCTTAGCCAGGCACCTTTCACAGGCAAGGCAGTCACGTCTGTTAAAGCTAGAAACACATTCTGAAATACTTCAGATAGAGAAAATGTAAAGATGCCATTTATTTTTCTGATAGAATCTGTTTCCTACACAAAGCTGCATGATTTTTGGCACTGAAACCAAGCCCACAGGCACCCGTTTATTCCTTCCTTTCAGTCTTTAATTTCTTTGTAAATTCTTTTCAGGCATTCAGATTAATGTATTTATGGTCCGTTTCATTGCAGTTCATTTAAGTGGTCTACATCTGCCATTGAATCTCACATGGGTTTTATTTTTAATGTAATATTTAGCTGCATTACTTTGAACCGCTTTAAACGTATAATGTCTTTGAATGCTCTAAAGAAAAATTATACCCTCAAAATGATGTCTTAGAAGTTGAACTGTATACTTTGGAAATCATATTTATATTGTAAGTCCCGAAAGCATCACAGGTTGCTTTCGTCTGTAAGTCTGTCTTCTACTTTCTGTGTAACAGCGTGTATTTGTATTTCCTCACTAGCTCAATACTCTTCAGTCTGAAGGCCCAGGTATGCAAACCCATCAATACTGTACCTCACCTGAGCAGTCCCACAGAGCTGAGAGGGGTTACTCGTGTGACTATAGGTGCTCACAAAATGTGTTTGCAGAAAAAGGCTTTCATTTGGTAGTGAGGACACATGGTTAATAACAGCACCAAGACACCAGTAAATGGGGTCAGTGTTTATTGAAGATGTGGACACATTTTTCTGCAAGTTATTTGACATTAACCTAAATTATTGCTATTATAATTCAGTGTATTATTTCTTATGAAAACACACTAGTCCTGTGAAAGGGTAGTTGCCAAAAAATGTGTTGAGTCTTGCTGCTTTATTGTTTATTTGCATTTAGTATACATTTTGGTTGTTGAAGTGTAGCTAGTTTCATAGAGAGGCAGAAGGCTAGATCAGTCAAAAAAAATTATAAATAAGCTTCATACTGTACATTGAGTTTTGCAGCTAGAGTAGTATGTGTGTTCCTACGTAGTATTTTTTATGCTTTAGGGTATTTTTGTTTGTTTTAACATGTAAAGGAATAAGCAGATTACTTTGAAATAGAGCTAATTTTACATATAGTGGGGGAATGTTGTCTGAAAAATTAAAATTAGAAAACATTACAGAGGCTGCCTTTGGCTTTATTTTGTCTGTAGCAAGTCCAGCAGGTATCTGTCAGATCCAGATGCTTAAGCCAGGGGCCAAGTTTGTGTGGCATCCTGTAACTGAGGAAAGTCTTTTGCAGCGATGAAGTTCCCCATCTGGGATTTAAGTAAGATTGTTGGCTAAACAAAAGCATAAAGGCAGCAAATTTAGGGTTGGTTTTTTTTTTTGTGCATGGCAATTGCATGAAATAGGATTGGGGTTTCAAAGTATTTTAAATCATTTAGCATAATTTACCTTTGTCGTAACTCCACTGACTACAGTTAAATTAAACCAAGAATTTGACCTTGTAAGTCTACAAATTTCAGTGTCAGGCAGCTCAGGTCTATATAGAGACACTTAAGCTTAGTAAAGCGGCAAGAATAATATATAAATGGTAATGTGTGATAAAAATATTAACTCTAGTAACATTATTTCTCTCAAAATTTATATTCATTACTTTTTTTACACAGAAGTTCAGAAGTGCACTTCTTAGTGGCATTGGGATATGTGGAGATAAGCATAATGCTGGTACAGAAATGTATCAGAAATAAGATTCAGTTCTTACTGCTCCAGACACTCCATGTGTGCCTACCGTGTATGTTGCAAATCCCACTGAAGTTAATGGAAGTAAAGCCTGTTTGTAACCCTCGTGGGATACTGGTTTCAGAATCTGCAAGGTCAGTTATGTTCTCAAAAGGCATTATTAAAACTTGCATTTTCAGGTTTACAGAATACTATGAACAGTGAGGACAGCTTCTGAGACACATCCAGAGTAACTTTATTAACCGATATTACATCAGACCAACATCCATTAGCAAATCAAAATCTGTCTCAGTACGTTTATTTCTCAGTATGATTTTACAAAAAATAATATGAAAAACATTCCGAAAGTTAAAACAGCCTCTAATGCTGTTTGGCTTATTTTTTCCTCTCTTTTTTTCCCCCTTTTTTGTAACAAAATATAATTTGCTCTGGAGGTGTCTAGGATTTGCTAATTTCAAGGAAAGCATGCAACGCAGTTTCGAGTATTTTTTCATTCACCTTAGGGCATATACTCAGCTGGTGCAAATCAGCACAGTCCTGTTGACTTCTACAGCACTGTATCAGCTTCTACCGGCGAAGCAGCTGGCACGACGAGTTTTAGCATTTCAAGTCACTTTACCTACATATGCAGTAGGATTTTATTTTGCAAGGTGGAAAGTTACCTACGGTGCAAACTGTACTACCTAGACTACCATTGATACCTATTTACAGGACATGATTTCACTGTATCACTTCATACTTGAAATTCATGATGTTCTTTTAATCAGGGTACAAACATGAAAAGGTGCGTGTGTTACTGTTTCTTTTAAAGGTGCATCATTTTTTTTTATTCTGTGTGCTTAATAATTACTGTTCAGTGTTCTTTACGTTCTTTGCATTCAGCGTTAAAACCACCTATGTGTGAAACACAGTATCACCTACAGAGGTACAGAAAAATGTAAGAGTGATTTCTTGAATTGTTACTGAAATATACTGGTTTACCTTATAGTCATCGATATGACATCGAGGGGCTACAACATGCAGACTGTGGTATATAAAAGTATTGCTGTGCATGAAATCTTGCAGCCTCTCCTCTTCTCGCAGAGCTGCCGATTGCCATATACGCATTGGAAAAAAGTATGTTTCTGCTGTACAGAATGGCTGGGAAATAATGCAGACACTTTGGAAACTCCCGAGCTCCCTTTGCAAGCTTTCAAACAAAGCCCTTTGATCTAACTGCATGCCTGCTCTGTGTCCCAAATTTCACCCTGTGGGGCTTTCTGCTTTAGGAACACCCTCAGCTGGGGCTGCTTTACACTGACTGCATTGAAGTTCATCGGAGCATACTCTTTCAAGCATGCACCTTACCATATAACATAGTCTTTAGCTTTTACGAGTTTGTAAAGATGGTTGACTGCAAAAATAATCATGTGTCAATACAGCAAAATTAAATTAAGGCACACAGAAGGTTATCAATGTTGTATTATATCAGAATTACAGTCCTTTGGAACTGAACGTTTTGCTGCTGGCAGTGCAAGAAAAGCAAAGTTGTGTATTTATTGTTGGGTGCTGAGGGTTCAGTATGAAAATCAATATAATAAAAATTTTCACGGTGTCAAGTTCTTTTTAGTTGTTCCCAAATTATTGGAAAGTAAAAAGGCAAAGAATTAGTTTTGTATTTAAAACTGCTTTCCTGAGGTTTACTTCACCTTTCTAGCTATATTTTTCTTTTATCTAAAAATGTAAAATGAATACAAATGCAGTAAGTATTGTATATTAAATACAGAAAATTAGCAACATTGTTTTCTAGTTTTTATGTTTGCAAGTGTTTTTCTCAACACTCTGGGTATTCTAGGGAATCAACAAACATACACACGACCAGACACAGAAACGTAAGGACATGCTCACCCGTTCAAGCACCTTACCATATACCTTTAGTTTTATAAAAATCTAACCTCATTTGTCCTGATTTCTCATTTCTGAATTACTTTATTGCTTACCTAGGATTAATTCCCTTTAAAAAAATCAAAATTTGAGCGATCACTTTTTCTTTCGAGGGCAGAACATTGGTGCAATTGCTATGAACACTACATGGTTCAGCACTCGTTTGTCTTTACTGAAATCATCTTTGTGTTGGTTTAGGCAAATTGTGCTTTAATTCAGCTATAATGGCTCCAGTCATTCATGAAATGCAGTATTTTCCCCAAATGTTACTTGATCCAACTGTTGCGCTAATGTGTGTGGTATTTGTGTATTCCTAAAGGTTCTGCTGCTTTCATCTTCCCTCTTTTAAGAAGCTGAGCACACTTTATTGATTGACTGTTTTTTCTCAATTGGCTCTAAGTATGACTAGTAGCATTTCTGGGTTCACAGAAATGGTAACAATGCACAGTTTGAGTCAAACACAAAATGACACAACATCAGACTCCAAAACCAGATGCGTATTTTCTGTCACTCCAACCAAAAAATCTTCATCAAAACAACTCCAGTAAAGCTTCAGCTTATTGCAAAGATCATTAAGTGCTCTTTAGAGCAGGATACAAGTAGTTTTGACTAACAAGGCCTCCACTGAGCCACCAGACATAAGAATCTAAAAACTTTTAGCTCAAGCATCCAGATTTCAGCTTCTAGATGGAAGCTCTAGACAGAACTGGCTGCAAAGCTAACCAGACCCCAGAGCCGCAAAGGATTTTGTAACTGAGAACGAAAACTTTGTGCTGCCCCTAGAAACTGTAAGGAACCATGAAAGGCCTTTACAAAACATAGCTGTATGCGCTGCAGGTGCGACGCAGCATTAAATAAAAACAGCAGCTATCTTTACATTATGTGACATTCCAAATAAGTCTTTAAGCAGATGATAAGATGTCAAGCAGCACTCCAGCCAGGGACAGACACAAAATCAACTGCAGTGAGACCGGTGGCTGAGCAGAACAGTCAGCGTCGTAAATCCCCGTATTAGCCACAGCTAATGTGTTGTGAAAAAGGGAAAAAATCATGGAAATATTCACCAGATTAAGTAAGAGCTACCATAGACATCTGGATGCTATTGGGTGTTTTATTTCTAATAGTGCTGGGGGCAAGATACCACAGAAAAAAATCCAACAGTCTGTGGACAATTACGGAACAAATTCTTCAGACAGGAATTTTCTTCCTCGCCCTCATCTGTGAGAAGGAAACTTACCTCATGCGTGAAGTTCATAAAACTCAGTTACGGAAGAGAAAATTATATTTAAAAAAAAAATCCATTAAGGAAAATACTAAGGACCTTGCAGAAATAAGCACAAATGTTATTCTTCTCATTATTCACTTAAATGTTCTCATCCTCTTTGCCTCAGAATTATCTAACGACACTAGATGTCACATGCTTATTAGCACCATAGAAACAAATGTTCATTTTAAAAGATCTAAATGCCTTGTCTTTGTCTATCATGTGCCTGCCATTTACTGATACATGGAAAGCAAGATTTACAGTATCTGTATCATTCCTCGTTTTACATCCTTCAGTTACGTTTTTTCCCCCCTCTTTGTTAAACAAGGTCATCTTTCAGTCTCCTGTCACACAGAAGTCCTTTCTCTAAGTATTTTCATCCATTTTTAGAAATCTGATTTAGCTGGCTGAATGGTCTGGCTGGACTCCCAAGCCTCCTTCGCAGCCAGGGAAGAAAAGCTAACGGGAGTCTAATTAAAACACCCCAGCGTGTCCAGCGAAGGACTCCCTGCTCCCCACTGCCTGCACAGTGAAGGAGGGACCCCGCACCCCTGGCTTCCCGCAACGTCAGGTCTTCGTGTGGCCAGGCGCCGGACACCAGCTCAAAGCCTCAGGGTGCATGGCACTGGATGAATTCAACTCTCCTCACTCAAATTTGGTCAAAATATTTCTGAAAAGCAATCCTGCCCTGGCAGACCTGACGCAGCTTTGGTACCATGCTGCTGCAGCTGAGCTGAAGCCCGCGGAGACCTGCAGCCCTGGCACCAGGTTGGCACAGGGACAGACAGCCAGCCACGCCTGGGGCCACCCACCTGTCACCAAAGGCTGCAGCAGCGCTGGGGACAGCCGGCGTGGGTGGCATCAGTCACCTCGACCTGGACAGCATGGGCGTCCTCCAAAATGGCCCAAACCTAACGTGTTCAGGGCGACGGCATCACCACGCTTCGCAAAAGGGCCGCCATAGCATGCTTAGTAACGCTCCTGATCTCATTTCTTATATATTTTAATGCAGTTTGTTTCTTCTGTCTTCAAATGTACCTCTCCAGCATCACGGGCAGCGCAGTGAGAACTTCAGCCTGCTGCACGTCCAAAGCAGCTATCCTTGGTTTAGAATGTACCAACCATCTTCCGAGGAACTCGTTACCCCTTCCCTTATCACTACCTTGCAGTTTGCAACAGTACATTTTATTTGCAATTGACCAAATTTTACAGGCAGTTCTGGTGTAGTCACCATCTTAGTTTTCTTCTGGTTCCTCACAGCCCGCTCGTGGCTTTCCCGGGTAATTTGGTATCACAAATCCCCGTGGGCTCACCAATTTTTCCAGCCATTCCCAAGTACGATGCACCCAGCAGCGCCATTTCAGAAACAAAACTCCATTGCGCTTTGTATGATTAGTCTCTTAACATGTGATTACTGTTCTTCGTTTTTACAAGGCTGTAACTAACGTGGTAACTTTTAATGGTAACACTTTCAGAAAAGGGTATTTGTAATTCCACATTAGTAGATCCTGGTAACTCCCAGGCTTCTCTTCGCATTTCCATTAACCTCACGCAGTATTAACCTTGTCAGTATTACAAGGTTCTTTATTTTGCAGCGCAGACAGCTAACAAGTGTTGAATATGCACTTTTTTTCTTCAAATAGAGACCCATTTCACTGCATTCTATGCCAGGACAGGCTGCTATTTCATTATACCTATGCATCTGCTGAGGAAAAAACCCCACGGCAGCTCCACCTGTAACTGACTACTAGAGAGATCAGGAGAAAAACCCCCTCAGAATGCAACGCCATCCTCTCCCTCTCCTCTGGGACGTTTATTCCCGACGGGCTCTCCGGGCCCAGCACCCCCGGGCACAACCGCCCCTTCACGTTTTATTTCTCCCCTCAGAGCCGCCCTCCGCTGCTCCAGC
>Ga0181612_172640_pt1 | contig 11769 bp, 4 predicted proteins | sample HoacroProtozoa21_FD_119630 | JGI IMG/M metagenome (GOLD analysis project Ga0181612, IMG submission 119630) | Hoatzin crop microbial communities from Cojedes, Venezuel. Combined Assembly of Gp0051906, Gp0051904, Gp0051908 | reverse complement strand
ACAGGGTTACCAGTGCTCTGGCAGCTGGTGAGTCATACTCAGCAAAGAGGACTTAAACCCATCTCTTATCAGTGAACTGACTGACACTGAACCCATTTCTTATCAGTGAGATGATTAAAAACCGTGCTCTAGTGTTAAAAGAATGGGAAACCATCAAACCTACTGGACAATAGGTGAGAACAGGCAGGATGGTTTAGTGCTTTCCACAGAATTGAGATATCTTCACCCTTCTTCTCCAGCTGGCGTGCTGGCTGTCACTTTTTTGTAGGTTTGACTAATTTCAAATACTTTGGTTTAGTAAAGGTGAGCATTGGAAAGAAACTAAACATTAATTAGGCTGCCTTTCTTCTGTCCTAAATGAAGTAAAAATGCAATACTTTGTCAAAGTGATGGTGGATTTTTGCTGCCCTCAAAAAAATTTATCACTTAATTAACACCCTTCAGTATAAGAAGAAAAAGGTGTTAATTAGAGAGAGTACCAATTTAAGTAGCTTGGTCCTCAGGTTTTCAAAACCCAGATGATGGGTGAAGTGGGAAAATGGGGAGAGGAGAGGAGGAGGGCAGCTGCTTATTGTAGTTTTCTTTGATACTCTGATGCAAGTTTTAAGTGAGACTGTTGCTGCGTAATAAAGGTGAAAATAAGCTAAAGGGAGGCCAGAGCAAAGCCAGCTGAGAAGCGCTTTGTGGACTGCTCAAGATTATCTGTGCCTTCATACTTTATTGAAGTCTTTACAGCTAGCACTTGGTTTCATCCCCTTTCCTGAAACTGCAGTCTGCCTGGTCATTCCCTGGAGCTTCAGTCACGCTTTGAACCCCTGAGTCCTGGTGTCAGTACCAGACTTCCCTTGGAAAGAGTTAATTGTCTCCGAGACAGTACAAATGCAGCGTTTCAGGAGCATGTGAAGTGTTTGCAGCTGGTTATATTATGTTCTTCCCTTTTGAATCCTCATAACTGCAATTTTTTTCTTAATTCCAGTACAGAAGAGGAAGCGATGTATCCAGTTGCTCTGAGGCATGTGCCAATGGTGGTAAAGCTTCACTTCATTTTATCTGTGCAGAGCCTAGGGTACTTGGAAAAGCTGGAAGAATGAAGGAAAAAAAAAAAAAAGTTAGACTGCATAATCCAGAATACCAATTAGGAAAAAGGTGTGAAAACTGTTTAATGACAAGACCTCACTGAAAGCTTAAACCCTCATGCCTTTGGTGGCAGAAATTTCATTCCAAGGCTGATGGCCTTTGCTGGAGTAACATATCAATATCTCACCTGGAGTGTTTCGGATAACACTGGTCTGTAGAACATATAACACTTCACTTTGGCAAAAATATCTGGTGTTTTGCTATTCCAGTTAGGAAAGGCATTCCTGAAGGCATGTATTTACAGAAATTAATTACACCATATTAACAGGAAAGTCTTTTAATGGGTTCTCAGAGACACAGGGAAACAAAAAGGGCTAGCTTAGCTCTGCTTTATTCAGTCTATAAATAAGTGGAATCTCAGGCAAAGCTCTCAACCAGTGCACGAAAATAAAATCTCCAGAAGTGTGCTAAAGGCCTAAGAGCAGTGGAGAAGCAGTGAAATACAGACATATGGTGGGCTAATAGGACAAATAGGAAACATCAGCCTCTTGCTGTTTACATGATGGTTTTCCTTGTGAATACAGACAATCTGTAAAGCATTCAGTCCCTAAGCAGTCTACATTTTATCTGTGTATTGTGGGTTCATAGAGAAAATCAGGTTTATTTTTGCACTGTCTTTGCAAACTCTGAGTTTTGAGCTGTTGTCTTTCTTCATATGAGTGGAATTCACCACAAGATAAAGATGAGATCAGGATAGGATAGGAGCATTGTCTTGCTTGATGGAGATGTGTGCTTCTTTGCCCCCGCCTGTAAAATTGCTTTGTTACAGTTATGTCCCTTGTAGTTGAAAACGTCCTTGGAAATACATTGCATTTCCTTCGTTTGGGTCACCTTTGTGTGTTCTTGTGTGCATGTCATGCTTTGAACCTTGCCGAAAAGCCTCTTGTACTCTTGGACTTCATAGCTTCTTGTTTCCCCATCTTGGCAAACTCTGTTTTCAAGGCAGTCTCCTCTTGCTATTTTATATTGGTGGTCTTGTGCTTTTTTTTTATCTTTAATTTTTAGGCTTGATATATGTAAACCCAAGATAAATTAGTTTGTTCTACATTGTTAATGCTTTTTGCAATGCCTGCATTTCATTTAAACCTGGTTGTTTCCGTCTTTGCTGAGACCGGTTTAACATTTCGTTTCCTCAGCTAGCACTTACCTACAATATCTTAAGGCAAAACCTAGCTTTATTTTTTTAAAACCCTTTCTTTAGACCAGGCTTTATCCTGGGAAGATCAATATACCCTCTGCTTTGCTTCTCCAGTGCCATTGGCATTGATTCTTTTGCAGCCTAGTGCATCTTGTGTTAAATGTCAGTAACAAAAAGCTATTTAAATCAATAGCGCAGTCATTTCTGCAACTTGAGGATGATTTTGTCAGGTACTGCTTTCTCTGTGTGCTTAGACTGGTAGACCACCGCTAGCATATTTTATAATTATTGCTGCTGTCTTTATCAAGATCCTATTTTGTGTGTTCATTCTAGCAGGTGAGGTGGCTGGGAAACTCTTTGGTCATTGCAATACTGCTTTTAAGCTAATTAGGAATTGTTTTTTGTGTCGCTTTTTTATTTGGGCTCCAGCCAAGGTAGAATACAAGCCGCTCTACAGGCTTCAGAAGTTGGTCAAAATTACTGTTAAATATTTCCACACGCTTCTAACGTGTAAATTTCTAGTTATGTGCTGTATTTAATCCTGCAGTTACATGGTCACTTCAACAAGAGGATAAGCCTTGTTCCTTCTCCCACCCGCACCTCTTCGGAGGTACGTGGTTACCGATTCTTCTCTGGCTTCTGTCGATGAGGGCAGTAGCTGCAGTTGGAAAGGGTGCTGCTGCCGTGTGAAATGGGAAGGGGTGTTGCTAGTATGTAAAGCTGCGACTCATTTGTATGCCAAAGCTGGCTTGGCCTCGCTTGCTTTTGGCCAACAGGTAGCTCATAAATACTGGCAGAAGAAATATTAATCTGAAAAGGCGTCTTTCGTTGATAAAACCTTAGTAATGAAAACAGTTTGCTTGGGAGCAGTAAAGCTTAAGCTTTTACGCTTGTTTAAACTCTCCTTCTTTAGGCTTCTTGTCCACTCTCCTCTTCCAAACTCTACATTTGTTTAAGATGAAGGTTTTCCAGCTTTCTGGCTCTGGGAATCTGCTGTACATGTTTTTCTTACTGCATATGGAAATTTTTGGCTGCCCTTTTGAATAGCTCTTCGCTTCTCCCCCACTCCCAGTTCAAGTGCACCTGTCTCAGAATACATTGGGTTTTGCTAATCTGGATTTAGTCGTTCTTCACTACAGTACAAGTTTTAACATGCGCATTTTGCAAATGTGAAGCGCCCTGCTGTGCACTAGGTTTCATTCACCTTTGGCAGAGCTGTATGTAGACTAATTTCTTTCTTTTAATTTTAGAGCATTAGTCCATTGCTTTCCTCACCTTTATCCTCACAATTGGTAGTGGAGATCGAATCTTCACTAAGCAACATCACTTCAGAAGTGATTTAAAATTGTTGCCACTTGTTCTTTGTTCTATTCTTCAAACAGATAACCATCAACTATTAATGAGAAAAAAAGTTGGTTGGAAACCTAATAGCGTACTTGGATAGCTACACCTTCTGGACCATCATGCGTTCTTCTTTTTGCATTCTGGTACATCATGAAAATTTATGAAGACCTTGTGAGGGATATTTAACAATGGATTGTCCCTTGTTCTGTTGTGTGCGATAGCAATTAGCTTTAAAAATATCCCAAACCTGAACAACCCTCCCCCTCAAACAGCTCTTTCTTTTAATGAGGAAAACTCGCTGTGTAACACTAACGCATTCATGACTGTAATGAAACAAATACAGTTGCCAATGTAATGAAAATTTACAGTATTGAAACTTCATAAGAATATTTTCTTGTAAGCACTTGAAGGTGCTTATTCCTATTGTATTTGACATTAAAGATTCACTTAAGATTTGGGCTATTCTGCTGCTTCTATACAATGTTAAGGAGTGATCTATGAATTATCACCTCCATCCTCCACCTTCCAGGAGCCCTGACCTTTGCAAGCGTTTGAATGTTGGCTCTGATTTTGCTCTGCGATTCTGCACGGGGGCTGACGCTTGCAAGCTGAGGATAAAAATCATTCTTGCAAGTAGTGCTTCCTGCAGTTTGCACTTTGGAAACAAGACAGCCATAAATGACAAATAAGGGCAGATTTTCAGGTTTAAACAGGTACAGTATAATCACTTTAACAAAACCTTGACCTCTTGGCTTGATCTGTTTGTATTTTGATATGTGTTTGTTCTTTTGATGCGCCTGTCTCTGGAATTGTGCAGAACGTGGTAATAACAAAGCAGTGAGTGCTGTGCTTGGAGAAGACCAAGTAAGGAAACTGTTGGGCTCCAAAAGCCTCTTACGTAAGTGATGAAATCTGTCTAGTGTCATTTTCTGTTTGGTTTTGAACACTCATGGAAAGAACTGCCAATTGCCAAAAAGCAGGAGCACTTCAATTTCCAGTCTCCTGTTGTGTTACAGGGAGCAGTCTTTGTAATATTTAGCCTATTTCCCCCCCCCCCCTTCTTTTTTTAAACATACCTGTTTGGTACTGGCAGTTTTCAGCTGTCTTTGTAGCTTCTGGCTGGATATCTTAATTGGAAGTGGCCCTCTGGCAGATGTACAGTAGCTGAAAGCATTGCCTCAACTTACTGGTGCTGTTGGATGTTATTCCCTTTGATGTTTCTGAACGGCTGAAAATGAAAAACATTAGCCTGAGCTGCTTGTGTAGAGTTTTCAATAGCACTGCCAGTCCTTTGTAATGCAAGGTCTTTATTAATTTGTATATGGAGGCTTTTCTGCCACCTTCATTCTGACTTCCAGGGTTTTATTCTAAGCTGGAATACCTTTTTAAAGAGCGCTTTTTTTCTCTTGGTGAGGCAGGGAGGGCCACCAAATACAGTTTGTCTTTTGTCTTTGCCATTGTTCTGGAGTTACCTGTGTTGATGACATGGTTACTCAGAGGGAGATGGAGTGTTGCATTGAAATTTATCGTAATCTAAGACATTGTTTTTTAAGAGGATTTGAAACTGATGGAAAGGTGGGGTTTAAAACTTAAACTCAGAGAATATTTAGGAAGGGGACCGTTTGATGCAGTTCATAGAATCATAGGTTGGAAAAGACCTCTTAAGATCAAGTCCAACCGTCAGCCCAACGCCACCAAGTCATCCAGTTTAATCTTTTTAAATTATTTTTAGGCTTTGTGCAAAAGTTGTTGCACTTTTAACAGCTTAGGGAATGCAGAATCAGATTCAAAACCAAAAGCTTTTGACAGCCTGCTTTATTTAAATTACTGATAGTCCTTTTAAGAAAAGGATTTACAGTACTCTTTCATATCACATCTGTCTGTTGTGTAGCCCCAGCAGCAGTGCAGCTCACAGTTGTTTTAAAACACACAATTACACCCTTTCATCCCTGCCACAAAGGCTAGGTAAGAAGCCTTTCTTGCAGAAATGGTTGCTTAGGAGCCAGGATAGCTGGGAAGTAGGACTGAATTGCGGATTTAGGGCGTTGGGTGTCCTGGCCTTTGATTTCAGGGATCCGTTTCGTGACAGGGGAGTTAATCGTCTTTGTGCATTAGTGTTTCATGGAAACTGGGAACCTGTAGAAGGGGGATCGCTTTCTGAGCAGTCTTCCGTGAGCTACCCTTATCTCTTCGGCTGTGGCTGGCACTTCAATGTTATGGTGGAAGGTAGGAAAAAAGGCTGTAGTATAGGAGAGAGAACCACTAAGATTTGGAAAGAAGCTAGCCTATGCCGTATGCTACTGTTTTAGCCTTTTGCATCTAGCAAACCGTGTTGAGATAAATGCCAGTCTTGCTGTTTGATGTATGCCTCTATGGGAACAGAAAGTCTTTCTCGTTCAGCATCCCTTGAAATGTGGACAGTTCAGCAGAGCAAGATCATAACCCGGTCTCCTGTGTTACCTCAAGCAGCAGTGTGAAAACAGTGTGATCCTTGTTAACCTCAAGAAACAACAATGGTGGTCTTAGCGTGGTTTGTACCTGCTAGTAATTAAGGTCCTGCTAGTGCAATAGCTTTTTCTCTCTCCCTGCAGCAATGGGTTATTTGCTGTAGGATTTCTACTGAGCATAGAGCTCACCTCCTTTAGTGCTGGAGTACAATGCTGGAGAATCTTTGTCAAATGAGTTTGTAATCGAAACTATTTCTGAGGTTAATATATTTTGAGTGTTTGTTCTTGGAGCTGGTACTTGCAGCTACTGCACAGTTGCTCTTCAGACAGGACTGCGCCAGCAAGGAACAGTTCTTGTGTGTGCTCGAGAGACTCTTGGTCTTGTTTTCTTTCCCAAATGATTCTTTAGAGATACATCTCTAGTGCAAACTTCCCGTGTAATTGTCTGTCAATGTAGAGCCGTTTGTTTCACTGTTTCATGAGTGTGGTCAAATAATGGAGGGGTGGAGGGAATGCTATTTAATGAGCGTGCATCCGAAATTTTTCCAACGCTTGAAGTCCACCTTTCCATTTTCTAAAATCCGTTGAATTGTCTTTCAGCCCTCTTCCTGAAAATAAGCCGTGAATTTGAGGAGGGGGATGAAACAATTGGAGTCTTATCAGCTGTATGGCACTCTAACTCTGCTTGCTGATGAGAAGTCCTGCTGCCCAGGGAACACAGCAATATGTCAGGTTTTGCTGCATAATCTGTCTGGCCAGCTGTATTCTAATCTTTTAGTTTTGGGGGGGCTGGTGGGGGAAGAGACTAGCTTTCAGGCAACACTTTTCAACAGATACCTTGGAAAATAGGATTGAAGGACAACTTAATATGTCTGTGCCCTTAACACAGCTCTGAAGCTGGTAAGTACTGAAGGATTTCAAGCCATAATAAGGATATTTTGGCCTGATCACGAATGTCAGCATGGCATCTTGTTTCAGAAGGCAAAAATCGTGTGGTCTGTTGAAGTATGAAGATGCTGTCTGTTTGCTAACTAACGAAATGATCTTTTGGCCTGTGTGTGTGTATATACCACTGAAACTCACTTTACCTTAGAAGGTTGTGAGATTCCTAGAGCTGTGGTGATCTAGCTACATCAGGAAAGTAGGTCACTTGTATCTGGGGGAATTCCCTGCCTCGGAAGTCCAAAATAGATGAAAGAAAAGGTCAAAGCGGAGTTCACAATTGTGAACTGCCTAGGGCAGAAGGTTAGGGTTTTGCCCTTGTTTCCCCTGTAGATAGGTCATATAAAGCAATAAAACTCTTCAGAGAAAGCGGCCATGAACACTTAACACTTGCCAATTACAAGGTCCACACAACGGAAAAAGACTTGAAAACCCATCAGTCTGCTCTACGGCTTGGAAGTACCTCCTAGCTGGTGTGCGTTGCGGCCCGTGGCTTCCCAAGCCCAGCTGCCGCGATGGATCCCCCGGAGTGGTGAGGACAAGCACTTGGTGCCATGAAGCCATGCCTCCCGTGAATGCTCTGAGCGGGAGTGTGCTGTGCTCAAACTATCGACCTTCACCGGCAAGTGCTCCGTGTTATGCTTTTTCTATGAAAGTTGTGTTACTGTAGATGCTGATGTCTTATCTAACTGTCTGTTTTCTGCACCTCATTGCTTTGTTCTTTATAAGATCTTTTGTTTTCTGCTGCTCTGTCACTGCGTTTCTGCTGCCCCTCCCTCTAGCTGGGTTTGTCAAGTCGCCCATGTCAGAAACTAAACTCACGGGGGACGCCTTTGAACTGTACTGTGATGTGGTTGGGAACCCCACTCCAGAGATCCAGTGGTGGTATGCTGAAGTCAACCGGGCTGAGTCTTTCAAACAGCTGTGGGATGGCGCTCGGAAGCGCCGTGTCACCATTAACACTGCCTACGGGGCGAATGGGGTGAGTGTGCTGAGAATAACCCGCCTTACCTTGGAAGACTCTGGGACTTACGAGTGCAGGGCCAGCAACGATCCCAGGAGGAATGACTTGAGGCAAAATCCCTCCATAACGTGGATTCGAGCCCAGGCTACTATAAGCGTCCTTCAGAGTGAGTCCAGCGCCCTACAGTAGTGGTACCGTAGTATCTAGAGGCAGTCTAGTGACCCTTACCCTCCCGTGACCCTGGTAAAACCCTTTCCTACCCTGTCCTGTCGTTTTGAACCCGAGGCTGCTCCTCTGCCTGTAGTGCTGACGTTGTCTGCCGTTTGTGTCTCTTCTCCGTAGGATCAAAGGACTTGGGAAAATCTATGGAGCCGTATTATAGCTTCTGTGTGAAAACAAGCCCGGTGTTGAATTTGTGTTTCTTCCCTATGCCCTTTAGTTCTGTAGTAGATTTCCAGCCACCCTAATGCTGGCTTCTCCGTGAGTGCCTTTATATTTGATTTCTGTGTTCTTCCCAGGTCTAACTGTTTTATTTTTATTTCTTCTGTTCTCTTGGAATTTCTCTGCCTTCTGACGTGGTTTTGGTTGCATATATGCTTCTGTACAAATCCTTTGCTTTCAGTTACATGTGACCTGTAATGTTTAGATTTTTCCATGAAGTCGTGGTGTTTCTTTTCCTTTCTGAACAGCAACGTGTTCCTAACAAGTTCTCTGATGCAGCAGCACTGAACTGGTGCAGTTATTCTTAATCCAGCCAACGAAAGGAGGGGTGAAATATCCTCCCCCAGTGTTGAACTAATAACTCCAGCTAAGTGACTTTCATCTGAGAATGCAACTTTTGGCAGCAGAAAAGCTTTCAAAAGCAGAGAATATAGTTGACCCAGAATTGCTTTTTGTTCTTTATTGTTACAAGACTTTTCTGCATTCAGCTCGCTTTTAAAGCCATCCCAGATGAGTTTGGAAATTTATATCGTCACAGTCAGTAGAGAACCACCCTCTTTGATTTTGTGAGATGCAGAACTCTTGCGTTTGCGAACAAGATGAAGCAAATGTCTAATGAGCTATAGGTAGAGTGAATTAAATCTGCAACATGAGCCTGCTGCATGGAGGTCCAGGAGTACTTGCTTTCTCAGTGTCCTAAGGTGACAAAGAGTAGAGCATAGGTCTTGTCTTGCTATTGTGTTCTGTGCATGAATGAACCTTTTATGTGCCTCTCGGAGTTTTGTCTGGGTAAAAAAATATCAAACTCTAATTATGCTATATTTTTGGATACATTAAAAAACAAAACCAGCCCAAAACTTTCCCTAAAGCGTGGTGCTGCAGTCCACACTGCTGGATCAGAGAACTTCCCGCTGGAAAACGGAAACAACATTGATATATGTGGAAAAATAGACCGTGAAGCCAGTGTGGATTGACTTGAAAATTTAAGTGGCGTTGTGTCATTCACCTCAAACCATTTCAGCTTTCAGTCCTAATGCTTGATTCCTCCTTTGTCCTTTGAGGTCCCGAAGGACTCTGAATTAGATTGCTTGCATGACCTACAACAGCAAGAGTTGTGTAATTTTAGGCAATGATGCTATCTTAAGACAAAGCTAAAAAATTTGTCTTCTGAAGACTAATGTTCCCTGGAAATCTCCCCTGCCCCTGTGAAGACCTTTAGTTTTTTTTAAGTGTGGCAAGCCTATGGTGGTCCTGTGCTCCTCTCTTTTGTGTCCAGTCAATTTTAGTAACCTACTGAGGGAGAAAATCCTTTTCATATGAAAAGTCACCATTTGGGAATGAATTACCGTGAAGATGTCTCCATATGGAAAGTGGGTTTTCGCTCTCTGAAGCTATTGATACTAACCTGCTCCGGGGACTGAAGTTTTAACCTTTCATCTTCCTCCCCAGTTAACATCATCTTGTTGCATCTGGTGCTACTAATTCTGGAGTGTGTATCATGGCTTTGTTGCTAAGTGCCTTGTGCCTGGGGTAATAATTCTGCTTTTGTGCTTTACTCATGGTGAGGGAAATGTGGAACCGAATACTTTAATGCTTTTACTCTGTAATATTATGTACGTTAAGAGACCTGACCAGCTGCTTGCTTGGGAAACAGACCACTGGGACATCAGATTCCTGCGTGACCATGCTGGAAATGGAGATAAGGGGGGGAAGAAAGTTTCCAAGCCGTCGCTGGAAGGTGGAGACCATCTTGCCTGAAGCTGCCCAGAATGTCTCAGCTGCTGTGTTGTGTGCAGGATTTGTCTTAGAAATGGGAATTTTCTGACTGAGCAGTGTTGGAGTTTCCCACTAATGGTGGCCATTTTGCTGCTGGCCTTATGTGACATCAGCATCACTGAAGGGGTACATCAAATGTATCAGAAGAGCACAACCTCTTGTCACTGTCCTTTAAATTGCAGCTTGTCTGCAATACCAGAACTTGAATGTAGAGAGATCAAGTGCAACTCGATTTTTAAAAGTTAGCACCCAAGAACTAGCATCTGGCTTCTGTCTCATTCCTAATATGGATAAAGAATTTCACATACTGATGGTTGGGGTTTTTTTGGTTGGTTTGGTTTTTAACTTTAAAACCTGATCTTACATAAAATGAGCAGTTTAAGTGATGTGTAAAAAGAGCCTCTTCAGCATCTTGCCCTTTGAAGTGCACATCCTTCTCTGGATGTCGCTGTCCCAGTAGTATTCTGTTTGCAGTTTGTCTCCTAGAATTAAATCAGGCTAGGTTACTGCCCAATTGCCACCTTATTTTTTTTTTTCAATAAACAAATTAATGTAAAATATGTAAATAATGCTGCCATTGCCTTTAATTTTATTAACCTGAAACTTTAGAAGTTGCGAGTCAGACACAGAAGGCCCCAGCAAACTCTAGCAAAGCAAGTTTGAGATGGCCATAGATATTTTCTGGCCATCGCAGCTTAGCAGAGACGTAGGTAAGAATAGGTGTGAACTAGCAGAAGTAATCATTGGAGCTCTGGGCAGGTTATTTTGGATGTTCTGGTTCATCAGTGTGAGAGGCTGAAGAATCCATTATCAGCAGAACATGAAAGCCAGAAGATTACCACTGTCAGACCCCTTCTGGATTAAGTCTTTAACTTTCTGCTTTTGGTAGGGACTAGACTCATGTTTTTTTGTGACTTATTCCTGTTGCTAGCATTTGTCTAATGCTGTCTGATGGCAGGATGTATGCTTTCCCCTTCCAGGATCGCTGCAGGCCGATCACCACTTTAGGTTGCATCTCAGCACAGACAGCATCAGCATCTGTTGTAACGGTGCTTGCTAGATGCATTGCAGTCTCTGTTACAGCGGCCTGAAGCCTGTCCTGCCAGCGTCCTCCTCCTAAAAGGAAACCACTGCATTTATTTTGCAGGCTACAGACTTGAAAACACTGCTTTCCTCATCAAAGAAAAACATTTAAAAAAGAACGTAGTATGATCTGTGACTTTAGTAACAGTTTATTTCTCTAGATAAATGTTCTGACACCAAATTACTATTTCAAACGAATTACTAAAAATATTTCCAGAGTTCTGTTAGTATTTTTCTGAGAATGCAGACAAGCTTTTTCTAGGGGATGGAAAGCATACAGGGCAGTTCGATAATGGCATGGCTTTAACAAAACAATTTTGTACCCCGTAGGACCCAAACAGATCCTTGCACAGTTAAAATTCCCAGCGTGAGAACAATGTGGCAGAAGCAGAGTTAAAAATGTGTGAGAATAGCAAAGTGTCTATAAAAAGTGTCAAAAACCCCTCTGTTACTACAGTACCTGCCAGTTTTTCTGCAGTTAAATGATAGTACTAGTT
>Ga0181612_128025_pt1 | contig 11769 bp, 8 predicted proteins | sample HoacroProtozoa21_FD_119630 | JGI IMG/M metagenome (GOLD analysis project Ga0181612, IMG submission 119630) | Hoatzin crop microbial communities from Cojedes, Venezuel. Combined Assembly of Gp0051906, Gp0051904, Gp0051908 | reverse complement strand
TATAAAGAAGATACTCATGAGCTCTCCAGATGGAGAAACAACAAACTGCCAGCACAGCTTTAAAATGTGAAACCTAGTTTAACCCTGCTTCAGGATGTGGTTTATCTGTGTGCTGTGCCCATATCATCTTTAATAAACTTATTGGATGAACATGTGTCACAATTTATCTTACTTTTGCTTTCAAATGCAGAGGTTAAATTGTTTTTGCGGAAATGGCAATTTTATTTGTTTTTTTACTATTCTAGCTAATGGGATAGGCCCGTGAGCTCCCTCTCCTAGTTACTGAGAAGGGTCGTCTCTTGGGATGCTAAGCCAAGTTCTGGAAGTAATGAGGTGCAGGTATAAATCATTGTAGATGCTGATCCATTGGCTCTTTCCATCTTTGTAATTTCTTGTGTCTACTTCTAATAATTTTTTTTCAATAGGAAAAGAATGAAATATTTAGAAGGGATGCTGAGGCAGTTTTTGCTCTTAGTTGTGTGGATTCATCTTGTGAGAACTTTGGGCATTTTGTGCTGAGTCCATGTGCATAATCGCTCACACAAATTATTATGCCTGGAACAAGCAGTCCTGGTCTCAGGATTTCAAATGTGATTTTCTGTGATAGATTAATACAAATCAATAGAGTCTGGTTACATAGGATTTTAGTGCCTCTAACTCTCCCCGAGTTAACTGGAAACCCTTTCTGAGTTTTATCGCTGGGATCTTTCAACACCAGCAGTTTGGAACTCAGAACATCTCAGTTATCTATTCAAAGTTCGTGCCTAGAGATTCAGATTTATCTTTGTGAGACTGAAATGTATTTTCATTTATATCTTTCAATGATGCATTAAGATGCTTTTCAAATATCACTTGACCCTTAAAGGACAAGTAATGTAGTTTAAGAGAAGCATGGTGGAACTGGTAGAGTTGCATTCCCAGAATGCCAGGTAGGAGCATGTAAATAACCTGTTATGTGCCTGAGGCTTCCTCATACACACAGATCACAGCATTAGTTCTTGCTCAAATAATTTTTATTTTTAAATCCTTGGGTAGCAAAAATGGGCTTATAAAACTGATATGAACTGTTGAAGGCAGAGGAGAAGAATAATTCAGAAATACTAAATGCTAAGTCTGCTTTCTCCTATTATGTCACACATGAGCTCTGTGGCAAGTCAATGGTAAGCTGAAAGTGTCATTTGAGTCCCCCATTTTCAATAGTGCCAAATCTGCCCAGCCTCTCTTCCTTGTTGGCTGTTTCCATGGGCTTTCAGTGGGAGAGGGAAGTGTGTTCGTCCTGGCGATCACTCGTAGTTATGGCCCACTCACACGCCTGCCCTCCCTCCTGTGGCATAATTGGTAAATGCTGATAAATCGTTTGAGCTTATAAGCACTGTGTCTAGTACAGAAACTGTGCTAAATATTGCTACTGTTACATCCCAAAATAATGCAATTGCACACATTCATTATGTCTTAATTGCACATGCTAATTGCAGGTTAGATGCAATCAAAGCAGCACTGCCTGGCAAATGCACTGTGCAAACCACGAGGAACCCTGGTGGAGGGGTTTTCTTGCTTTGAATTGAATCTACTCTCCCACAATTACAAGCTTTTGCTTCAGATGTACAATTAAATGTTATTACTCTAATTCTGTAACTACACAATAATCAACCAAAAATTACTTTGAGAAGTGAAACAAAACAAGGAAATTTGCACAGCAAGAGGTACAATAAAGAGAACGTCAAAGGTTTCGAGGCAAACCCACAGAAGGAAACAACAGTCATGTGAACGACTAAACTCTGCTAAATCTAACGTGCATGAATGCTCCGCATTGGCTGTGCTGCAGGAGTGGAGTGGTGAAGCAGAACCCATCATGCAGTCATCAGAGAACTTGCATATGCCCTGACACTGCAGCAATCTGCCACAACAGAGCACATGACCCATCCACTGATCCTAGAGAAGCCCTTGCAGAAGGCAGAACACTTTGTAGGATCATAGAATGGTTTGGGTTGGGAGGGAGCTTAAAGATCATCTAGTTCCAACTCCCCCTGCCAAGGGCAGGGACACCTTCCACCAGACCAGCTTGCTCCAAGCCCTGTCCAACCTGGCCTTGAACACTGCCATGGAGAGGGCAGCCACAGCTTCTCTGGGCAACCTGTTCCAGTGCCTTGTAGTACAGTAATGATTTTTGTATATATCAGGGTAAAGTTTCTTTTAAAGCAGTTTCAATACAAAAGTGATACTGGAAGTGTAATCTTGAAAAAGTCCAGCAGAGATGACTGCTTTAAGCCTTTGTAGCTCATATACAACTGAAGTGCAACTGATCATATTTTTATAACTAACTAAAAAAACCCCCAGCAGAATCTTTATTTTATGAAGGATGAAGGCAAATAATAGAAAGTGAAGGACATGGACCATTAACAGTTCTGTCAAACACAGATGTGCTGTTTTGTTGAAGTAGTTTCTTTCTTGTAACTTGGAGAGCATAAATTTCTACAGAGCTATTTAAAAATGGAAAGTATGATGAAAGCATTTGCCATGAAACAGCAGAGGCCCATGGAAAAGAACATCTGCCTTTGGGACTGTGCAGTCTATATTGTCCTCTGCGCAACGCTGTTCTTCCAAGAAACTTTCACCCAGTTAGTCCTTCTGGGAAGTGACTCCTTAAATCTGGCAGGCACCAGCTCTGGCAGCTACAGCTTTATACATCCTGCCTGTTGCCTGCCAGGTGCTACGGATTTTTACTCTTGCTCTATTTCTGTGCCCTCTCTCATGCCTGGACATTTTTTCAGAGGAAGATTTTCAGTGTTTGGCACTGTAGGAAAAACGTCAGAGTAGCAGAAGAGGGAAGATTGAAAGCTGAAGCGAAAGCAGTGTTCAGGTCGGTATCCTGAAGTGACATTTTGCCTTCTCTTTTTCAGCGATGGATTTGTCTAGATGCTCAGATGATGATCACACCACTCCTGTCAGAAGTAAGGTAACAGCAACACCAGGGCTTCACTATATAAGGTGGGAGATAATTTGGCCTTGGCAAACTAAGTAAGACAAAGGGTGAGAGAAAGAAATGTTCGTTGCCCTGTTTTACAGAAGAATGATGCACAAGGAACTTACAACTTCTATTTTTGTGAAAACTTGCAGTGTGGATTTAGAAAAATTGTTGGAGGAGTCTCTAACAGGAGATGGTGGTGAATGAAAAATGGGATAATAGTGTGATATGGGCTTAGCAGAGGGAAGTGGTGCTAGGTGAACTAGAGAGCTTTCTGAGAAAAACATTGTTTTCTAGGCTGGAGTCTGATGGTGTTTAATGTGGTCTCATTTGGGAAAACTTACATAAGATGGGGCGCAGGACAGAAAATATAAGGAGGGTAGGACTATCTAGTGAAAGGTGAAAACAAGTGATGGAGAAAGGAAGATACCACTCAAGTACTTGTATTGATTCTGGGATAATCTAGTTTCATATTGTCATCACTAACCTTTTCAGAAAAAATAGACCCGTGTTCATGAAATTTTGTGATGAATCTACGACGTTGGAAGTTTTAGAATTTGATACAGATGAAGAACTGGATGATTTTCAGAGCTTGTGGCAGGGGAGACTCAGTCAAACAAAGTGCAAAATCTTTGGCGTTTTGCAACAAGCTGCAAGAACTTCTTGGTTAGAGGTAGGATGTACTAAACACTCAGGAAACAGAAAATTGTGGGGACAAGTATCTTAATGGCATGAATAGCAGTGTACGAGCTAAGCCTAAATGCCATATCAATAAAGTCAGGCAGCCAAGAAATTCAGTGGTAAACATCAAAGCAGATCTAGCCTCTCATCTGGAGCATAGCAGCAAGAAAACTCTAGCTGGGCGGCAGACTTGGTGGCCGGTCCAGGCGTCTATGCCCCAGCTCTGTTGTCTCAAGCTGCAAGCAGTGAACAGCGAGACTATTAATTGGTTTTACAGAGCCGAAGAGCAGCGCTGCCTGGTCTGGTCCTCCATCTGCTGGTGTGTCCTCTGGTAACCAACTTGTGCCACACAAGGGATGTCTCTTCCAAAGAGCACTCCTGGGCATCTCACACGTGGCAGAGGAGGGAAGTGGAACTAGAACTTCTTGGGATTTTTCAGGCAAAATTGATTTGTCAGAAAACGTTGCTTTGTTTTAGGCAGGCTCCTGTAAAAACACTGAATTTCAATGGACTTTAGGGAAACACATACAGACCCATGGTCATTTCTTGTCATCCGGCCTAAATATTGATGGGAATGTGTTGCCATGCCGTGTAACCGATGATGCTACTGCTGTGTTTGGGGCATCCAGGCTGAACAAGGAGGAGCTGAGGTGCCCTGAGAACTTGCCCAGATCTGAGCCCCTCAGCTGAGCAGTGACTCCTGGCTCTCGCTCTTTACCAAGGTTAAAAATGGAGTCAGGAACATGCAAGGCACTTTTAATATGTATGCCCTCGGAGTGCTGAGTTTCTAGGCTTAATTTTATTCTGTAGCAATCAAAATGTCGGGGTTTTTTTAAATTATTTTTTTATATTTTCCTTTTCATGAGAAATATCGATGTTCTATGGTGAGTTACGAAAGAGGATGTCCTGCCCCCGTGCCCTAGCACATTATGGAGTTTCCAATAGGGCAAAATTTCCAGCTTGTTGACCATCCTGAACTGAGACCTTTGGAGACACAAACTGTACAGAGAACTGCAACCCCTGTGGCAGGAAAGGATCACGAGATGTCATTGAGACAATGCGACCTTCATCCTGAGATAGGATCAGTGATATCAGAGAACTAGTGCCTAACCTTTGCCTAGTCTATAACTCATGACCAAAAATGCTGGACATCCTGCAGCCTTCCCATGAGGTTTTCTTAATGGATAATCTAGATTTATCACTGCTGTATTTCACCACGATCAGGGCCAACAAACTTCCTCTTTGCAACTTCTACATGTTCAAAGATCGTTATATTACTGCCTCTTAATTTTCTTCTTTTCCAGTCCTGCATTACAGTCATTCCTCCCACATTTCCTCAGAGGCCATGTTTGAAAGTCTTCTGATTATTCTGCTGCCCCAAAGAAGCCAGAGCAGTTCTCTGAAACCTCACCAGGTTTTAAACGGGAGGCGGGATCACTTTGTACATCTCTCAGCTATCGATGCTGCTGATACATCACCTTAGGACATTTATCTGCTTTTGTAGCAGCAAGACACTACTGACTCTTGTCAGGTTTGTGACCCACTCTGAGCACTAGAGCTTCTTTGGCCATCCGCTCTACATGGCATTTCCCCATTATATATCTGTACACTTAATTACTCCTTTGTAACTTTTCCCACTAAAGAGGATCATGGGTTTTTTTAAAACATTTGTTCAATCTGTCAAGCACAATTTGAACTGTCAGTCTGTCTGTCCTGCAGCACACTTGCAGCCTCTCACAGCATGATACAGTTTGCAGATTTAATAAGCATACATTTTTGTTCATCATCTAGGCTGTTATTTAAAATACTGAATAGGAGCTAGACTCAGGCTGCTGTGGAACCATACTCAACACCTCCTACGGCTCTGCGTAGTAAGTATTGTATCTTTCAAGTCAGCTTTGCACCCACTCTGCGCTTGAATTTAGACAACATTTCCCCAGTTTGCTAACAAGAATATTACTTGAGGTAATGTCAAAAGCCTTTCTAAGTGCAAGACATATGACGTTCACTGTATCTTCTCCATTTTACGAGAGCTATTGCTATAGGAAAAAAAAAAATCGTCACGAATCCATGTTGGTGCCTACTCTCTTCTCATGGTTTTGCAGTTGCCTTCAAATAGTTTGATTCTTCCCATCCCTTGTAATTTCCTGAGACACAGGTAACTGAATGGGTTCCCCAGCTCCTCTTTCCCCCTTTCAAATGGTAAGCACCACCTTTGCCTCTTTGACAACATGGGAGCAAGCTGTGTGACTGCAGAATTCCTTGCTGGAGCATGTTATAGCTTGGACAATTGCATCATCAAGTAGTTGAACCTCAGGCTGGCTGTGGATGGAGCTGAGGCTGGAGCGTGCTGCAAAGGCCTGGTGGGGCCATGTGCCCGGGTGCTGACTCTGCGGGAAAGCAGGGGTCTGGGAGGCAATGGATGGGGGAACTTCCAAGTCTTGTCTTGGTACAGAGCCATGATGTGTCTGGGACGTGCATTTGGGTTTGGAGCCGGACACGTACTCTCATTTATGCTGGAGAGTGACAGCAGTCAAAGACAAGCACGAATGGATCTGAGACTGAGAGGATGAATTTCATCCATATCAGTCAGGCTGAAATAATACAATATACTAAGTGTTTTCCATGCTTTTCTTATCCTGTGTTAATTTGAGAACTAATCTTTTATTGTCAGATTGTATCTAGAGAGAAGACTGATACAATCAAACAAGTACTAAATATTTTGGCCTTTCCGGCTTCCCTTCTTTTCAGTTGTGCAGCTCTTCCTGAAGGGTTTTTTTCTTTTTTCTTTTTTTTTTTTTTTACCGTTTTTCTTCATAAAAAGTACCCTCAGTATTTAATTTACTGGGTTTCTTTAGAACTGGAAGACAAAGACATTGCTCTGGTCCCAGAGTATTGAGCCTGGTGAGACAATTATGTAGGAGGTATTTGCACAAGACATTAAAAAAAAAGAGCTCCTCCCCCCTGCCCAATTAAGAGCCCTTCCCCCATAATTATTGTCTTAATGAAAGCACGACATGCAGCTCCCAATACGTATAATTTCATTTTAATTACTCCTGGAAGACAATTAAAGCAGTTATTTAAAAATGCAATTCTTAACATAAAGTATAGCAAAATGGAGTCACAAGCACAGAGAAGTTAATCATCAGAGCACTTAATAGTCTCAAGTTAATAATTTTATTATTGCCAAGATGTGTGGTTCAAGCAAGAAATGTGTTGCTATGATGGTGAGAGAAGTCATTCGCTCTATAGCGTTCATACATTCCAATTGCTAATGCTTTGGCCGCACGTATAGAAAAGGAGATGAAAAAAGATGAACATCATCATTTGACCTGTCTGACCCTGTATCCCAAGCTTATTTCATGCATTTGTCCATGAAATAAATTTCCATCTCTTCTAGAAGCTAATGTGATTGATTTTGCACATCCGGGAAAGTAGTGCAAAAATACAGAGCTCCAGATTGTCAAAATGCTCACTGGAGAATTGAAAGGCAAAAATTTCTTTGTAAAAATCCATTGTATTTCTTGCTAGGATGTTTGAACCAAATTCTTTGTATCATTAGCATGAATGTGAAGACACATAAAGAAAAGAACAACCAGTCTTTAGGGTGGTCTATGAGCACTCCCCATGTGTTTGTGGGAAAAGCACATTGTCCATACTAAAAATCTGCCATAACAGGTCAAATTGCTGGAGTCAAACCTAGTGACCTCAGCAGCTTCACAGTGGGGCGAAGGGATGGTCTTAACGCAAGCCCGTGAAAGCAGACGGAGTAGGCTTCATCTCCCCAAGCTTCAGGTGCCCACTGCCTGTGCCCAGGGTCCCCTGTTGCTCCCTGCACAGCCCTGCTCCTGCCAGGAAAGGGCGTAGGAGCCGATCTTAGGCCGAGCTGCTGACGTGATGAGGGTGGTGAGATGCTACTGTGTCGCTCGCTCGCTTGCTCGCAGCTCTGGGGAGAGTTTTCCTGAGAATGTTTTACACTGAAAAGTGAACCATCTTCTGCCAAAATGTTTTCCTCTAGATCTAATAAAACCAAATTAGACTGTTCCCCAGATCAGGAATGAATTTTGTCTGGTTGTGTGTCATGGATATAATAAACAGTTTATACTTGGGTAAAGGCTGTGTTTAAGTATGGCGGAATCCTGTTTGGTTTACTGTGATTAACCTAAACAATTTATAAATGGATGAAGTAACTTAATTTGAATTCTTTCTTCCATTTCCTATGTCTTTGTTAAGATTAGGTTCTTAAAGCAACCATTCCAGATATTATGTCAAGGGAAGTAAATTAATGTTAACATTCCTATATTAAAATTAAATTGCCTTCTTTTTTCCCCTTATTTAATAAGGCTTACATGGCATTTCCAGAAGTACTCAGGCTAAACAAGCTGGTGCTTAATGGGAGATGCTATTAATGCCTTAAAACACAGGAGCTTTCGTTGTGCCTTTCAAAGCATTACAAGAAAAATTTCAGTCTAATCCCCGGTAAGTTGCTTCTGCAAACCCCTCCTTGCTGGTGAAGCTGAAGTGTCGGTGACGTTGTCATGATACAGAAATATTACTCCTGCTTCTCACATGGGGATTAGATGAGCAAAAGGTGTCATAGCCAAAGCACAGGAGCAAGTCTGTGTAAAAGTGTATGAGGCTCAACAACTGGAAAATTAAAAGTCCTGCTATGAGATCTATGTCCTGCTCAAAACCTTTTAGCTAATTAAAGGTATGGCCTACTGTCTTCTGTCTCCAGGAGGTCCGGATGGTTGATGGAAAGCAAGTATCTCGGTTGAAGAGAATCAATACCTTGGCTTTAATTTCACCAAAGGAGGAAACCTCACCTTTCCAGAAATAAGGTTGGATTCAAGGATCAGCAGTTATCATCTTTCACTTGCTAAGTGCCCTTTTTATGGATGAGCTGCTCCTGAATACGCTGTCTGTTAGCCCATGTGCTGCAAGTTACAATTCTCCTTGGTGGCAGCACTGCGTAGCTGTGTTTCTTGATGGCGTGAGCAGATGTGCTGTGTGTTTTCTTTTACCAGAGCCTTTCTCTGACAGTCTTCAGTTCAGTTTTCTTGGATCAAAGCTGAAACACTGTTTTTGTCATTCCAGGCATTCAGATACCCTGTATAAAAGGCTTTGCTCTTTCAAAAAACAGTGTTTTACTTTAAATGATTCTCAAACAATCATTGCAATGATGCACAGAAAGAGCCCAGAGTAGACCTCATATTTTAATCTCAATCTCTGAAGTGACAACCCTTGCCACTTCTGAGTCTAGGGAGGCATTTCTTACACATTGCCAAATGACATATTCCCAATTTAATATCAATATTTCTATAATCTTATTTTACTGGGTAGTCATAGCATAGACAGCCTTGCTAGATGAGTATAGAGATGCTCTAAGTGTTCATGTACATGTATAAGGACGTCAGTAGATAAAGACCAGCCTTTAAGAGCTAAACATTTGCAGCTGCAGACAGACAGATGTTTATCTCAGGAGAAGTTTATTCTGTGTTCTGTTTGAGAACTAGAAAGACAGTTTTCACCTTCAAGTGAAAGCAGGAATTAGACGCAACCAATATCTTCTGTAAAACATTTTCTAACCTTACATGGTCCCCCGTAAGGTCGAAGCGTGAAGACCCTGGCATATTTCTAACAGAAGGAGTCTATTTCTGGAGCTCTTTGTGCGAGATGGAAAGCGCCGGGTTTGGGCTTTGTCGGGGCGGGGGGAGCTCTGCTTCTGTAGCTCACCATACAGCTCTGATAACACGTCCTGCAACCTGCATTGGTTTAGCTCATCCTAAATAAAGCACTCCCCTACACCCCACAGGCAGCTGGCCACTGGCTGAGGAGTTCTGCAAAAACCAGGACATTTCAAAGGTCCTTAAGTTATGCTGGCAGGCGACTGAGCTGTACACTACAGAAAACTCTGCTGCAGCAGGGCTGTAAATGCTCTAACGAGTGTTTTCATCCCTGGCTCAGGGAGTGGAATTCATGGGGTGGGATGAGAGTGGGGGGTGAGGGGTGGGGGGTAATGCAGTTTCCTCATGTGGATGACAAACCTGTGGAATCACAGAATGGTGGGGGTTGGCAGGGACCTCTGTGGGTCATCTAGTCCAACCCCCCTGCTGAAGCAGGGTCAGCTACAGAAGGTTGCAGAGGATGCATCATCCTGGGGGTGCCTGATGTGGTCATCCTCACCTTCAGAAAACTAAGGACACAGCCCTGGTCCAGGGAGCCTCACGCAATCACTCACGCTGGAGCAGAAAGCCAGCAAGCCTGGCTGGACCCCTGACCACCACCTCTGTGCAAGCTGGTTAGAAATATGTACAATGTGTGTTTCTTTTGGGCTTTGCTTCCTCTGCATCAAGCCTGCCCTAAATAAGGAAAGTGATGGTGTGTTAAACAGGTGTATGCAATGGGTTTACTCAGGTGCTGTTTCTGGAGGAGGACAGGCCCTGGCCATCAGGATGGTCCCTGCTGGGGGAGGTCAAGGGGGCCGGGGGAGAGGGACACCGGAGGAAGGGCACGAGCAGAAGCAATGGTGAGGTGCCCTTCGGGAGGTCAAGCAGGGCTGAACTCAACGCTTAAACCCCAAAATCTGATGCAGGTCTTGTTCTGAAACACAAAAGCAGCCATCTTGTTTCATGGCAGAAAGACCAGCGCCCTGATCCAAAACCAGAAGCAGGAGGGAGAGCACTGCACAGCCCCCGTTCAGGCACCCGAAGGTGCTTGGGAGGAGGAGGGGAGCGTAAGGGAGGGGACGGCAGCAGCCTGGACTTAAAGCCACAGATGGGCGAAAAACAAGAGCGGGGTGAATTGCTTTTCATTGCTTCCACAGGCAAGCCTTGCTGCAGCGGAGGAGGAAGAGGCGGAGTGTTTTCAGCTCTGAGTGGTCCCTCCTGCAACAGACAGGAGATAGCTAACCCGGGAAGAAATGCAGAGGTCTCTGCTCTACCTGCTTTCGCATGGCAGCACGTTTGCAACACAGACATTTCAGCAGCAGGAGTTTAATCATGCTGACTTCATCAGGTGACCATTTTATTATTAAGAATTTAGATATGTAAATGTAACCATCTGAAGAGGTTTCTTTTACCACCATTATAACTAAGCAAATAATTCACAGCAGATAATTTATGAGCTGCCTTTTGCCTTTGGCTCTTTATGAAGTGATTAGATGGTGCTCAAAGCATTTATTAGTCAAAAGTTTCAAATCTGTTTCCTGGGCTTGGTCCTCCCAGGAATCTCACAGTTTGACTGTATTTCAACAAACCCCTGACTTTCTCCTCAGCTTTCTGCCCGTGAGCAAGGCCTTTCAGCTGCTGGAGGTCAAAAATATGTGAGAGCTGCCAACAGGCCAAGGCATGGTGAGGAAACAGGGTCCTGACAGCCAGACTGGGAGACCATGGGCTCTGGCCAACTGAGTCTTGTGGGTCATGCAGGGAAATGTAACCCAGCAGGGCACAGGTGCTTGAAAAGAAACCCACCAAAATCCTGCAGTGAGGTGCACCACTTATACCTACGCTGTTTGCTGGAATGAGACTGGAATTTTTGGCATCCCTCCCAGCAAGAGCCTTCTAAACACGCACATGGTGTGCACCCAATTGCATTAAAGTTTGCCAAGCAATAAGTAGCATGAACACAGCCAAACTGCATTCAAGACCAACAAGCAGACAGTCTGGAACAGAATTTGCTCCATCTTCTTTGTGGCTGGAGGGAAAAATTGCCGTAGGCAGTGTTTTATTAAAAACATACTGTAAAAAAAAAAAAAAAAAAAAAGGCAAGTAGGGGAGAGAGAGAAAAAGTTAAGGATCAGGAAATAAATTAATCAATGTTCCTTTGGAAGGAAAGGAAGCCCTTGGGTCCCAGCACAGCTGGCTCAACAAGAGGACAATATTGCAGGTACTCCACATGTCGCCCAGTTTGTTTCTAGGAGCATTCAGAATAATGACATCTTAATGCCCTTTTTTTTTTTTCTCACCACCCCCTCCTCCCCACCCCCACCCTCCTATGAGCTGGATCATGATTTTTTTCTTCTTTTAGCATTTATGTCTATTCCAGTAGCAGGAGCCTGATGCAGGTGGAGACGGAGCTGGGTGGCTGTGGGACGCTTGCTGCTGTTGGGAGCACGAATGGCC
>Ga0181612_104419_pt1 | contig 11769 bp, 12 predicted proteins | sample HoacroProtozoa21_FD_119630 | JGI IMG/M metagenome (GOLD analysis project Ga0181612, IMG submission 119630) | Hoatzin crop microbial communities from Cojedes, Venezuel. Combined Assembly of Gp0051906, Gp0051904, Gp0051908 | reverse complement strand
ACGTCACCCCCTTCCTTCTTCTTCCCCCCAGCTTTCTATGCTGAGCATGACATCATGTGGTATGGAGTATCCCTCTGGTCAGCTGGGGTCAGCTGTCCTGGCTGTGTCCCCTCCCAACTTCTTGTGCACGAGCCGCCCACTCGCTGTTGGAGCGGTGTGAGTAGCAGCAAAGGCCTTGACACTGTGTAAGTTCTGCTCAGCAACGACTGAAACATCTCTGTATTATCAACTCTCTTTTCAGCACAAATCCAAAACATAGCTGCGGACGAGCTACTATGAAGAAAATTAAATCTATCATCTCAGCCAAAACCAGCACAGACCCCTGGAAGAAACTCTGTTGGCAGCACACTCCAAGCCCCAAAGAGACCAAGAAGACACATCCCAGCAGGGCCAGGGCACCAGCACGTTCAGGCAATGCCTCCAGCGAGGAGGTGGACACAGCTTACCCCAGAAGGGTGCATCCCAGGATGTCCACCCATCACAAATCCTCACCCTCCTGCTGATCTTATGCCACCAAGCTGGCTCAGGTTTGTGCTCTGACCTCGCAGACCTCCCTGATTTACAGCATGTCCCTCCACTTCTGTGGGCTGGCTCTGGTGGACACAGCCCTCTCCCTTCTCAGTCCTATGATGAGGAACCGAGACAACGGCTCAGCCTTGGTCCGGGAGTTCTCACAGGTTGTGGCTACCCACCAGCACTGGCTTACCGGCAGGCTGCGTGGCATCACCCTAGTCCCCATGGCTCCCTCATCCTGCTGCTCACCACCTGAAAGCAGTGGGGCTCTGCCTGACCTCCCCTCCAGCATGGCTCTCTGCATCCCCTCCGGCGCAGCTCCATATGCCAGCAGCAGGAGAGGCGGGAAGCAAATTTTCGCTGCCCTTCTGGGGATCTGTGCAGCGTGGGTGTCAAAGGAGGAGGGCAACTGTAAATCAGAGCCGTCTCCCATTGCGTTGGCCTCCCCCACTCTCTTCGTTTTGGCTTTTAGTCTCCAGCTTGCGGAAACAGATCTACAAAGCCTCTGTAGGAAACCCAGGGACGGTCCTAGGCAGCACAGCCTGTGTGCTTGTAATAAATCCGACCTGCTCTGTACTTGCCAACATACCCTGCATGATGAACATGCCCACTTCCGTCAGGCAAAAACTGAGAAAAAAATCACAGCAGGACTTGCGTTTCATTAGGATTCTATGGGGAACCCATGTTACGAGCCAAAGGACGCTCTGGTACACCCAACCTGCTGGAGATGATCTGACGCCTTCAGTGACAGGTCTATCTGCCGAGATCCCCAGGATGCTCAGCAGAGCTGCTCTCTTAAAGGAAGGTCCACTCACAGAGGCAGCACCTTCTGGCACAAATTTGGCCAGGTTTCTTATTTCCAGGAGTTACAGCTCAAGAAAGAACAAACATGATTCATTATCAGTCCTTCTCATTGGCAGGCAAGCCCTCTAAAATAAGAGCAGACGTTTGCTTCTCCTTGTCCCAATCTGCTGGGTGTACATTTGTATTTCTAAGATGTTTTTTCTTCAGGAGACATCAACACTCTGTGGGTCAGAAGCAAGCAAGAGACACCATGAGCCAATACTCACTACCTTGGGGGCTTCCTAAGCATCTCAGTGAACAGCTCCGGTGTGTAAGTAACATGAGAGTAGTTCATGGGCTACAGGAGATCAATAAACCCTTGAAACATGACCTGCTACAGGAAGACCTCTCCAGAGCACCCGGCAAACACAGATCACAGCTCAGCCCATAAAAGGGGCACATGTTACACAGGAGGCAAACAGCAACCACACGCCGGTTCAGCCACCAAGGACAAAAAAAACCCCATCAGCCCTAAAATTCAAGCTTTGGAGCCTGGCAGGCTGCAAAGCAGGACCTGTGAAGCCATTGCGAGGTTTCCCCGTGTCCCGCTGCACCTTGCCAGGCTATTTCCCATATAGATCTGCAGGCACACACTGTCCTGCACAGGAACCTCCAGAGAGGTCCGGTGGGATGGGAAGCACAAGCTATGAATCCAACCAAGCATGGCGGTGGCCTTGTAGGGGACAAAACCTGTGCTTCAGCCAAGCAGGGATTTTGACAAAATCCCTTTTTAAAATGCAGAGCAGGGCATTTTGTGTATGCTGATTTTCCACCGTGGAATTCCTCGGTTTAGCCACATTTTCATTAGAGAGAAATGAAAAGGGACCGTTTTCCAGTCCGTTTCAGGTTGCAGGCTGTACGACCAGACCTGGTCAACAGAGTAGAGCCAAACAAACGCAGAGCTGGGACAGTGTATCTCAGCATGACCTCTCCCTCCAGCCTTCTCTTGAACAAAACCTGATATAACAGCCCTGAATTTTGCGACAGGTTTCATTCCTTTGCTCCAAGTTCAGCTGGGTCTGTCTCCAGGAGTCAGGAATTAAGTAGCATAGCTATTCCAAAGTAAATTGCTCTACAATTGCTTTTCCATAACAAGACGGTTGTTTTCTTAGGGCAAACCACTTTTATTCTTGAGGAAAGTGTCAGCAGGAGGAAGAGCCAGAGAAAACCTGGCTATGCTGCTATTCTGGAGCTATTATCATCAGGTGAAAAAGCCAGTGAGTTTCCCCTCTGCAGCATTTGTGACCAGGCCAAGCTGGCAAACAGGAATGACCTACTCTTTAACTTTCCTCCAGCCCAGCTGAGGATGTCAGAGTCGGGGTTCCCTATAAATACCCGTGGCTTGGGCTGGGGGTGTGGGGAGAACGCTCTGTCTCCAAACTGAAAGAGCAGAGAAAACATGGAGCCGCTCCAGCGAGGCTGAAACGTCTATAATTAATGTAGTGGGAAAATTACACGTTTATATAGCCCCCCCAAACACAATAGCAGACATCCATTTCCTGCAGGGCTGTGGAAGCTTGCCAGCCCACAAATAAATCACGAAAACACAAAGCCAACAAGGAGGAAAAGAAAGGGGAATTATCACATAGGATGCAGCAGCCTTTTGTACCAGAAAAATAATCAGTGACTCCACCAGACGTCTATTGTTTATCAATAATATTCTCTAACAATCCCACCATTTCAGTCTCAACTGGGAAGTGATGTTCAAACTGAACGATGGAGGTCTCCTTGGATTTTGCAAGCTCCAAATCCACAACAAAGTGGTAGCTTGGGAGATGTACTGACCTGCCCCAGAAGCATGTATGGGACCAAAACCAGAAAAACACAGCAAACTTGATATTAAATAGACTTTGGCATGGGTAAAAACTGGAATAAGACCAAAGTTCCCTCTTTGCTCCAGGAAGAGGGTGTCTGGTCTGCAGGGACAGAAGCACTTAATGGTCTGGCAGCACCTCCAGACGGACCGTGTCCAATGATGCTGGTGATCAAAAATAAGGGAACAGTTTTAGTGAGAACTTGCACTCCTGCTGCCACACATTTTGCCTTCCCTCGTCTTTCGCCATAGATGTTTGATGACACAAGCTCCAAGTTCATAGCACATTCGAGTCAATGAGAGCCTCTCCATTGACTTTCAACTGCCTTTGGCTCAGGCACTGCGATCATGACACCAGTTTTATGAGTTCCCCGGTGGCTTATGAAGTTGGGCTTTATCAGCAACAGGAGACTGGAGGAGAAGGTCCGTTAGTGGGTTTCAGAAGGGCAGTTCCTGTTTTCTTCTTAGCCCGGGGCTACGTTAAATGAAGGGCGGGCGTGCACCATACTTTCCAGAATATGTTTTGGCTACAGCAGTGCTGGCAAATGCACGAGCACTCCCGAGTGTTTTTTCTTCCTGCCTCTGCTCCATGCAGTGTAGGGTAAATGCTGCTGGCCAGATTCCTGGTGGAAACCATGCTGGGGCACCTCGGAGCTCTGGCTAGCGGCGTCTCATCAACAAGTCTCTGTGCCTAGCCCTGGTACTTGATCTCAGGGGTCCTTCATAGCACGGTGTGAGTCACGGGTTGACCGGCTTCCTCTGAGCTCAGCTGCAGCAGCTGGACCTTCTTTTGTGCAAGGGCCATGAAAGGGTCCACAAAATGTTTTACTGAAGCAAGCTGTAAGTTGAAATTCTTTAGGTGGCACTCAAACCCATCCTCTGCTGCTCGTGTAGAAGCTTCTCCACCACCTCTTTACATGCTAGAGGAACATTCAAGTGTGATCTCTTGTGATGAGGTTGGTTTATCTCACCGAGCGCCCTTATTTCACTGCCTTGCTACCAGACCTCCATCAGGACCAGAAGTCCCATGACCTAGAACAGCTAAGATGAAATTCCTCCCCAAGTCCAGGTTTGCCAGCCCCAAATCCTCACACTTCCTGCTCTTATCTTCCCATTCCTGGGAGACAGGGGGGAAGCACAGCTGGCACTTAGCAATGTCAGAGGGTCAAGCAAAATGCTTCACCACACCTCAGACACTTAAGCTTTTCCTTTCATTCTTTGGACTGCTAAAGTTTAAAAAAAAAACAAAAACAACAAGATAAATTGCATATATTGACACACACACAAAAGTGAAACATTTGTTTAGGAGAAAATCATGTTTCTCTTGCTGATTATTGGCTGCCATTCAGGAGGCAGGGAGAAAAGCAGCCATTAATGTCTGCCTGTTCCTCGGTGATTTGGGCTTTTGTGTTTTGAATGACATACGTAATTCTGATAAAGGTATCAGTGTATTTCTTGGACTGAATAATAAATTATTAAATGCAAAGCCCTCTATTTATGCACTTTAATGCTGAGAACTTAAATGCGAAACACTAAAGACATTCAAACTCTCAAGGTCCCCACATCAGCTCTCTCTGCACTGCACAAATGACGTACCCGAATTCATTTGGCTGTATTTATGGGGTGCACTTCTCAGGGACCGCCAGGGCCTAGGGCAGGAATGGACATTTCCTGGATGTTTGTACAGCACTTTGCTCAAAGCTTTCTCCAGCCCATCCTGCAGCAGCGAGCAGCATCTGAGAGCAGTGGCTCCCACTGTAACATCCTCTGAACTGGGTACATAGCAAGCTCCCTCTTGAGTTCATTATGACTAAGTGGCACACAGGAACCGATAAGCACATTCAGGATAAACACATCTGGAAGCGGCTTGCTAGCGATGAAGAAACGCTTATTAACACACATTTTAGGGTAAAAATGGAGCAAAACTAAAATACAGCAAGGATAGCTTAGAGGTTTCATTTTAGGGGGAAGGGAAGCTGTCCTTAAACCAGAGCACTCAGAGCAGCTTTGACTATTTTTCAAACAGCAGACTAATTTTTATTATTATTATTTGTGTTTCCATTTTCTTTTCACCAGTACAATTCCTATTCTGGCTTTGGCTTGTCGAAAACCATCATTTCTGAACTGGAATGAACTGCTGAGATTTCCACAACACCAAGCACTTCCTTGCTCTCTCCCTCTGGCTCTGCCCCACAATCAAGTGGATTTCGGACAGGCTTGGCAGGGCACAGCTCACCGGAGGGTACACCAGCCCTTGGGACCACCTGCGTTACCTTTCTGAAAAGGTCCTGACTGCTGCCCAACTCAACGCATCCAATAATTGTGCTGGACCACAGCTGGAGGTGGGTGAGCCAACACTCTGTATTCTGGAGCGCCGTCTGCAGGCACTGTCCCTCCAGCCTGCCAGCATCCCTCAGCATCCACCCTCGATGGACGGGGGTGTGAAGGGGCCAGCGTGACCCCAGCCCACAGCTCTGCACCCCTCCTGGATGGAAACCTCCCCCGTGGGCATGGGGGACAGCTACCCCGTGATGACCATCCTGCAGTCAGAGCTCCTTCCTTCTCCATAATGAAAGCCAGGCTCACTCCAGTGCAGATACTGCGAGCCAAGGTCCTGGTCAGGGGGCAAGGGGTCCTGCCAGTCCCATGGCTTCATCTCTTACTGGGCCAGGCAGTTGCCCTCAGCAGGCGTGGGATGGTCAATGGCTATCACTGGAGCTTTTCAGGCAGCTATGATGGCACATACCAGATGACACATTCCCAATCAGTTCTCCCTCTTCCCCAAGCAACCATTGGGGTGGTTTTATTCCCTCCTCCTTGAATATTCTTTCGTGCTTTGCCCCAAGTTCATTTTCCTGATGTTTCTGGGGTGCTCTCACTTGCCCACCCAAGGGACCCCTGTGGATTCATCCTTTCCTCCAGCTGTGAACCCCTGTGGAATCACCTTTCCTCCACATGAGAAGGGAGATTTGAAAAAACACACCCCAAATCCCCAAACCAAACCCCATCACATGTCTATAAGTCCCCAGACATGTAACACGCTGCAGCCCACATAACTGCATAGACTCAGTTTAAAGGTTGCTTTTAAAGAAGTAGTAGGGTGATCCGGAATCAGCAAGACCTTGATAATTCAGTCAACTGTTGTCAGAGCCTTGTGCCTTTGTTTAGTGTCCCTGTATCGAAGGGGAGAATTTTAACAGGGTACAGCTCCAGCAAGAGGCAGCACCCTCAGATTAGCTGAAAGCAATGTGATCCTAAGGAAGGGCAGATGGCACTTGTACACATGGCATCCAGGGCATGAAATTAATAAAAACAGCACTCGAGGTGGGTCCTGAGCTGGGCAGATAGGAAGAAGTAGAGGGTGTGCACAGAGGAGAAAGCAGCGTTAGTCTGTCTGGAGGGAGCGTGGAACGAGGGGTCCTCAAAGGGATCCTCAGAGAATGAGGTCCATCAACGCCAAGGGTTGGCAGAACATGGCCATGGATACTACACTACCTCAGGGACAGTCTGGTCTGGGAGGTTCAAAACTCTGCCAGGATTTCACCCCTCCATCCCAGGCTGAGCCTGCTGAGTTCAGAGCAGCGCTGAGCTGCAGCTTGGAGATCTGCAGCCTGGTGTGCATGCCTACAGAGTCAAACAAAAAAGAGCGTATTTTCCCCTTTATTTCTATGAACAGGAAATAAAAAAAAAAAAAAAAAAAATTAGTTTAGGCTAATCCTAAAATGAAAGTTCATATTCTTTAACTAGATTTCAAAAACAATGTCTGCGTCACCTCAAATGTTTAATTTGACCTAAAAGCTTTTTCTTTGCTTTTAGTTTCTTGGACACTTTGAGGAAATGTGCCAATTTTAGAATCAAACAATAGTTTAACTTCTGGATTTTTTTTACAAGCTTGTGTAATTTGTTTTCTTTTTTTTTTAAGTAACTGTGTAAGTGAGCAGATCATGCACACTCTGGCACAGTGAGTCTAGATAACAAAAGCCATAGAACATTGTCCAGGCCATGTACATGTCACTGTGCGTACAGAGAGGACCAGACCTGGGAGATGAAGGGCCATGCCATGGTGCAAGGTGGGGCATCTGCCTTTGGCTGCCTCCTCCAGCTAAAACCACAGCTCAGGCTGGAGGCTGCTCCCTCCTTAGCCCAACAGCTACCCTGTCTGAGAGGCATTGCTTGGGGATGCTGGGGCAAAGAGCTTTCCTTTCTAATGTCCTCACTTGCTGAGAAGAGCATGAGTGCCCTGGCCTGGGGGTATCTGACAGGATCTTGTCTCCTTTAGCCATGGTCATGTGGCCCATCTGCTCCATTGGGTTCACAAGATGTTTTCAGATGCCCCAGTTCCCCAAAGAATTTGCTTACTATTGGATTTAATAATTGGCTGAAACCAGCTCTGGACTTGGTCTTCAGCAGCTCTCCCACATCAAGAGGGTTTAAATGATTCCCTCGAGTCAGGGTCTGACATTGCCCCAGTGGCAACCCAGGAGCGTTGTCTGACTGTGAAGAAGAGGATCAAAGAGAGCTGCACTTTGGAATTGCATTTTTTCAGTTGCAAAATGTTTAACAGGTGAAAAGCCCCACTTTCCAATTAAGCCACTTTAGAAATGCAGTGTTGTCTGTTTTTAACAACAGAGTAGGTTTCTTAGTTTTCAGATCTGCCAGGGCATGGGTAGAAACAACCATTACCCTTCATACCAAGTGCCCTTCTGTTGTAAAACAACTGCTTTTAATCTTATTTTAAAACAAGAATACCAGTTACACCGTGCTTTCTATTGCTTTCCTGGTTCATCCATTTGGAGTCAGATTATGGCCTCCTAAAAGAGCGTAAGGCTACTACTAACCTTTAACTGATACAGTAAAAAATAGGCATGGAGTATCTATGGAAAGTAACTACTCTGCGTAGGGCACTGAGTGCTTTATAAACCTGAATAACTCTGCCACATCATGTGAGTGTCTTTGCTTTGGGCACCACGCAAAGCTAGGATCAATTCAGCAGAAAGACAGGCATACAAGGGGATGCATCATTCAAACCGGAGATGCTCCACACTGCCATCCAGAAAAGAAAACCAACCCAACTAACATTTCTCCTTTCAGCTAAGCCATGTTGCGGCCCCCCCCTGAGGTGTTCTGTCCTCCATCACGTGGGATCCCAGCCACCGTTACTGAAAACAGCTGAGTTAAAGATGTAAAGAGGAGGTCTGGAACCTATAGCAACTCAAAATGAGAAGCACAGGTGCAGGCTACACTTACACTCATGCCTCACCTGCCTGTGGGACATTCCAAAGGCCCCTGGGTCCCACCTAGTCATCTGCAAGCGGAGGCTGTGCTTCTCCTCCAAGGCCCTTAGAGCAACATAGCGGATCCAGCTGAGCATCTTAAAATAGAAATTTTTCACTCAGAATTATCTGCTGCCTTAGAAAACCTCACTTGCATCTGCTTAGCCTGACCAAAAACATGTTTCTAGCTTAAACGGGTTCAGCCCAGCTAGGAGAACAAGTAGGATGCATCATTTCGCACCTCTTTGCGAGCTACCCAGGGCTGGCAGTGGAAATTCCAATTCACATGTGATATGATTTTCTCTTGGTGACTGCTCCAAAGCTCCCAGAAAGCACCAGCCTCACCCTGCCATCACCAGCACTAACTGTGCCCTTGTCTGTGATGGTGCACAGAAATAAAAATTGCTGATTTTCTTTTCCTTCTTCTATTAGGCTGTCCTCAGTCTAGTCCCTCTGAACTCCAGGGACTTCTCTCCAAGGAGAAACTGCTTTTGATTTTCATCAAGATATTAAAGACAGCAGTGAGCAGCAGTATGCAAGGCACAGGAAAATGGCAGGCCACGGGTTTTGGGAGGGAGTAAGCAGATGTGAAACACAAGTGTCATTTATAAGGGTTGGGACTGAACGAAGTCCTTTGCAGATATATATCAAATTGATTTCACTTGAAAGAGAAGCACCTAGGACAAATTAAGAGTCACAACATTGTCCTGTTTTCTAGATAAAATTCTTTGGTCATTTAATCCTGTTCTTCCAGAAGTTTCCATACCATTGCATTTAGCTGCCCACTTGAACATTTCAACCAGCTTCAAAGACAACCCAAGTCTCAGGATGGATTTGCAAGGCTGGCACCAGGCGTGCGGTGTCCTTTGAGCACATCATTAAGAAGTGAGTGTCCTTGAGTCCTGCTGTGTTGCTGGGGAGGCCATTTTCAGATGGTAGCCCTGTTAGGAAACCATATTTCATGATGGGCAGAAGAAGGGTTGGCAGAAGCCACTCAGAAACTAGGGGACTGCACAGCTCATTTAAAAAAAACACTTATAGATCTGGGTTTGAGGCAGGTGACAATAATAAGCAGTGATAAATGAACATCAGTCTGCATTCATATAAAATGTCTCGGCCATGTCCCGGGTGCACTGCCAACAAGGATGTATTTGTCCTTCTAGTCAAAACTGCTCTATTTAAAAAAAAAAAAAAAGAGATTAAATATTCCCTAGGCCAAATGCAAAGAGTGGGTGATGCCTGGGTAGGCAATGGAGGCAAGCGTCCCAGCCTGTATCACTTAAAGTGCCTCTAGCTTTCTAGGTGTGAGAAGGTCATTTTCCATCTCTTGCTGTTGCCCCACACCATGAAGTGATTGCCCGTGCTCAGCTGGGCTGTGGTTCCTACCAGGCACTCAGAGACCTAACATTTAGCAGCAAAAGCAATTGTAATACAGCAGGGCTCTCTAGGAGACCTGAGCTGTGCAGTCACAACGATCCTGACCCAGCGGGTAGATGCAAGTCTATTTTTTCAGGCTTGATTCACAGCAAGTGGCACCTAACTCAGTGTGAGCTTGCTGGCATGACCAGCCTTACCCACAGAGCAGGGGGTGGCAGATCCATGGTCATAGAATCATTAAGGTTGGAAAAGACCTCTGAGACAATCAAGTCCAACCGTCAACCCAACACCACCATGTTATGCACAGCAAAATTAGGATAGCAAAGCAGAGCCCCTCTCTGATAAAACTGCTGGGCAGTAATGGCATTTGTGGAGGGAGAAGGCTGGTGGCAGGCATGTGGGACATTACTGTGCACTCATCAGCATAAATGCTCTCTTCAGCTGATGCTTGCAAGAGTAAAATCAAATGATCCCTGATGGCAAGATTCAATGAGACACAGATGTAAATAGCGAAAGACTCCCACAATATCCTACAGGATAAAGGGCTTGACTCCAGCAGTTGCTGCTTGATCTGGAACAGCCTGGTGTCCACCAGGGCTTATGTTTTTACTTGCTAGAGGAGGCATCCTGGAGAAGGCTGTGCATTAGTGGCTCTACTTCATCCTCCACGCTGCATTTTCCTTTCAGCCCCTTCCAGCATCCCAGACATCAGCTCATCACTTTCCCACCATTACTTGTCCATCGTTATTAGTAAGAAATAGCTGTATGACTGTATAAGTCTGGCTGTAGCCAGCTGACATGAGTTTATCGTGTTTGGGTTTAAGAACGCTTTAAAGAGGCTTATAGCCCACCATCCATCCATTTTCATGTATAATTCTGAAGACTGAAATTTCCCTCCATTTGAGACTGCTTTAATTATCCTTAATACAACAAAAAACCACGTATTTGTCCCCTTTAGTAGCTTGCTCATGTATTTTGCAGGCCTCTTCATTATTGCTTATGCTTAGCGATAATGACTCAACAAGAAAGCTTTAGCATGTTACAAGAGCAGACTTTGGTCACTGGAATTTTTAGCCTCTGTCTGACACACGGCTTTTGGGGGCAGAGGATTTCATTTGTTGTGTCTGAGACCATTGCCCTAAATACTTCCTACTCCTCTCGATTTTCCCAGACTTTATATGTTCCCGGAGGGCATTTCACATTCCCTCCAACTTAACTGCAGTAGAGTCCAAAACTCGCATTGCCTCTTCCAGTGCCTAATAAAGTCTCATGAGAACAACAGCTTTTTGTGTGCAGTTACTTTCTATATCTGAAGGATACTCCTGAACTTTAGCCTGACTTTTGCTTTTGGCTCCTCTCCTAGGACTTTGATCCAAGAAACCCTCTCAACATGTTCCACTTGCTCAGCTGGGGAATTCAGCACTGCAGTATCTTGCATTGCAGATTATTTTTAGCGATGATCAAATCAAGACAGATAAAATAAGAATCAAGTGGAATCTTTGCTAGAGCTGACTGCAAAATGCTGTGACTTACCAGCACTTGGTCTCATGGGCAGAGTGGAATTCCTGGTCCAAGAAAGAGGAAAACTTATTCCTGATGGACCTGATTCAGAGCAGGGCTTTGAACTCAGCAGCCTGCAGGCCACACTATCAAATTAGTTTCTCTCCCCCTGGTATCTTGCTTCTTGGGTCTCAGCTACCTCCTGCTGATGAGCTAGAGCAGTCCCGTGGGGAGGCAGCCTGTGGCCTCTCCAGGGGAGGTGCAGCAGCAGCAAGCAGTGGTGCCCTGCAGCACACCAGCTCAACTGAAGAGCAGTGGCCAGGTGACGAGCACGCTGATGCACAGAGGGCTGAGTTGGTATGATACAATAGACAGCCCCACATTCCAGTCCAAAAAAGCACTGGAAGGAAAGGACACTTAACTGGAATCATATTCTTGGTTGTTGTTGTT
>Ga0181612_166675_pt1 | contig 11772 bp, 12 predicted proteins | sample HoacroProtozoa21_FD_119630 | JGI IMG/M metagenome (GOLD analysis project Ga0181612, IMG submission 119630) | Hoatzin crop microbial communities from Cojedes, Venezuel. Combined Assembly of Gp0051906, Gp0051904, Gp0051908 | reverse complement strand
CTTTAGCAAGTGCTTTAATTTCATTTTCTTCTTTTGGTAGGAATTCATGAAGAGGTGGATCTAAATATCTAACAGTCATTGGTTTTCCATTTAAAACTTTATACATTGCTTTAAAATCACCTTTTTGGAATGGTATTAATTTACTTAATGCTTCTTCTCTTTGCTCTACTGTTTCTGATAAAATCATCTTTCTAATAGCTGGTATTCTTTCTTCATCAAAGAACATATGCTCAGTTCTACAAAGTCCGATTCCTTCTGCTCCTAATTCCATTGCTTTAGCAGCATCTGTTGGGTTATCTGCATTAGTTCTAACACCTAATTTTCTATATTTGTCAGCCCACTGCATGACTCTTCCAAATTCTCCAACAATTGATGCATCAACTGTTTTAATTTCTCCATCATAGATATTTCCAGTTGTTCCATCTATTGAGATAACATCTCCTTCTTTAAATGTCTTTCCGCCAAGTTTAAATTCTTTCTTAGCTTCATTCATTTGAATGTCACCGCATCCAGATACACAGCATGATCCCATACCACGAGCAACAACTGCAGCATGTGAAGTCATACCACCACGAACTGTTAAAATTCCTTGTGCAGCTTTCATACCAGTAATGTCCTCAGGTGAAGTTTCTAGTCTTACTAATACAACTTTTTTACCATCTGCATTCCATTTTTCTGCATCTTCAGCATTAAATACAATTTGTCCACATGCAGCACCAGGTGAAGCACCTAATCCTTTACCAATTGGTTTGTTTTCTTTTAATGCTTTTTGATCAAATTGTGGATGAAGCAAAGTATCTAAGTTTCTTGGATCAATCATTAATAATGCTTCTTCTTCAGTACGCATTCCATCATCTACTAAATCACATGCAATTTTAAGTGCAGCTTGAGCTGTTCTTTTTCCATTTCTTGTTTGTAACATGTATAATTTTCCGTGTTCAACAGTAAATTCCATATCTTGCATGTCTCTATAATGATCTTCTAAAGTTTTACATACTTTCTTAAATTCTTCAAATGCTTCTGGGAATTTGTCTTCCATTTCAGCAATCTTCATTGGAGTTCTAACTCCAGCAACAACATCTTCTCCTTGTGCGTTAGTTAAGAATTCTCCAAATAATCCTTTTTCTCCAGTAGCTGGATCTCTAGTAAACGCAACACCTGTTCCACAGTCATCTCCCATGTTACCAAATGCCATTGATTGTACATTTACTGCAGTTCCCCAAGAATAAGGAATATCATTATCTCTTCTATAAACATTAGCTCTAGGATTATCCCAACTTCTAAATACAGCTTTGATTGCTCCCATTAATTGAACTTTTGGATCACTTGGGAAGTCTTCTCCGATTTTATCTTTATATTCTTTTTTAAATTGATTAGCTAATTCTTTTAAATCATCAGCTGTTAAATCAACATCTTGAGTAACTCCTTTTTTTGCTTTCATTTCATCAATTAATTCTTCAAAGTATTTCTTTCCAACTTCCATAACAACATCAGAATACATTTGAATAAATCTTCTATAACAATCCCAAGCCCATCTTGGATTATTAGACTTTTTAGCTAATACTTCTACAACATCTTCATTTAATCCTAAATTAAGTATTGTATCCATCATACCGGGCATAGAAGCTCTTGCTCCAGATCTAACTGATACAAGTAATGGATTTTCTTTGTCTCCAAATTTCTTTCCTGTTATTTCTTCCATTTTTACAATGTACTCATTGATTTGTTTTTGAATTTCTTCGTTTATTTCACGTCCATCTTCGTAATACTGAGTACATGCTTCTGTAGTTATTGTAAATCCTTGTGGTACAGGTAACCCGATATTTGTCATTTCTGCTAGGTTAGCACCTTTTCCACCAAGTAATTCACGCATATTAGCATTTCCTTCAGTAAATAAATATACGTATTTCATATCTCTACCTCCTTGACAATTGTTATTATAACAAAATCATCTTTATATATCAATAAATTTTTAAAAAAGATACGACTTAAATTATAAGTTCGTATCTTCGAAAAATTCTTGATTTTTTAATCCCGCTTTATACTTTTCTGGCTTTTCTTCTATTTTTTCATACATGCCTTCATCATTAAATAATATACTTGTTGAATCATCTATTTCTTTTGATTCTTCTATATTATCATTACTTGTTTCATTATTTAGAAGTAAATCTTCTTCTACTTCATAGTTTTCTTCATCTTCGTTTTCTTCATTTTCTTCTTTTTTGTCTTTATACATTTTATATCCTACTGCTCCTGCTGCAGTTGCGGCTGCTAGTCCTACGGTTATTGGAACACCATAATTATTTGATTTTGAAGTTGTTGTAGGTGCACTAGTTGTTGGTGTTTCTTCTTTAACTTCTGGCTCATCATATATTGATATATCATCGTCTTCACTTTTCACATCTGGTTCTTCTATTATGTTTTCATCTTCATTAGTAACTGGTGTTTCATCAATTTCACTATTTTCATCTAAATTATCAATTACTTCTTCTTGAATGTCTCTATAATTGCTTTTTCCATCATCGTTTGCTAGACTATAATTTTGATTTGAGACTTCATTGCTTCCTAAATTCATAATTGTTGGTGAAGCAGTTGCAACAGGCACTTCTGTTAACAATTCTATTGCATCTGATGCAACATTTCCATTTGATTCATTTGTTGTAGAATTTAATTCTTGATTTGAAGAAACATTATCATTATTATTTGAACTTGATGTTATTTTATTTATTTCATTACTTGAAGTTATATTATTATTTAAATCTTCAGTTTGATTTTGCTTTTCCTGATTATTTGTGTTACTTGTTTCTATAGTATTACTTGAAGTTATCATATTATTTGATTCATTATCTTTATTTGAATTATCATCACTTGTATTTGAACTAGATGTTGATGATTCGTTATTTGCTTTATTTTCTTCTTTTCTGCTATTACTTTTTTTATTTGAATTCTTTTTGCTTTCTTTACTACTTGATGTTGATGATGTTGCAGGTGTGACAGTTGAAACTGAAGTAGAAATTGCTGAAGGTGAAGATGAGTTTGAAATAGCATATTCTGCATTAGTATATGATGCTGAAGCTACTTTTGCATCACTTGCAACTTCTTCTATTTGTGCATCTCCACTATTTACTTTATCAATTAAATCTTGTAATTGTGAAATTCCTGAATTTAAACAATCATCATGTTCACTACTTATATCTTTTAATTGTGATATAGCATCCTCTATATCTGAATTAACTCCTTTATTAAGTCCTACTAATTGTTCTAATTTTGAACTTGAACTTTTAATAGCACTTTCATCAACTTTTGTCATACTCATGTGTAACTACCTACTTTCTCATCGTCATCACTATCATCAGAACTTGTATCATAAACAAGCAAGAAATCTCCTATTGCTCTTTCGTCACTTTCACTTGTTAAGAATGTTCCGTCATAATCAACTACTGTTATATTATCATCTACAATTGCTGTAGTTGAACCACCCATATCTAAACTTCTTGCTTCATCACATCCTAAACTTTTTAGATACTCTGCGCCTGTTTTTGTATGCATGTATCCTGAAATAACATAAAAATCACATGCGTCCTTAGATCCTACTATTGTTTTATTATATTGAACTTGAGTTCCCCCAACTCCATAGTTTATGTTTCCATCTTTTATTGCATAATCCTCATGACAAGTAAAAGTTGATACAACTCCGTAGTCATCAATTAAAGACTGTGCACTTATTCCTTTTGGTGCACTAAAGAAATTACCATCTTTATCTAAACACCATTCAAATCCACTAGTTGTTCCGCTTTCATATTTAACTTCTCCATTAACAATTGCAACTGTTAAATTTGGATTCCTTGTATCTTGCTGTCCTAAAGAAAATCCTGAAGTTACCATACTTGATGTAATAAAGTGACTTCCATTAAATCCTGCAACAGCTCCTGTTCTTTTTAATGCAGCACTTGTTGTTTCTACTCCAGATGCATATTTTCCATTTGCCGGTTCATAAGTTAATTGACTTGGGTCATTTACTAAAACATGTGTTCTTTTAAATGTAAATCCATTATATTCTACTGTCTCTTCTAAAATTAGTGTATCTTTTGTAATATGTTTAATTTCTGCACTATCAATTTGACTAGCATATTCTTCAAGTGCAAGTGCAACTCTGCTACCTGGCTCAATTTCTGAGAAATCAATTGTATATCCATCTGGTGTTGTGAAACTTAACTTACTTAATTCACTTGCAATATCTTCTAATTTTTGCTCATATTTTTCTATTTTTGTTTCTACAATATTTAAATTCCTATTCCATTGTCCTAATGCTGTTTGATCTGGATTTTCATCATACTTATGTTTATTAATTAATCCTTTTAATTCACTTTGACTTTCTTCAAGTTCACTAATATACTCTTCTACTTTGTCTTTTAAATCATTTAGTTCAACATATCTTTGTTGAACTGCTGCAACACTTAATTTGCTTCCGATGGATTTCATTTCATCTCTTATATTTTGAGTATAACCTAATACTAAAATACTTTCATCTGTTAGTGGACTATCCCCTTCTATATTTAATGCTTCTTGACTTAATCCACCACTTGTTATCTCTTGTCCTATTACATCTTCTGTCTTTGATACATAATCACTAATTGAAGTCATTAATTCATCTGTAATGGATTCAACATCTTCTTGTTTAATTAAACTTGATATTTCTGTATCATAATTAATCGTCATATTTATACCTCCGTATCTATTAATAATTATATAATAAATACTTTATATTTTAAATAAAAGACAATTTTGTTTACAAAAAAAAGACATCATTTGATATCTTACTTTACTTCTATTACTTGTTTATTTTTATATTTTCCACAATTTGGACATACCATATGTGGTTTTATCATTTCTCCACAACTTGAACATTTAACTAATTTTACTGCTTCTGTTTGTCTATGCGCATGTCTTGTTCTTTTTCTTGTTTTTGATACTTTTCTAAATGGTACCGCAAACATTTGAATATTTAAGTTTAACATATTATCACTCCCTTGTTTTTAATCCCCAATAAATAATTCGCTTATATATTTTACAAGAAATAACTTAAAATATCAACTATTTTTCGTCATTTTCTTCAATTTCTTCTTCTATTTGTTCTTCTTCTTTTTGAGCAACTGAATTGTCTTCTTCAACTATTTGTATAATACCATGATAGTGCATATTTGACCCACTTACTAAATTTGAATCATTTTTTATCCATACTCTTATTGTATAATCATCTGAATCTAGTGCATCTATTGTAAATTCATGTATAGTTCCATCTTCTAAATCACTTAAGTTTACTATATCATCTTCTTGATTCTTTGAATTTATTGATAATCTTATTTCACTCTCATCTATTAATTTATATTGGCATTTATCTTCAGATATTTTTAATTTATCTTCTATTATTTTAACTTTGAATTTTACTGGTATTGTTAGATTATTTGTTATTGTAAAACTATATCCTCTAGAAGATAGTCCTATTGCATCTACTACAGGTGTTACCTTTGTAATACTTACTTGTGCTCCTTCTTTTTCATGAAATACTATATCTAGTGAACTTGATGAATAATTAACATGTCTTTCTAAATTAAATTTGTTATAAATTTTATATGTAGATATTATGGCAATTAATATTATCGATGCCATTAAAATACCATTTTTTATAAAATATTTTTTTCTATAATTCATTTAGTTCACCTAATCTTCTCTTCTTGCGAATATCAAAACTAATCTTAATATTTGAAGCAGAGACGTTGCGACTGCTGCTACATAGGTTAATGCAGCTGCTGTTAACATGCCTTTTGCTTCTTTTAATTCTTTTTCATCTAATATATTTAACTCTCTTAATTGATTTAATCCTCTTTTTGAGGCATCAAATTCTACAGGCAGTGTAATTAATTGAAAGAAAAATATAATAAATTCTAGAAAAATACCTAAATAAATTAAACTAAATGCTGAAAATAATGCACCTATAATTATTGCATAGTATCCTGCTTTAGATGAAATATTTACAATTGGTACCATTTTTCTTCTTAGTTTTAAAAAGAAAAATCCATCTTTATCTTGAATTGCATGTCCACACTCATGTGCTGCAACACTTGCTGCTGCTATGGTTGTTTTTGTATAAACTCCATCAGACAATCTTACCATTTTATCACTTGGATCATAATGGTCAGTTAACTCACCTGATAAATGTTCAATATTTACATTATTTAATCCGTTCTTTTCTAATATTTTTTTAGCGACTTCTCTTCCCTGCAAAGACTTATTTGTATTTATTTTAGATGTTTTATTATATTTTAATTTTATGTATCCTTGTGCTCCTAAAGTAATTATTAATGTAAAAAATAAAATACCATAATTAATTACAATATCCATTTTATGCACCACTTCCTTTATTCTATATAAGAATTATATCATAATTTGATTATTTCTTATATACTTTTGATTTATTTTTATTATCACCTAAATTATCTAATTCTTGTCTTAAGCATTTTAATTCTTTTTTTGTTACTTTAATTAAACTACTTTTTAAGTATATTAATTTTTTTATTTCTTTTTCTCTTTCTCTTTCTTGCTTATTCATGAACAAAATACCCCCCTTAATTTCAGTAAATAATATAATATACTTTTTTTTAAATAAAATCAACAAAAAAAGAGAATTATTTTAGAAATAAACTCTTTTATATTAACACTTACTTTACTTAAACTACTTTTTATTTAAATCTTTTAATTCTTTATACATTAATATAAATATAAGACTTGTTTCTGATATAATTCTTGCGATAACATTTCCAATTATTAAGTATGCTAAGAAACCTAAGAAACTTGCTTTTATTAATGCAAAAGATGATAGAGTTATAAATATTGCAGTCATTAAGTATAATATTTTTAATATTAATTCTAATGACATTGTTTTAAATGATAAAAATTCATATAACCATTTAACAAATCCTTTGTATTTTTTAGCATTTTCTTTGTTTAAAAATAAGAAATATACTAAAAATCCTCCTACTATTGCTAAAACAATACTTACTATAACCCATACTCCTGCACCTTGTAAATAATCTACTAATCCAGTTGTACTAGATGAAGAGTAACTAGATCCATAACCATAATTTGAATACATACAAATACACACTCCTTTCTTAATATATAATATATCACATTTGTTTGATATATTCTACACTTTTTATTATAATAAATATTACTATTTATTTGGGGGTATATATGGAAAAATTAAATGTTAATAATTTATATATAGAAATAACTAGAGATTGTAATTTAGAGTGCAGTCATTGTTTACGTGGTGACAGAGAAAATATTTATATGACGAATAATACTATAAATAATATATTTAAAAATGTTAAAAGTATAAATAAACTTCTATTAACTGGTGGAGAGCCAATGCTTGCATTAAAGCAAATTAGTGAAATTATTTATAGTATTAAAAAATATAATATAGAAATTGAGAGTATAAATATAATTACTAATGGCAGTATTTTAACTAGTAATCATTTAAAATTATTGAAAGAATTATCAAATACCAGTAAATTAAATATATATGTTTCATCTGATAAGTTTCATTTAATTGAACTTGAGAAAAATAATTTGATTGATAAAAGAAATAGAAATGTTGAAATACTTAAGGATTTGTTTGGTGCTAAAGAATATGCAGGAATTGATGTTGCACAAAGAAATAATGTTTCTATTAAATTAGGTGGTAGGGCTACACTACTTAGTCGGAATGATTTAGAAAGAATAAATAATTATAAAACTAAAACTAAATATATAATTAGAGATAATAATAATGTAGAATTTACTTTACCATATTATACTGACGATTGAATAAAAGGAAATATTTCTATAGATGTTAATGGTAATATTATAAATGACTCTTCCTTAACTTTTAATCAGGAAGACTTATATTCTTTAAATAATAATGTTAATATTAATACTTTGAATATGCTTAATATTATTGAAAATATATTAACTAGAGAAGTTAGTAAAATTAGTGAAAATGGGGATATTTGGAATTGTTTTTATAAACAAAAATTAAATAATATTAAGACTAAATTAAAGAAGATGTAACTTAATGTATTGCATCTTCTTTTAACTAAATACTAAAGTTATTATATTTATTATCATCATTATTATACCAAGAATTAATAATACACTTGGGAATAATAATATTCCTATAAATGCAGATTCGTTATTAGATTTATTTTTAATATTATAAATTTTATCATTTATAGATTCATTTAGTAGATTATGTCCATTAGATAAAGTTAAACTTTTTCCTACTTCATTTGATCCATCTTCACCTAGTTGTTCTTGCAAGTTATCTAGGTCTCTTTCTGCTTTTTGATTTGCATAATCAGATAAATATACTGAACTTCCTCTTAATATTATTCCTCTATAATATGCAACGTCTTCTTGTGGAACAAAACTTATTAAAGAATCAAAGTTTTCTTCTAATACATCTGGCGTTAATCTATCTAGTGTTTTTGTATATATTCCAATTTGAAGAAAAGATGACATGTATATATTTTGCGATTTAGTTATATCTTCTTCTTCATATATTGGAGATATTTTATTAAACTTTATTTCGTTATTTTTTTCATTTAATATTTCTATATCTTGTGGTTGAAATGATAATATATAATAATTATTTCCATGTAAATATTTCATTGCTTTATCCATGTTTACAAATAATTTTCTATATTCATTTTCTTCATGTACATAATTTATATAATCTAATAATGTAATACTATTATTATTCATACTAGTCACCTAATATAATAATAAAACATAAATTTGTAAAATACAAATGTTATTGATTATTTTTTATGTAATTACGTAAAATTTCTTTATACTTGTTTGTTCTATAATAAATTGTGCTTACTTTTGTATTTAGTATTTTTGATATTTCTTCTTTTGTATATCCTTGATAATTTAATTCAAATATATTTTTTAAATTTTCATCTAGTAAATTTTTATATTCTATATAGTTGTCTTGATAATTATCATAGAATTTTGATTTATCTTTTATATTATTTATGTTTATTTTTTCATATGTTGAACTTGTGTTAAGTGGGTTGTTTTTTGATATTGTATATAAGTTTAAGAATTTATTATTTATATTTCTTGTTACATAGCAATAAAAAGTTATGTTTATTTCATCATTGAAGTTTTTTACTGAATTATATAGTTCAATTGATCCTATTTGAATTAGGTCTTCATAATCATACCCACATTTTTTTAAAAATGGATAGTATTTTTTTGATATATTTTTTATTATTGGCATGTATTTATTTAATAATAATTCTAAACTTAGTTCGTTACTATCTTTAATATTGTATATTATTTCGTTATCGTTATAAATGCTTGTCACCTTCTTTTATTTAGTTCATACATTAATATAGAGCAAGATACACTTGCGTTTAGACTTTCAACTCCTTCTTTCATTGGTATTTTCGTTATAAAGTCACATTTTTTTAATACTAATTGACTTATACCACTATTTTCATTTCCGATAACTAAACAAATTTTATCAAAATTTAAATCTTGATTATCTATGTTTTCTCCACTCATGTCTGCTCCAACTATCCAAAAATTTTCTTGTTTTAGTTTGTCTATAATATAACCAATATTGGATACCATGCATATGTTTATTTTATTAAGTAAGCCCACGCTTGTTTTTATTGTTGTTGAGTTAACTTGCACACTTCTTTTATTTGGTATTATTATTGTATCTACATTAAATGCGACAGCTGATCTTATGATTGCTCCAAAATTGTATGGGTCTTCTATATGATCTAGAACTACAATAAATTTTGATTTATCTATTACTGAAATGTTTGAATATTTATAATCATCAATATAAAGTATTATTCCTTGATGATTGGCATTTGTTTTTTTATCTAGAATTTTTTTATCCACATATGATGTGGAAATTTTTCTTTTTTCTATTTTATCTAGCAAACTTTTGTCATTAAAATTATTTTGAAGAAGAATTTTTTCTATTTTTGTATTTGTCTTTAGTAGTTCTTCGGCTACGTGTTTTCCATATACTATCATAATTTACTCCTATTTTATAGTGTATGTTGTTGCATCTTTTGTATCTGCTAGAATTACTCCTTTTTCAAGTAATTCATCTCTTATTTGATCTGCTTTAGAGTAATCTTTGTTTTCTTTAGCTAGTTTTCTTTCTTTTATTTTTTCTTCTATGTAATTTTTTAATTCTTCATCTATTTGTTTTTCTTCTTCTTTAGTTAAATCAAGGCTTAATACTTTATCAAATGATTCAATTAACTTATATTTTGTATATGAATTAACTTTATCATCTTTTAGAACATCATAAACTATTGTTAACATTGAAGCTGTATTTATATCATCTTCAAATGCTTGTTTAAATTTACCATTATAATTATTAAAATTATCTTCTTCAAGTTGTCCTTTTCTATCTAGTTTTTTTACTTTATTAATAAGTTTTTCTCTTGCAGTTTTGGCACCATCTAGAGAATCATAAGTAAATGTTAATGTTTTTCTATAATGACTATTTAGACAATAATATCTATAATCAAGTGGAGAATATCCTTTTTCTTTTAAAAGAGATACTGTTAAAAATTCTCCTTTGGATTTACTTATTTTTCCAGTTGCATCATTTAAGTGTGCACCGTGGCACCAGAAATTACACCATTTGTGTCCTAGATAGGCTTCACTTTGAGCAATTTCATTTGTATGATGTGGAAAAATATTATCTACTCCACCACAGTGAATATCTAAGTATTCTCCTAGCATTAATATTGAAATGCCAGAGCATTCTATATGCCAACCAGGATAACCTACTCCCCAAGGTGAGTCCCATTTCATTGCTTGATTTTCAAATTTAGATAAAGTAAACCATAAAGCAAAATCAAATGGATTTTTCTTAGATTTATCTTCAAATACTGTATCTCTTACACCTATTTGTTGTTCTTCTTCAGTTCTTCCTGATAATTTAAAATAATCTTTTGCTTTTGATATATCAAAATATACATTGCCATCTGATACATATGCATAACCATCATCAATCAACTTTTCAATCATTTTAATATACATATCAATATGATTAGATGCTTTTTCTATAATTTCAGGTCTTTTTATATTTAGTGAGTCCATATCATTTAAAAATGCCTTTGTATAAAAATCTGCGATTTCTTGAACAGTTTTATGTTCTCTTTTTGCGCCTTTTAACATTTTGTCTTCACCAGTGTCAGAGTCGCTTGTTAAATGCCCTACATCTGTTATGTTCATACATCTTTTAACATCATATCCAATATACTCTAACCCTTTTTGAAGTATATCTTCAAATATATATGTTCTTAAGTTACCAATATGTGCATAATTGTATACAGTAGGTCCACATGTATACATTCTTACAATTCCTTCATCATGAGCTTTAAATTCATCAATTTGTTTAGTTAAAGTATTATATAATTTCATAATATCACCACAAACTTAGTATAACATAAATAAAAAAGAAAAAAGCACAAAATTGTACTTTTTTAAATTATAATATTATCTAATTGTTTTTTTTTCCTGTTCATATTTTCTGAACATATTTTCAATTTTATTATCTAAAGCAGAACTATAAATCATTAATAATCTGTTCTCGTTAGGATATATACTTGCGTTTGCGGTATATCTACCAACTTCTCCTATTATTCCATATTGACTAAAATAACTATTTTCATCAAAATCTCT
>Ga0181612_119068_pt1 | contig 11772 bp, 10 predicted proteins | sample HoacroProtozoa21_FD_119630 | JGI IMG/M metagenome (GOLD analysis project Ga0181612, IMG submission 119630) | Hoatzin crop microbial communities from Cojedes, Venezuel. Combined Assembly of Gp0051906, Gp0051904, Gp0051908 | reverse complement strand
TAGTCCAGATGCACCTGAAATGACACAACTACAGGTCTGATTCTTGACAAAGGGTTTCAGGGCAGCATCAAATGGTATTTTCCCCAGGAAATAAGCTGCCCTATTCAGTTCATAATTCTAGTGAGGGTCTACAAATGAAGTCATTTGTCCAGTTAGCGCAGAACAGTAATTATTTGCTTGCATAGGATCCTCTCCGTCTTGCACTAAAATCAGAGAGGTGCTCAAGTCTCCATTTCTCCCTCTGCAGCTGCCAGAGGCACTCCAACTCCGAAGCACCCATATTGTGCTGGGATAGCAGCTCATCATCCCGTGGTGCCACCGAGAGGAGCTTGGCATCAGGACCTGCTGGACACCTGATTCCAGCTTTTGCAACTGTTTGCAATGCAGTGGCCACTCTCAGTTTTTGAGGATGCATGTTGAGTGCCAGGTAATGTGTATGTAATGGGTAAGAACACCAGAAAGTTCTTGGCATTCCATCTCCTTTCCAGTACGGGTGAGAGTGAAGTTCCTCTTCACTCTTGCCATTGGATTTTAGAGTCTTCATGCATGATCTTATGGAGAATGAATGAAAAAGACATCTAAGACCTTTTAAGGTATGTTTTTCTACACACGGCCCCTGCTGAAATAGTAATTATATCATGTTTTTAGTTTCAAATTTCCTGCCAGTGACTTTCCTATGATTCTAGGACTGGTTTAGCCTTTTACTTTGTATTTATTTTGAAAGGTTGCAACATATTTAAGGAAAAAGAAAAAAAAAGCAAAAATATTTAAATTATAAAGTAATAAATGTGTAAAATGTGATATAAATCATGAAGATGAGATGAATGATTACTGTTTCTCCACAAAAAAAATGCAGGGTTAGAAAATACAAGCAAATCTATTACGGAAGACATATCTGTTAAAATGGCTTGCTCACATTCAGAAGAAAAGAATGCACACATTGGATCACTAATGTGGAATTCTGTCTTTGGGTGCTTTGTTTTTCCATTGATTTTTAAATGTATGTGTATGAAATAGCTGGAATATAACTGTGGAAGAAAGGTAAACTGATGAAACGAGTCCAAGCGCAGAGCTGGATGCAAGCCTGCAAGGTCATGTTCAATATATTGAGAGAATGATCTTGCAGCTGGTGCTAATGAGAAGAGAGAGGCAAGTAAGGCCTTCATATATCTCTCCATTAAGAAACACTCTTGTAGCACAAGAGAAACTATACAAGCCATGCTACTTCTGCTTACGTTGCCTGGGTGGTAAAACCCAAGCTGAACAGTTTGGAGGCGCTCCATTTTCTGTTGTTATATATTTTACTGCTGATGGCTACAGGAATACTCATTTAATGCTATTTGCTAAAAAACTAAATTTGAATAGTCTACTCATGCTAGGATCAATGGTTTTGGGCAGAAAATTTCTGCATTCAGGTCTCTGAAGACACCTCTGCCTATGAGGCCTTAGTAGTTGTACCATCAGGGTGGATATGGAGCAGGAGCAATATGGAGCAATATTAATTTATTGTCAGTGATATCTCCATCATTTAGCAAAGACTCAGACTCTTTGACATATCTCCCCTTTCCCGACATGTCCAGCAACATCTAGTCAGTATTTACTCCTGGAAAAAATTATGGAGATAACAAGGTGATTTTATGTGACTTTTGTCTATATTTCTTCCTAATCTCCTGACAATGAAATCTATCATCTGAGTTTTCCACTTCAACAGAAACATTTTTTCCAACAGGGTGTTTTACTCCTCCATAATACTGAGATGATCAGAGTCCTGGCAGGGCAGTGGTCTGTCCAAGTGCCAGCAGAGAAGCTCCAGCCTGATAGCAGACTCAAAACTTGTGGTCTAATGGATGATGGTGGTGCCAGCACGTGTGTCTTCTGGGAGATAGGAATGTCGATCTCACGCTGCGGCAGGATTTCTTTCACTTTGCAACGACTGTGAGGAGCAGCAGCAGTGGCATTGATTCCAGCTGCTGCCGCCCAGCTGAACGCCAAGACAGATAAACTGTGGGATGTTCTTAGCAGCTCCTCCACGAGGTAGTAAGATAAACATGAGAAACATAAGGAGATATTAAAGAGTAGATGATAATCCATTTTCAGGAAACAGCAAAAGAGTCTGAACTTTATCAGTGGGAAAACTTCTCCTGGAGGACTTGCCAAAGTAAATCTCTGATGCAAATGGTTTAAGCAAAGACATTCACCTTAATCTACTGTGCAGTGACCTGGTCTTCTGATACAGAGAATAATTAAGGGTGTTTTCAGAATTGCTGTGGTCCGCAAATCCTCCGAACCTAAAATAAGTACTTATAGTGTTCCCAATTCACCGCTCTGATCTTACAGTCACCTACATTTCTCTTGAATTTAATAATACCTAATGGCTTTAGACTTTGCTGCTTGAAAGGATTTCACTGCCTTGTGAAGGATAGATTAAAAAAATGCAAGTCCTCATTAACAAGTTTCTTTCAGCCTTACAGTTTTATTATTATGCCCGTGCTAAAAGAAATAACATCTAACAAAATGAATGACCCACAAAGAACTTGCCCGAAGGGTAGTGCCAAATAGAGAGGAAAAGATGAGTGTTTAGCTATTCAAAGAATTATTTTCATGCGGATTGATTTTTGTGCCAGTTTGCCACCCTGGACATTTCCAGTTTAGTTTATTTGTGTTACAGTAGTAGTGACAATGTAGTTAAATATAGCCTCTGAAAACAGGATCTCTGCCTGTTTCATTTGTATTCTACTGTTCTTTCATTAAACATTTCTTCATCTTTGCAGAGCCAAATTCTTACAATAATAAATCAGAGACACCTAAGTTTCTTGCCAAGTCAAATATCTACAGTTTCTGGCAATTATGTAATTTCCAGATTTGCTACAATGGCTCTTGCTGATAAGTCAATTGTCATAAAAAGAAATGTTCCAGACCAATCTTTATTAGGGTGTCCTTCACTGATCTGTGTAAAATAATCCCCCTCCTGCCCCACTCTCTTTTAGAAAAGAGAAACATAATTACAGCTTTTTCCCTTGCTTTGAATGACTCTTCATCATAACAATTTATATCTGGAAAATGTCACAAGAAAATGTGAAAAAGGTAAGTTTAAACCAAAGAAATCAGGCACTGCTGTTATTAATAGAACAGCTCAAAAATGTTTCCCATGATGTGTTATAATGGCTCTGTCTTATAATAAAATTTAACAGTGATGTATTTCCCTTGTTCTCGAGTTGATTTTGTATTAGAAGTCCAGACAAAAGTAATTTGTAGCAAAGGTCCCTGATCCAATGTCTGTATATGGAAAAGACTCAAAGGACTTCGTGCCCATTTAAAAGCCCTTTAAAATGATTAATGGCTAAATGCATTACAAATTATCAAATATTCCACACTGACAAAGCAGAGGACTTGTTACGAGTTTTGGCTAAATTTTCCTTCCTTGGTACTTAGAGTGTAAAATCACATAAACAGTAATTGTGAGCACCCATTCAGAGTGCTGATGAAGTATGGGCAGGTTAAATAAAGCGCTGCATTTTTGCCCATTTTTGCTTTTTTTTAATGTAGTTGTTTTATATTTAAAAGGGTGCTTGCAATCCTTATTGTCACCTCTACTGCAAAGCATTCTTGGAGTCCTTCATAATTTTTATGGCAAATGAGGAAGAACGAAATGAAATCCCAGGACTTAACTGCAAGTTCCCAATTTCTGGTCATACCTGGAAGTGATTCTGGCCCCAACTCAGAAAAAGAAGCCTGTCCCTTTCTGCATTTAAAACCTAATGATTTATTTTCCAGCTCTCGTCATAGTTTTTTCTTGAGTAAAAAGGCATAGCTGGGATACATAGAAATGGGGCCTATCCTGGCCAGTGGAGTTGGCCAATCTCATTCCCCATGGTTCACTTTGAAATAAAGTCCTAAAGTATTATTGTTCATTTTGCACAAGCAGAATTGTGTAGTATTAACACAAAAACAGGCAAACACAAACTCCATGTCTTTCAGCACTAGTCAAAAAAGAAAACGCTTCTTACAATTTGCATTCCTTGAAACTACCGTGTTTGCCTCTGACGGCATTTTGGACTCCTCGGTGCTGGTGATGGTCACACAGCCAAGCAGAGCTGTCCCTTGCAGCGAGCCCAGACACAGCGGTTCATTCATTTGCACGGCTACGCTGGCATCCACAGAAGGCATGCTCAGGGCATCACTCACTTCACCTCTGAAAAGCTCCCTCTTCCATCAGCAGCCAGCACTCAGAGCGCTGGCAGCACGCCTTCCAGGGATCTGCTGGCCACCACCTCCACTTGAACTGCCACGTAGAAACACCCAGGGCCCAGTCCAAAGCCTGCTGACAGCTAAGAATATATTGAATTATAATAGCTATTACATATATTTAATGACAGTATGTTTACACAACTTTATTAGGTCATACGCTTACTTTATGCAGAGAGCTGCTAGCTGTTAACAAGTGTGTGAAACTGCTGATCTGGTATGTAAGATCACCAGTATCTTTTTTACAGTTGCAAGAGGTTTGAAATAAACACGGGAAAAGCAAATAGAACGGAATTGTCTACCATCTCAGAAACATTGTGGGGGTCATAACATGGAGGAGACTAATTAATCAAGGACAAGACACAGCCTGTGAAATATCACAGAACGAAAAAATGGACCTCTGTATGTCTGTTTATCCATTAACATATTATTTTCCAGTTTCTGTCTCTTTCTAGAAAATGTTTTTTTGTCCATGTGTGTCATGCCTTGATACTGTGCGTATAACTCAATAACTGTTCTGAAGTTTGGCAGGTTTCCAGCTGCCCTCATGTCATCTTTATGAAATTTGAAAACATTAGGATTGTACATATTATCTTTTGAAGTGATGACGTGATTCATTATCCTGCAGCTCTCATTAGCCACAAGGGGCTAAGAAATTTATATCATGTGCACACTCAACTGTTTAGTGCCTTGTTCAGGGGCAAAATTAAAAATGCTGAACCTCACTCTGCCATCTTTCATGCTTTCTGTCGTCTCTTTATTAGCAAGTTCACTGTAAGAAATAAATAAATCAAACATTTTTGCTCTTAGGTATTTATAGACTTAAGTAAAAGTCTCAGACAGTAGAAGAAAATCCCAGTATTCATTCAAGCAGTCTGAAATTCCTTACAGTGCTAATATTTTAAGTATGTGAAATAATTCCATTCAAGTCTTCTGTGATACCAATGCTAACAAAATAACACATCACCATCAAGCTTTGCTATATGTTGTAAACAAGGTCTTTGTGAGCTTTCAGGGGGGCTGCTGATAAGGGTGGTGAGGGTTTCTCCACTGACTGATCCCCCACCCTCCAGTTGGTCAGGGACTTGTCTCTGGGGCTTAAACCCCAGGGTGGCATCTGCTATACCCATGTCAGTAAGTCTTTCTCTGCTGTCTGGGGGTCCTGGAAGCCTTTTCTAGCAAAATTTTCTTTCTTCCCACTCTTGCTAGAATGCTGGGCTGGGTAGGTAGCTCCACACTGATAAATAATACCAGGCTGGGGAAGGACTTAGGCACCATCCCATGGTTGCCTGTAGTGCTTTGCCATCAGTAATGGAGCTGTGCCAGGCAGGGCTCTTCCCAACCGTACCCAGACCTGCTATGGGGATTTCATGTGTCAGATGCAGCTTCCAGCAAACTATTTCAACACAGCCACTCTGCTTTTGAAGAGAAGAAATTTAACCCTGGAGGACATGAGTTGTACCATGCCAGCTGGCCTCAGAATACAAGAATAGACCCCAAACTGTTTTTTGTTGTAGATATGTCATGAAATTCCACTGAAGGCTGCTCTCCTCTGCTGTAGCATTGTGCTTGGGAAAGAGAGGAGCACACCCAGCTGGGGGAAAGGAATACAGTACATGGTCCCTCTTCAGCTCTTCCCACATTCAAGTGCTGGAGCAGAGAAGGAATTCAAACAGTCTTATCTGTGCTCTGAAACAGCAACCGGGGCAGGAACAAAGAGGTCACGACGGGACTAGGAATAGGACACAAATTTAGCAGAGTGAATACAGCAAGTCTATTAACATCTAATAATTCTGGCATTGTTTGGAATGGGGGATATTTAAGACCATTTCCATGGTATTAGTGCATCTCCCATCACTATATTCAAGTACTAAAATATGGATTATAGTTAACACTAAAATTGCCCACATGGGACCCAAGAGACCCTTTGCACTTTGGTAAATTACAGAAATGCTTTCAGTGAAGTAGATTCATTGATGCAAATAGGGGGAAATCTACTCTTAAATTTATGGCTAACACCGCAATACAAGCTAGATCTGCAGGATTTGTGTGTGTGTGTGTAAAACTATATATCTACAGTTATCCTAGCAAGTAAAAACATTGGTTTTGCAGGACAGTTATCTTTTGGGTCTGTGGAACTAACATAAAGTATCTCAGCAAAAGCAATCTTACAGTTGTAGTAAAGCCAATATCTTACAGCTGTGCCTGTGATAGCAGAACTGCCATCAGTGTGGTAGTAAAAAAGAAACAGGCAGGAAATAGGTTTCACATTCTGGCCAAATGTAACAGTATGGAAAAATGTTTATGTCCTGAATCAGGACAAAAAGTCAAAATCTAAAAACGTCATGGGGCCGTAAATCCAGAAGATACAGTTTTGGTTCAGATCAGCTGTAACATTTTCTTTTGGCAATTTGGAAACATTTTGGTTGTTTTCAATATATACTTTGCGATTGAGGTTGCTTATCTTTCTGTATGAAAAGTAATTTTCAGCCATCGAATGTTCATTTCTGGAGACAATGTCTCAGTTACATCAAAAACTTTTGAAAATGTTTTTCAAGCCTTTTCCCAAAACCAACATTTCCCCTTGAAAAAATGTTGTATGAAGTAATCAATATGTTCTAATTTGAAAAGTAGAACAAAACTGTTCCTGACCAACTCACTGATGTGTCTGTAATGACAGCAATTTTCCTTGGTAAATGAGGCTTGGAATGATGTATATAAATTAGACTCATGTATGTGGGTGCTGCGGGACTGACAGTGATAGTTTTATGTGTTTTGATAGTTTTATAAGCTCTTTCTTCATTTGTTGGAGTTGATTATTATTTTTTATTTTCTGACAGTATTGGGGATTCTCTCTGCCACACTCACAGATGTCAATGAGCAGAGCTATTCCCACTATTTAAAAATGATATTGGATTGGCTTTAGGTTTAAACTGGACAACTATGGCATCCTAAATACTAAGAGAAGGAATTTAATGGAATGGGAACTGCAAACATTTTTGCAAAGTTCTGTCCCTTTTCTGGGGGTTGCAATATTTAAGAAAACACATCTGAGGAGGCATTTTGGCAGAACTTTCTGATGTATATTCATTTTGCTCTGGAGGATGACATGTTCTCTCATTAATACATGTGCAGAACACCCACAAGTCTGCACGCAAGACGTTTGCTGATGTTCACAGCAGAATTAATATTAGCTGAACAAAGTGCCATGTAACTAACAGAGGATAAATGATGAACAAATGTGATAACAAAAGCTAACTCTGGGCACAGCAAGCTGGTCTTATGAGGTTTCCTGCATGGTTGGAGGAAAGCAGTGGATTCTTCCAGAGGATGATTCAAAGCAGAAACTTCCCACAGGGGCTCTCTGGCCGAGCCGATGCAATGGGACGGACAGGTCCTACAGCAAAACCTTGCAGGCTCAGCTGACGCAGTACCATGGCCTCATTCCAGCTCTGTGAGGGGAGTAGACGGGGTTGTGTTCCATTTGCTTGTGCATCAGGATTTCCTTCCAAAGGAAACGCAGGTCCACATGTAGAGAGAATATCACATATCGTTCCAGTTTCTTCCCTGAAAGGAAAAATTGTGGGGCCAACTGCAGAGCATATGTTCCCACTGTACAGATGCAACTGGTGTGCACATCCTGGGATCAGGATTGCCAGGGGCACCTAGAGTGCCATCATGGTATTGCAGAGTAGCCTCTTGCTCTCCGAGACCTCTAACTCCCTCAGTCAACTACAGATGATGTGTAGGGTGAATAAGTACTTCTGAAGTTATGCTCTGGAACATCTCTCCCTCCAAAATCTGAAAAACATAAGCTGTGAACCAGTTATTGTTTCTTTATCATCTGGACTGAAATCCAAGTACCATCAAGCAAAGTCCTGCCTCTTAATTTTGATAATACATATCCTTTAAAATATGTTATGTCCTGAAAATGAACTATGGAATTGTTTGCTGATGCTTTTTAAATACCAGCTTTAATGATGACTGTGTTAAAATAAACCTTCTCTGGAGACTGCAGACATTTAAAACCACAACCAAATCAGTGCTGATCAAACTGTTTTTCTTGATCTGGAAATATTAGACCTCCCCCTTTGTAGCTATATGTGAAATACTGATTTTTATACACACATTAGTATAGTTTCTGGAGTATTACTTAAACAGTGTTATTATTCAACTTAGTTTACCCCATCATAATTTTCACTGCATGGTCCTTTGCTGCTGTGCTCTAACAGCTAGAAGCAAATGACTTTGCAAAAATGGAGAGAGAATCTTGAGGCCATTACACTTTCGTATTCCAAATGTTATTTTATATACCTATAGAAATTATATGTTAGCTAAACCATCTGCTAAAGTCATGCACAGGCTGTTATTTAACAGGGTCTGCAAATGATCAGATACAGCCTCACAAGCAGGTCACTCAGTCGCAGCAAATTACATATGCGTTTCAAATAGGATAATTTGACCAGCTGAAAGAGATATAGAAATATTTTCTGAGGAGAAAAACACTAGAAACTTCTTGCCCATTACTAGGTTTTAACTTTGAAAATATCTTTAGAAAGAAACTAGGGTCCAAACCACAAAATACAGAGCTGGATTTTAAAATCCTTGAATTTAGGAGATCTGGTCTGAAGGTTTAGTTCTGCTCTTTGTTAAGGAGGATCTCATTTATGAAATTCAGAGCTACATCTGGGTTTGTGTTGGAAATTAATGCAAAAATAGGGTTATTTCCTTCCAAGAATCTTGGTTCAGACCCCACTTCTAATTATTGTCCCAACTGAGGAATCACTGATCGCTAATGCACATCATTCAGGAACTCAGTACAAGTCTACTTGCACAAAAGTTTCACTTTACTCGATTGGAAGCAAATGCAGTGCTTGCAGCCAGACCTGGTTTGGCCATGAGTAAAAACTGCTTACAGCTCTGCAGAATGCAAAACTGAATCTTTAAAATTAGCAGATTATGATTTCTATAAGAAGTCAAAAGGACATCACTTGTCTTGGACTTACTTGGACTATGAGAAAATTGTCTGCTTCGAGTCCATTTTCCACCAAACATTGTTAAATAATGTACCAAAACTCAGGAAGTTCTTTGAAAAGTTATTTGTGCTTTATTTTTTTCCCATTTGTTTCCAATAGAAGCAAAGGTTGTGGGATGGTGTGTTTGTACCTCTGAAAGGTTTTGAAATTCCTGGCTAATTTCAGATAGACCTACTAAAGATATCAGGTTCTTACAGGTTTCAGGTAAGAGGCTCTTTGAGAGTCCTCTCTGAGGAGAAGGCTACCATTGTCAAAGGTTCTGTCATATGAATAAAAACATGATGAATGAAAGAGAATGTCAGTCATTGTTAACCCTTTCTGAGGTAATGGAGAATCCATCCCTGAAATCCTGAGCCATGGGAATCAGATTGAATTAGTTTTGTTGCTTTGAGGACTATTACTTTTGGGGAGGGGATGTTTATGTAACTGTTACATTCTGGTTTGAACATTAGTCTTTGCGCCTCTCAAGCTTAACAGGACATTTTCACTATGAAAAAACTCCTAAAGCTGCAAAGGATTCACAACAGATCAGGAGTCAATTGAATAAGGAAGGTAAATATTTGTGAACAGGTTCCTAGGACTCTGAACTTGTTCCTGAGAATGATGCTGCTGTTTTATTTATTTATAGATATATGTATACATAAAATATAAGATTTTTCAAGAATAGCTGCTTTAATTCATTCATCTATTGGAGAAGGAGAAGTCACTTGTGAATGGGAAAGGGAATTCAACTTATGGGAGGATCTCTTTGAGTTTTGTGAAGCAAATAGTACTAACTTACCTACTACGAATACCACAGGAGAAAAAAAAATAAAGGCTGTATGTTTCAATTAATTGTAGAAATAGTTTATCTTTTCCTTCTCAGAGGAGTTTTTTTCAGTTTGAAAACACTGCTTAACATACTTTCGAAAGAAGGCTACAGGAACTGCCACAACAGATCAGATCCGTTGTCTGTATAGTCCAGCAATGGATACCCAACAGTGATTGATGACCAGAAGGAGATGCTTCAGGGGAAATTATGGTTCATCTTTCCTCAAGAGCTCCCAACACAGACCTGTTTTAAACATAATAATTATTAATAATTATGGGTTTGTGCCCAGAATAATGAGGTTTACTGTGTCAATTACACCACCTAATTCTGTGCAAAGGAAGACAGGATGCATTTTTTAAAGGGCTTAATGCTGACCTGAAGGTTATCCAGCCTGAGTCAATGCATTTTATTTTACCATTGGGCAATAGTAAAATAACAATAAGAATGACTGGGTGTTTTGAAGACTTCATCCCAGACAGTCCGACACTCCGTGTGCCTACTCATTGCTCACTGCTGAGATTTCCTGAAGGTTCTAGGATTTGTTGGTAATGCAGCAGAGTGTGCAACCTCCAATTAACTGGATTTTTTTTTTAATTAAAGCTGAAAAGTAAAGATGACTTGAATAGAATTCTGAATTTCACTTCTCTGTACTTTATTTTATATATCTATGTTTAGCATCAAAACAGCAGATGGATCCGGGACTGGAAGGGGTCTATCCTCTGTTTCAGACATTCCTGAATCTGATGGAGTCAGCCTTAGGGTATTACTATTAATATGTCTGAGCATTTGTCCAATTTGCCCTCAAACCTAAGATACATTTAACCTAGCTCTGGACACTATCAGCCCATTTCTAATAAAAAAATGATTTTTTTATCACAATGCATAGTTTTATCTGTCATGGTCCTTTGAGGCCAAATGTCCGAACATAATGTTAATTCTGTAGTCTTTAATGATCTCTCTTTGGTAATCATCTGAAAGCACTTTGCAAAAATCACTTATGACATATCTGTGAAATACGTAGTTGATGTCATATTCTTTACAGACTGTTCAGTGTCCATAGATGTCTGGAACCCAAAACACAAAGCTTCTCTGTAGCACCTGTGAAAAAAATCCTGAAATCCAGCCACCCGATCTCTGTCACCAGAAATAAGTAGTTTTGCAATAGCTGAGTTGCTGATATGATTTTCTTTTGCAGTTTTTCAAGCTCCTGTATTTCCCTAATAGCCACTTGGAAAATGAAAGGCAATATGAATTTAAATCAAATAGCTTCTAAGTACAGAACACACAGCATAGGAAATAAAGCCTTATGTGTTGACAGCACTAGATTAAAACACAGGGCACAGAGGCTCACGTCATGGATTAACCACAGCTTCCTGGGGAGACCTTGAAAGTCACCTGAACTCTTGGTGGGGAGGTGTCCCTTCTGGCTGAGAGGGCTAGTGGCACTTCTGATTTTTTGTTTCTTGTCAGTCTGATTTTAAAATCTTTCAGGACAAAGCTGCCATCACAGAATCACAGAATGTTCGGGGTTGGAAGGGCCCTCTGTGGGTCATCTAGTCCAACCCCCCTGCCGAAGCAGGGTCACCTACAGCAGGCTGCACAGGATCTTGTCCAGGCGGGTCTTGAATATCTCCAGAGAAGGAGACTCCACAACCTCCCTGGGCAGCCTGTTCCAGTGCT
>Ga0181612_150100_pt1 | contig 11773 bp, 10 predicted proteins | sample HoacroProtozoa21_FD_119630 | JGI IMG/M metagenome (GOLD analysis project Ga0181612, IMG submission 119630) | Hoatzin crop microbial communities from Cojedes, Venezuel. Combined Assembly of Gp0051906, Gp0051904, Gp0051908 | reverse complement strand
CCAGCTGAACATGAGGAAGAACTTCTTCCCTCTGAGGGTGACGGAGCCCTGGCCCAGGCTGCCCAGGGAGGCTGTGGAGTCTCCTTCTCTGGAGATATTCAAGCCCTGCCTGGACGCGGTGCTGTGCAGCCTGCTCTGGGTGACCCTGCTTGGGCAGGGGGTTGGACTGGGTGACCCACAGAGGGCCCTGCCAACCCCGACCATTCTGTGATCCCTGCAGATAAGCAAGTAAAGAGCAGGTCTCAGAGACACTGCTATGGGCTGTGAAGCACTCACAGGTTTGAGCAGCCATCTGGTGATGGGTGAACACAGGTTTTGCACATCTTCTAGAAAGACTGTTCCATGAAGGGGGGGAAAACAAACCCATAAACTGCAGCAAAAAAAGTTGTATTGGCCTCAGAGAACTGTCGCTGAGGCAAGAACAGGAAGAAAACTCCAACACAGGTTGAACAGCACACCCTGATGAGCTGGGATGGGGTAACCACATGCAGACGGGCTCCTCCTGTTGACATGAAGTGACCTCTAGGATGAAATTATGGGTCTGGCGTATGGGTGAACTCAGGAAGATGCTGGGACTCAAGTTCAGGTTTGAGTTTCCCCGAGACAAAGACCCCAAAGGAGTGCAGGTTTTGTGCCAGGTGAGAAATCATTGCTTTTACCGCCACATGCTTGTGGGTGATCAGCGCTGCAGGAAGCCGACCAGGAGGGCTGCAGGTCCTGGGCAGCCTCAAGGCGCTCCCCAAACCTCCACTAACGACACCTCCCAACGCCGCTGTAAGGCAACCCTACGAATTAACCCCTATTTCCACACCTCTAGTTGCCAAGAGAAACGCTTGTCATAATCGTGCTCGTTGTCAAGTACACAGATGCTTGATTTTACTTGCTCTTTTAGCATTAAAGAAAGCAGAATATGAGTGGTGAGATTTCCTCACGCACAACAAAGCAGGCTGGAAATTTGTGACAAAATACCGGCGGGATTTGCAGTCCAGCTTTGAACTGTGCAAGAAGGAGCCACCGGTGACAATTGCGCGCTCGCTATTTTTAGCTGGGCGGTGTGAACGCTGAACCCCTGAGGAACAAGCACAGCAGCAAAACCACCAAACCCACCAGACTTGCTTTTCAGAGAACTCCTCTGGGGCAAAACCAGGAACTTTGGCTTTTCTCCCTGCTGTCCAGTTTTCCGCGGATTTTCTGCACCAGGCTTTTGATTGTTGCAGGAAATAAACAAATAAATAGAACTGTAGACATCAGCGCTTCTAAGGCTAGATGGATAAATCTATATGAACGTCTGCAAATCTGCCTATACGCACACAGATACGCTTAAGCATTTCAGCATCCAGATTTAATCGAAGTGCATTTATCTTTCTTGGTGAGCCGCTTTGAGGATTAGTGATTCTGCATCTGTGCGATGAGGTGTGCAGCAGTGGTCAGGGAAGATGACCTTAGGTAACGCGCCAAGCAGCTCAGAACTGAGAAGATTTGTCCCGTCCTTATCAGGCTGGGGGGAAAGGAGTGGGAATTTCTTGCTGCGCAGCCTCCGAAATGCCAGCTATGCAATCTGATCCCACGCTATCGCCACACTCTCAGTTGCAGAAGCGGGCACGAGTTTGCATCGCTTTTTTCCCCACTGCGGTGTTAAGCCAGCGGTGTTTGGGCTCGCTGAGGTTTCTCGAAGGTGGGTGGTTTAGGAGAGTCCTGGTGCTCACTGTTTTGCTGTAGGCAAGCCTGTGTTTTGGGCTGTAAGACCTGAGAGTTCCGAGGTGCTGTTGAGGGGACGCTCATCTGCAGCACACGGGGAGACTCGGGGTGACTCGGGGTGTTTCCATCCTTCTTTACTGACTGCACCGACGGCTCAGAGACACTCAGTTTCTCACCTGGCACTGCAAGTCAGGCAGTGTGAACGCCCTCTTTTCTGTACCATTAGCAGATATTAATACCACAAACCTTAGACATGTGCAAAGTTCCTCTGCTCCAAAATGTTCATGTCTACCTATTCTGCAGGAATATGCAGCTTTTAATATCTTGTATGTGTAAAGAGAACATTTACCTACTGGATCTACAGCAAAAGTCAGCTAAGAGGGAAACGTTCTCTGCTTGTGCTCGCCACGCAGGCACAACTGGAGAGTTAGAAGGATAAAAGGGGGCAGAGACAAGGTTGTGGCTCACAGCAAGATGTAAGAGCTACCGGTGGGATCTTTCAGTGTTTTATCTCTGTTGGGATGGGCAGGACTGATACTGGGTTACTGCATCTCCAGCCTGGCAGACTGTCACTGGCACAGGGCTGCGTTTCTCTAGTGCTCTGCTGGCATTAAGTAAGCTGACAAGAGCTCTAGCAACATCCGTTTGCAACGTTCACGCTGTTAGTGTTAAATGAACCCAAAAGAGCAAAATTTGAAAAGTTATATTGAGGTGTTGAAATGAGGTTGAAAAAACCCATGAGCAGGGAACTGTGACGTGCCCACATGCCTCTCTTCTTCCAAGTACCATGCCTGTTACCCGTGGCTGAGTCTAATTCGGTCCTCTTCCCACAGTTTGACATGCAGAGGATAACACTGGAAGAGCTAAAACACATCCTCTACCATGCTTTCCGGGACCACTTAACGATGAAGGACATCGAGAACATCATTATCAATGAAGAGGAGAGTTTAAATGAAAACTCTGGCAACTGCCAAACAGAGTTTGAAGGTGAGAGAGAAGGTTTCTGTGTTTCTGTGCAATCATTCTCTTTCTGCTTCGTCTGTAAAACTCACTCTGATCTGTGACATGCAATGGGCAAGAATGCAGGGAGTTAGCGTGGAGTTATTTTAGAGTAAGTGGCAATGACACACTTAGAGAGCTCAAGAGCTGCCGTTAGCCTTCTTCCATGTGGTCTAAGTAAAGCTGATCCTGTTTCAGGCGGGAGGATGAACAAGTGGGTTCTTTGCCTTATGGCCCTCCTTTCTCTGATGGGATTCAGGCAGAGGGATGTGCAGCCCAAGCTGAGGTGAGTGTCTAAGACAGACCGAATTTCCCTGCAGAAACATGCATACCGCGCTCAGCCTATCACGGAAAGCCTTTATTGGCACTGGGTCCTGCCCTAGCAAGCTGTGTTAGGCTCGACCAATTTTTTGTTGTCTTTCCACGAACAGAAAAGAGCTGCTCTGGGCATTGTAACGCCAGCAATGAGCAGAGATGGTGGCTCTGCACCCTACTGCCCTGCTCGCCTCCTGTTCGGCGCGGTCAGGACCACCGGTGTGGAGCTGCAATGTGCCCCTGTACAGCCCAGCACAGCTCATCTCAACACATGTGGACGGGTCTGCAAGATCAAGGACTAAGCAATACTCAGAGGCAGCTAAAGAAAGGGAAACTTTTTCTTTGGCAGCTGTTGCTGAACACAGCATCCTCTCAGCAGTGCCACAAGACCACTATGTGACCAGCAACCGGGATCAGACACGGTCTCGCCTTTTACAGTGGATCTTGCACTTTGAGCGGAGATAACACTGACAAGAACATTCCCTGTTTTAAGCCACCTTGGGAGAAGAATTTTCTTGGCCAGAGGAACTTGTGCTACTCTGAACCATTGCTGGTAGGAACAACTAAACAGATTCAAATCATCTCAAGTGCAGAACAGTCCAGAGAGATGCCTACAGGCAACCCTGGGGTCTGTGCACATCACCCTGGGACAGCTGCTGTGCTTTCCCACCCACAGCAATGCCACTTTATGTAGGCCATTTTGGGGGAAATTCTGATACTCTGACGAAGGGTCCAACAGCCTCTGAAAGGGCACCAGGCAGACACAACGAAGCATCTTTAGAACAAAGCAAAAGATAAACATATGAGTGCAATTCTTAGCCTGGCTAATTAATGGGATTCAGCAGCTATATCCAGCACACTCACCCTCTGCTAAATACTGCAGAAAAGATGTAGAACATCACAGCCGAATTTTAAAGAGCCTGCAAGAGGGAGGCAAGCAGCAATGCTCTTCGAATCAAGCCAAGCAACATTTTTTTTTGTTCCTCCTGGAGAGCAGCGGGGAGGAAGAGCTGCTTACTTACATGAATGGAGTTGTTGGTCCCCACTGACCTGCTGATGCAGTGGAGACATGCACCGGCTGTCACGGCGGCGAGAGGCAGGCAGGGCGCTTTCAGCTTCAGTACTTGGGTGAGCTATCCCAGTCACACAAAAAAAAAAAAAAAAAAAAAAGGGTCCGAAAACCTAAATGCTCAGCATCTCATTTTGGAAGTCCCAGCTTCCAAAAGTACAGCAAGAACAGCTTTTCTCGTGGGATGTTGGCATTGCTGGTGCTAGGCAGAACCTAGAAGCAAAACAGACCCTTTTTTAGATGTTGTTAGAAATACACACACGCACAAATCCACCAGAGAATAAAGATCAGCTGAACACTGTCAACAAAGATGCAAAGTTTTCCTTCAGGTCCCAGAAGAAGGGGACGGTTCTGGTCTGTGGCAGCTCTGACATGAGCGTTTCTCCTGGGAAAGGCAGGCTGAGAGCTTGTTGCATCCCTGCAGCTTTCCAGGCTGGACATGTCATTACCTGAATGACCCACTTGTGCTCCCAGTGTTCCCATTTCCCAAACATTAAGATCCCGACAGGACTGAAAAGCAGAACTTACAGGCCCTCATGGCATGGATCAATGGCACTAAGGGAGAGCTGTCCTGAAGGCTGGACAGCATCTCAGTCTAACTTTAAATGGCTCTACAGAAGTGTCTCTGTATAAGTCAGTCATCCTTTACTCACTTCTTAATTAGTGGAGTGAAGAAGATGCTTTTTGGATATAATTCCTTGAGCTTATTTTAGGTGCTACCTTGGGATGAGATGATTCACACCTTAAAAAGCACCTATTTCTTTCAACTGCAAAGGTAGCCTAAACAGACTAGTTTGAGACGCTCACATCTATATTTAATGTACATTGCATCCACCCCACTGAAGTACGTTTAATTATGGGTAGAAATGAAGCTGAGATAAGCCCCAGTGAGATTGGGGAATGGCTCCTAAGTGAAGAGCCATAGCTGATACTTTCAGTACTATCTTGCTGAAATGGGGGATCTCCACTCCCTGTCACCTCTGGGTATGTTCGTGCCATCAAGGAGAAGCCCCAAAACCCTTCTCTGTCCTATGGACAGAGACTTCGCCCCTTCTCCACACCTGGGGTTAGCTGGCTCAGCCCCGACAGACCCTAAACAGCGTCGTACAGGTAATATCGCCATCGGTACAAATGCATGCAAATTTCTGTCATTCTCACAATTTTGCCATCTTGGCTTCTCATCATAATAAGGTCTTTACAACTAGGTAATAGTCTTCCTATATCAACATGGATGATACACCTTATCTCTCTGCCTCGCTCAGAGACACACACACAACCACAAACACGCTTTCACCCAAATACAATATTCGTATTATGGTCAGGGACAAGTCCAGGACTTTGCTCAGTTCACTCTGAACATTAGAGTAATTTGTGAGACGTCAGCTCTAGGCTTACATTACAACTTTCCCTCCTACGCATTTCTAGGAGTTTTCATTTGCTTTCTTCCTGATGAAGAGCAAAGCAATGAAAATGCCCGACTCCTCAGTACAAACAGCCCACACCAGCGCTGCCGATAGAGAATACAACCAGAAGGGAGGCATGGTTATGTCTTCAGCCTTTCTCTTAATTTTTATTAATGCTTAGGGCAGGAGAACGAAGTCAAGAGCCAAGAATAGTGTATGTTTTTATGAGAAGAGACTCAAGAAAAGGACAACTGTTTGCAGCGACATTGTACTACCACAAATTTATAGTACAAAAATCATTTGTCTGGCAGTTCCCTTTATCCAAACACTCACAACATTAAGCTCGTGGCAAGCCAGAGTCCTGTCTGGTTACAGTGACCTGTGCTGTCTGCCACGGGCACTTCATCCTCAGCCCTGACACTCAAATTAACTGGATGTACAAGAGCTGCTGCAGCTCCCCCCAAGACAAGCACTAGCAGCATCCGCTCCTCAGCTAAGGGTTTGGGAATGAAAAACTGACCTCTTAAAATGAAAATAACTCCAGCCAGCCAGAGAAAGCAAATATCACTCACCTTTGGCAGGGTTATGACAGAAGCCACTATAAATACACTGTAGCTATTCATGTTAGCAAGCCTTTTTCTGCAGGCGAGAAGGCTCTCAGCGCTTACTCTGAACATCTCAAACCCACCGTGGGCATTGTGGCCAGCCTGGCAGCCACAGCCAGTGGACTGATACACCCTGAAAAGGGCTGGGCCCATTAACCCCATGTCCTGGTGGAGAAGTTGTACCGATGGTAGCTCTGTCTCTGCCACCTAGTGACATCATGGTGAGTCTTGCTTGCCAGCATGTTCTCTGCATGTTGAGAAGATGAAGGATGACCCAGCCTTGATTTGCTTTTGCCTCTTGAGATCTTATTTATGTCGGACAACCTGCGAGTTGCTCTCCTCCCCTAGAAGAGGCTGGGACATCTCCAGAGGAGCTTCAGGCTCTGACCACGTTCAAGGAACAAGCTCACGCCCAAACCTTGTCATGTTCCATGGGTATTAAAAACTCCTGCTGGCAACCAAATGCAAAACAGTTCGAGCACCCAGCCCTGCGACAAAGCCAGCTATGGAAACCAGCAGGAAAAGGCACAGATGCCATGCTCAAAGGCTGCATGAATTTGGAGAAAGGAGCGAACTGAGGACCAAAGGTCCCCAGTTAGCAGGGAGACCAAATGGGTCTTCATATTTAAGAGGGCAATTCACACGGCAGCACGTAATCGTGTTTACAGTGAAGAAAGTCAGAAATTTCAGCTGCTTTGTCTCCCTGTGGATTGCAAGGGGGCAGAGGAACTGTAATACTCATCCTCCTACTGCAGTAATTCCTGCTGAGCCCAAACAAACAGCAGGAGAGTCTCTCTGGGTCTGCAACACCTCTACATTTCAGCACAGAGCTCCCCCTTTCTTCTGGACTTATTTGGTAGGTTATTTGGTAGGTTATTTGGTCTACCTTCGAGCAGTAAAGAACAACAATGATGACTTGCCTGAAAGCTCCATTTTTCCTTGATGGTATAACAGAAGACTGAAGAAATTATTCAATTCAGAACCACTTCTGCAAGAAACACTGAACATGCTTTACTCTTTTCCTTTGAACAGGAGAGTTGTCATCACAAAAGCCTTGGCCAGTCTTCAACTGCTGCTCCCAGTCACCCTAACCAGAATCAGAGCCCCACATAGAACAGCAATGCTGACCGTAATGGCTCTGTCGCTGTTTTGTCTGCTGGCTGGGAGTGTTTTCAAAGTAGAGAAATAATTGAAAAATAAATTAAAAAATAACTAAAGCTGTGGTTTAACAAGGTTTTTAAAGTGCTGGGGCATCATGCACAAAACCAAGGAACCACAGTATTGATTCTGTGTGCATTATAAAAGTGAGCGAAGGAATCAAGGAGTAGAGCAGTGCAAGCAGAAAGCAAGTAATTTAGGAGAGCTGGCATAAGGGGGATTTCATTATCTGCACAGAATATAGCGAGTCCCTCGGAGCGCTGGCAGTGCAGCTTTTCCCTGCCCTGGGCAGTCTGACTCAAACTGCTGCCTAACGAGGGCTTCTTGTGCCTCGGGCGCTGAACTGATGCTGGGGGACCGCGTGGGAGCTGGGGTTAGGACGAAGGAACTGCTAAATCCTGGCCACAGGAGGTGAGGGGGGATGAAACAAGTGTTCAAAATGCAGCATCCAGTGCTCCCTCCTCTCTGTGCAAGGAGGTTCAAGCCTGGATCAGAACAAGGGTTTCTTTTCTATATGTTTGAAGAACATCCTCCTGGACTTTTCCAAATGCCGGCACTCGAAGACTTTTCCTGGTTGCATTTTAGGTTAATTGCGATTCTGAGCTTGGTGTCAGCCATCTGAAAGTCTCCCATCATCACAGCTATGTCCAGCCATGAGAAATGGCAGTGGGTACCTCTCTTCTGAGACCAAAACAAGACTGCCCGTAGCAGCAGGGCAGAACTATCTACCCTGTGCAGGATCTTCTGGCTTTCTGTGATTATCTCAGGGCACCTTCAGAGCGTTTTCAAACAGATTAATGTTCATGGTACCCCAATACCACATATTGCTCTGATATTCACAGGAAGGGAGACTAAGACAGAAACATCAACTGCCTTTAGCAAGTCACAGCATGAATCTTTATTGATGAACTCTAAAAAAAAAAAAATAAGTCAAACACTAAAAATCCCAACTCTGTTTGCATTTTAACAGCCACAAATTGCTCTTGCCTCTTTTGACAATTATTCTGTAAGCATTCTTTTGAAAAGGTCCTTAATAAGTCTGATTTTGCTTCAGCACAGAAAACGTAAAGGCAGTTTGGAAAAATGACTAACGCCCTGTGCATACTCATGGGAACTACCACAGTGGGTTTTCTCAGTGTTGTCAGGGATCACAGCTTGAATCTCTGCTTATTCCCAGTTGACCTGAATGAGTCTAATGGATTCCCAAAAGACCAATATTTTCGATTAAAGAACTATAGGGAGAACTTCATAAAGAGCTTAAAAGAAATACACAAATAAACCAAAACACACCTACAAGCATTTGAAGGGTTTAAAAGCCAAGACGTGAGAGAAAGGACTTCCTGCAGTACGAGAGGGTAGTCTGTTAGGAAAGTTGGTTTGGAAGCAGTGAAAGGTAAGGTGGAGTATTCGGAAATGTCCCAGCAGGGAGAGGTAAGACTCAGCCAGCGCAGGGGATCTCCAAGGTGTGGACTAGAGGGTTACGCCAAGGTAATAAGCAGGGGCAAAGGAGGATTTCTGAGCTCAGCTGATCCTCGTGGAAAGCAAAAACATGACTTTGGCCGAGCATCTCATCTTTCCCATGTCTTCCCTGCAGTGCATGCCCAGAAGCAGAACAGACAGACCTGCGTACGGAAGAGCCTTATCTGCGCGTTTGCCATGGCCTTTATTATAAGCGTGATGTTGATTGCGGCCAACCAGATCCTGCGGAGCGGCATGGAGTAGCCTCTCGCCATGACACTGTGAACCAAACTGACCATGCATGCGCATGCCACCGGGTGAGCTTCCCCCGAACCGACTCTCACACGGCAGAGACAGAGGCAGGCAGATAAAGCACCATTCGGCAAGGAGCCTGAAGCCAGCAGCGTAATGTGTCTTGTGAATCAACTACATCCTTTTGGCAGGGACATAAAAGGGCTGTCTTAATGCTTTAAAGGTTTTGTTTCCTAATGCAATAAAAAAAAAAAATATACAGGAGTCCCGAATTATTGCTTCAAAACAGCAATGGTAACTCGGAAGAAACTTTCATCCAGCAGCCTCTTTTGCAGTTTTAAGGAGGCACAGCCTCGTGACTTGTTGCAGCGGGGCTGTCTTTTAACCCAGGGGCCGACTGACTATCCTGCGTAGCTCTCCGCTGGGCCCACATTCCCAGGAAGTTGATCGTAGCATTGCCACAAGCAAGTTCTGTTCGTTTTATTTCATGTACTCCAGCTTCACTTTGCTTTTCCCTTATGACCATGCCTTTGAGTTTATGGCATTAGAGGGGAGCTAGAGCATCCTTGTACAGTATTTTCAAAGTAAAAAAGAGGAGAATTTGCCAGCATCATAGAAAAGTTCTATTTTTGCTTCGTAAACACCACCTTTGACACAAGACTGTGGGGTAGCATGAGTCCATTCGCCTTTTTTTTCCGACTGTGAATCAGGGCTTGAGAAGCACCACCCGTTTTCACACATGGGCATTTCCGAGATTTGTGCACAGTCTTCCAACCGACTCTGCAACCACCAGCGCCAGTTAAAACTCCCTCTATTTGATCCTGTCTGCATATTCAACAACATTTGCTTTCCAGCAGTTTTCCCTTCATCTATATCGGTCTTCAGTAACCTTATCGGAGACGAAAATCATGAGGAAAGCTCAGAAAGAGCTTTCCTCCCTTCTCCTGTGCAACTTTTATTTATTTCGCTTCATATGCCCTGGTTGTAATCTACAGTGAAACCTCCGTGTCAGACACCTTCTCGTGGAAGAGGTGATGTTTTCACCTACACGGTAGCGTGTGGTTTTTGACTAGCCAGCTGCTTCAGTCCCTCCCAGGAAGCGTCCCACCACCACCGCTGTCCCATGGTCAGGCTCCAAAGAGAGTAAGCTGAAAAGCAGATTGCAGCAAGAGAAGAAGGAATGAAACTAGAGCCTACCGCCATATGTTACGTAGTGTGTCAGACTTTCAGATCCTGCAAGTGTTAGTTATTTTTCCTGGAAGAGATTTTAATGAGCAGCAAGAAGATGGAGTGATGCAGACTGGAGACACAATACGTCCCACGGAAAGCACAAGGACTGGGTGAGCCTGGAGCCAGGATTACATTGGAAAGCGTTTTTTGCTTTTAAACTGGACGCAAATCCTTGGATTTACTTTAGGACAAACTGTGCACCCGTGTGTCGTCCCAGGAGGGATCTGGTTTCCTTGCCCTCATGGGAGAGGTTTCCCAGCTGGTGCTCATGGAGCCGGCGTGGGGAGCGCTCCCAGGAAGGTCCACGGAGGCACCTGGGCATCGGAGCTGCAGTGGCTTCGTGGTGCTGGCTGGGCGAGCTCCAGAAACACCAAGGAACAGCGAGACCTTGCTCCTGTCAATGTAGATGACTGTTTCCTGTGTCACGAGAGGGGGCAGGATGGCTCCCCAAGGGACTGCAAACAACGAGCTTCCCTCGTCCTACACAGGAGCCATCAGCTTAAGCCTGGATCCGTCCCAAAGACTCATTTCAGGTTTTTCTTTGATTACAAGCTTGATCAATAACATTAAACCTGTGTTTTTTAGTAGCCTGATTTAAAATTCTACTTCTCATTGTTCTGTCTCCCATCACCCATTTAAACTCATGTCACCACTTTGGATCTTGCCTTTAGGTATGTGTCTCAGCTGCCCACCTCCACATCATTGCCATTTTCCCGGTGTCCCCACTCCATCACCAAAGACAACAAATGTCTTTTCGAGAGCAACTGAATTATTTTCTTCTGCCTTTCACAAACACACGCTTCTGTGCTTCTGTTCTGCTGTGACTAATAGAGGTCAACTGCAAAATACTCCACAAAAAATGGTTATATCTCCCAGAAGATGGAGAGATTTATGTTTGCTATAGGGTAGCAGCAGATTTTGAACCAACGGTGGAAAAATCTTAGGCAAGCTCTGAGCGCAGGATTTGCACCACTGGGGAGCCAAGGCACGCTCCCAGCATTCACTGCACTGGACATTGCAGATAACGACCTTTGAGATCATTTTAAGGAAACTGTCATCCACATTATTAGGTCTCAGGGGCATGTGAAAAGGTGGCAGCAGTGGAAAAAAAAGTCTAAATGTTACTTGCCACTGAATAATCCTTATTTTTTTTTCCCCGGGACTGTGCTGGAGTGAACATGAGCAGCAGGGGCAGATGGAGATGGAGCAGCGAGGTGGGCACCAACCCACCAGCTCCACTCAGCAATGGCAGAAACATGAGGCAGAGCAGTACCTCTTCACTGAGCCCAGAAATACAACTAAAACACATAGACCAGGCACTTCTCCATGTTCTTGTCACTCGTCTAACAACACCAGGCATACTCCAGTTGTAACAGCTACCTTAAGGACGAGATGATCTTTTGCATTTCTTTAAGCTTTTTGGAAGGCTCCACAATTTCTACATGCCTACTCCATAAAAACATTTGTAAATACAGTCATTTTTCAGTATACTTCTTCATTTTGAAGCTCCATTTGTAAAACCAAACCTATAATTAACGTATTGGTAAAAGCCATAGCCTGGTGTCAGTAGAGTTCATTGAAAAACT
>Ga0181612_126894_pt1 | contig 11773 bp, 5 predicted proteins | sample HoacroProtozoa21_FD_119630 | JGI IMG/M metagenome (GOLD analysis project Ga0181612, IMG submission 119630) | Hoatzin crop microbial communities from Cojedes, Venezuel. Combined Assembly of Gp0051906, Gp0051904, Gp0051908 | reverse complement strand
CTATGCGTATCTAAATTAAGACAGCTAAAATGACAGTCATACATCCTAACTTTGAGCATCTAACTTAGGTGTCTAAGGACACAAAGTCATCTGCTGCGTTTAGAGTAATTTAAAAGCTATCTTTCTAAATCAGCCATTATATCAGAGGATGGGGAGGAGATTCTGAAGTAATGCATCTAAAACTGTCTTCAACATTTATTTTAAGGAGGGTTTAGCTAGGCTAGACTGCAAGCAGCTGGATTGTATCTAAAATTAGGTGCTTAGCGGATCCAGTTCAGGCATTCTGAGTCATTCTCTGAATCTTCCTTTTCTTCAGTATCAGACATATACTGAGTATAGAGAAAAAAATTTAAAATTAAATGTTTAGCTTTTAAATTCTTGAATTCATGGCAAATGTATCCACATCTGAGTAATCTCATGTAGGTGGCATTCAGTCATTTTCCCGTAGAGGTCATGGCTTTGATGGTATCTGCAAGGAAGCGTGTGTCTCTGGGAACAGAGGAAAAGGCACATTTCATCACATCTGTTTGAGGTCCCTGATAGATTTGCACCTTCCAGACAGAAGACATCTATGAGGAGGATTCAACCTGATAGTGGTACTTGTGACTCCAGGGCTACGGTGACAAGGAACAACCGAAATGGTCACAACTAGATGTATGGATTCACTGTCACTGCTCAGTGTGGTCCTATCGCACTGACACTCACACTGTTTTTGTAAGTTTAATGGAGGATGACATAATTTCTTTCTTTTTTTAGTACATATTTTCATTATTGCTGGCTTCATTTGATCATTTCTTAAAGCATAATTTTCAGCCACTGTTCACACCTGCAACAAAGAAGGGGTAAATCTCTATCAAAAATGCCATCGTCACCTAAAATATCTAGTTAGTGAGGTTTTTCTATGTGGGATAACTCAAATAAATAATCTTTTTTATTATTATTGTGTTAGTAATCCATTCAGAAGGACATGAAAATCTCTTTAACACCATCACTTCAGGCAGACCATGAACTCAGTATACTCAGGATTACTTTTTTTCTTATGTTCAAATTTTCAAGCTCTAATATGACAAGAGCTGCATCTTGATAAAATCCACACAACCAAATCCAAATAAATCATTATGAAATCAAGGACTCTATTTAGATTGGCCAAGTTCATAAACCTTGAAGCTGTTTGAAACATAGCCAGGTATTAATTTAAAAATAATCTTGCAGCAGTAAGTTAATTAAAATAAAAGATCAATACAATTTGAAAGCTAAATATGTATATAAGTGTGATTGCATGTAATTGTTATTAATAAGTTACGTCTTTCATAATAAATGCCATACATCATTAATTACATATAGAAATCATAAAACTTGGAATGGTAGTAGTAGATTGACAATTCCATTAATCTCAGCAGGTCTCTCACATGGGTGCACTGCCTGCTTAGGTGCAAAGGCAGATACATATATCTATCTCCCACGATACCAGCTGGAAGAAAACTAGAAACTATTAAAAAAACAAACAGTCTTCTTGTGCACAGAAGAAGAGAACTCTTTAAAGAGAAGTATGGCTCTGCGCTCATTAGGCATAAAAACAGATCTTAGATAAGGATTTTTGAACATTGCCAAATGATCACATATCTGTATCTAGGAGAGCATGGACGTCCCATGTTTGCTCAGAAAAAATGACAGAAAGACCAGGATGAATTTCAGTTGTGTGCCTTTCAGTTTCAGTTTAAATGTTTAAAATTGTTTAGAAAATACCTCATGTTGTGAACAATGAAGATCAAAGGTATCAAAGTGTTTTAATACACTAGGCCTTTTTCTTTTTCTCTGGGAGACTAATGTTTACTTCTGATTTATGATATACATTAAATTAATTTGGTAGTGGTCTCCATTTTTCCCTTGTCTGTATAACTCCAGATCCCAAAACCACTAAGTAATTTTGTGTGATTGGCAAGCTTTGCTCGGGAGAAACTCTGGTCAAGGAAAGTGCATTGCAGGCCACTACTGATCTGAACTGGCAGCACTTAATAGAGAAAGCTCACAGCGTTTGCCTGTGCTCAGCATGAGTCTAGGCAGAAACACTAGTGATCAATCAGAAGCCCCTGAATTCACCATGGAACTTATTGACCATAACTCACTGTATTTTCCCTATTTTCAAAGTCTCTTGGCATTCGAGTTGATTTCAGTAAACTCATGTTAGCATCATAAGAGCAAACTACTTTACAACATATTCATAAAAGCAACATATTTTTGCTCCATTTCAGGTTTTGCTACTTTAGATACTAGCATAAAGTATATTCTCCTATTCATAAAACAAACACAGCAGATGTCACCTAGTGTTGTAGTGAGATGATTGGGCTGTTATTTTTATTCTTGATTGTAACTATTATACCCTTATTTTATCTGTAGCCTTCCAAGGTCTGTTTCATTTTCTAGTACTGGGAAAGTATGCTTTCTGGTTTTGTGAGCTTTCTCTTTCAGGCTTGTGACAGAAACAGCTTAGGAGAGCAGTTTTCTATCACCTACCTTGCCCAATAGCTGAGATACTTTGAAATAGTTTCTCTTGACTAAATTTTTCAAGTTCAACTCATTTTAAATATTAGCTCTTCACTAAAGTTCAACTAGTCTTCATGGGCAGCATTTCTTCTTAACTGAACGACCTTAGCGAAAATCAGGAACTCCTAGTTACTCACAATCTTAAAGCATTTGGCCCAGTTCTAGTCTTCTATATGTCTTGTTTGTCTTTCAGAAAAGGATTGTCTATTTTAAGTGCTCGACAGTTCGGAAGATGCTAATCTCCAGCTGACTGGCAGAGATCTTCTGTCCTTCAAGTGGATCTGTTAATCTTATTACACAGGTGAAGGACCCATTGCCAGACAAGCGGTGGTTTCAGAAAATTTGTATTTCGGCACAACATCCTGACCAGTGCACTCAAATCAGCTGCGGAGTGTGGAGCCATCTTCATCACACCGTGCTGCTATAGGCAGGCTACTCTGCACAGTTTGAATGTCTTGCTCTTAAATGTATGGCTATAGTCAGCCCTTGCCCTTGAGTATGTTTTGTCTCTATAAAATATTGCGTTCTCTCCATAAAGAGTATTACAAAGCATATTAAGCTTGTCTTGCAGTCAATTTACAACACAGAAAATGGCTCTTTTCTTCTGTTGGAAAGGACAGATGCAGCAGCTGATTTATGCAAAATCATTACCTGGTTGTGGATACAGGGAATATAGTTGTGAGAGAACCCCTGTCAAGGTTTTGCTTGTAGGGCTAAAACTGTCACATGAGAAAGATCTGGCGTGGTCACTAGTATGGGTCACTAGTATTTGCCACAGACAGGAAATATAGCAGGAGGTGTAACAATGAAACGAAAGCTTGTTTCACGATCTTAACTTGGAATTAAGGTAAGTTTAAAAAGATTGTACATGATGTAGGTTTCAGTGAATACTGAATGTAAGAAATCTGACTTTGTATGTGAGAAAGACCTCCCGTTTTTTTGTTTGTTTGTTTTTTAATTGTTAAGCAGTCAAAAGACTTTTACGGCACCACACTGTCTCTGTACAGCAAGAAGTTTTCCACAGACTTGATTTATTTTTCAGTAGCAAAAACCTGCTATCCTTGCTTCCAGGGAGAGACTGATTATCTTAAATTTCACTGTTTTCTAAATTTTACCTGTAGGAACCACTTCTATTGCATCTTTTCTTCTTTAGAGGAAAGCAATAGCAAGAATATTATACGTATAAAGTAGCAGATAAAGCTGCATCTTTGTGAACCACAAAAATAAATGGACAATTTAAAAAATATGTTTCAATACTCACAAAGCAGATGATAGGTATTTAGTGGGATACTTAACCTCTGCTGCTCCAGTATCATGACATGTGCCTGTATTTTTAAATACATATTAACAGCTGGCCTAAGCTGGCCTACAGGAGTAGCAGCTTGGTCTACCACCAACAGTAATAATAAACACAGCCACAGGTTCACTTGAGGGGACAGCTGTTTAAATGCTCATGTTGCCACTAGCATGCACTGTGCCTAGTGACAAAACAACACGAACAAGCAGAAGCAGATGTGAAGGAAACCATACCCACACAGTGTGGTGACACAAATGGAGAAACACCTAGCTCAGCTGGGCAGAGAAATAGCATACAGCAGAAACTGCCAAGAGGCTAAAGACAGAAAATGTTATATGCAATGCCAGAAGTGATAGACAAGGGGAAACTATCTACAGAGCTGCACAAAGTAACATTTTCCCTTCCCTATCCATGTAATTTGTGGAGTGCATACTGGCAACTGTGTTTGGCGGCTCTCAGAGGGAAACTGAACTGTTAGTTGCCCAGAGAGATGGTAGATGCCCCATCCCTGGAAACATTCAAGGCCAGGTTGGACGGGGCTCTGAGCAACCCGATCTAGTTGAAGATGCTCTTGCTCATTGCAGGGGGGTTGGACTAAATGACCTTTAAAAGTCCCTTGCAATCCAAACTATTCTATGATTCCATGATTCTATAAGCATGTACCATTCACCTAAGAAAGGAACTCTCAAAACTCCATCTTTGCCTCTTTATGAGCCAAGATGGGCACAAAAAGCAGCTTTGCCTATGCAAAAAGCACGTCTATAACTATCAACCAAGTAAATGGATATATTTCTCGGGGAAGCTATGTACCCATTAGTAATAGCATTTGACTGTGAGAATTTCACAGATTTTACGGGTGCCTTTGAAATGCTCTGTTTGATGATTAACTGCAGTATTTCTAAGAGGTCTGAACTTGTTGGCGGGATATATATGAATAGCAAAAGCTAAAGTCAAAGATGGGTATTTCTGAAAACACAACCCCCTTTGTTTATCGGCTTGTTTCTGTTTCTTTCAATCTTTAAGTGTTTTGTATTAAATTTCCCACATATTATATGTGCTTTGACTTTTGTATGGTTTTCCTGAGAAGGCTAGATGCTGAGATTTACAAACTTTAAATATTTCCTTAGAAATAAGTAAGAAAATAGCAAATAAACATAAGACTCTGAAGTATTACATGAAGAAAAGCTAGACAAATTGCACCATACTACAATACCTGCAGGTCACAGTCTTCATGGTACACGGGGACTCACATCGTTTGGTAATGACCAGCAGTCTCCTATATGAATGGCAATAAATATGTGAATGCACTCAATAAGACATAAGAAATGATATCAAAACTGTGTTGTTTTTTTTTTATCTGACACTCAACATGAAGCAATTGTGAAAGAGTAACAAACCCAGTATAAGGTATTGCTGTGAGATGAAATAGTGTAATGATGAAGGAAGAATTCACAAATGACTTTTAACATTGTTGTAAGACAGAACAGCAATTATTAGAACTGTTCAGGACCACTCCTTGGATACTTGCTTGGTTACTTATCTAACTTGTTTTAAAATTTCTCAAAAATTTAGAGATCCTTCCTTCTTATATACCAGAACAATAAAAATCAAGATTATACATGCATTAAAGGTGTCTTCAGATGTTGCATTCTTTACAGCACCTTACCCAATAGGGCCTTTATATTTGAGTATAGCAGTGCAATACAAATATATAAGTAAACCAATGTATGAATATATATATGGATAATATTTTAGTCAGGATTTCTGCTGTTCAAAAGAGAAAGTCTAATACTTTGCAAGCAAATTGTATCCTTGCTAATTGTTTAAACTTTTGGTTCCACTTCCTCTCTTCTTGTTGATTCAGTGATATTTTCTGGAGCACCTACAACTGCACGCTATACAAAAGGGAGAATTGTTAAGGTACAGTTCTGGTTTTTTTTTTTTGGTTAATTTAAAAAATAGATTCTTGCCAGCATATACTACCAATCACATTGACAAGAATCGTATTTATGAAAGCAAGTTAGAAGTAAGTCAAAGAATGAAGACGTGGAATAATGTTAATTGACATGATACATCAAAATACTTATAGATGAAATAAAACAGGACAAAGGTAAAACTACTTAAGAGTTAGTAATATGGGAATAGCTTAACAATCTAGAAAGTACACAGACACACAGGAGTTTGAAATGTGGCCTTTTTGACATATCTTTATTATATAATCAACTGCAATTCTCTTCTCAAGTCAGTTTAATCAGAAATTATTTTTCATAGCCTAAAGTATAAAAGAAACCATATCAACTGCTGAGTTTTCTAAAGTGCAACTGGACAGCCTAAGGGGGGAAGAATAATGTGCTCCAGTGAAGCAAGTTCTGAGATATTCTATAGCAGATGGAGTTTTCTCTAGAACAACTAGAATACAGACTGCATTGTACCTTAAATGTGAACTGTATCTTTTTAATTTTACTTTTTTTTTTTTATGTTCATGTTCCCTGTAAAAAGGACATGGGAAGATTTTATTTCGATGTTAGAATGCACAGCATCACATCGCTTATTACAGGCAGAGCATGTAGCCATTTCTAGAGTTAAGACTGTCTGATTACTTCTATTTTAAAACCCAATATTCTATTTCATTCCATATGTCTTTCTCAAAATATTACCTTGGGCTGAAAGCGTCATTATTACCAGATTTTCTAACATTATTATTATCAATATTATGAGAAAGGAAATTTCAAGAGAAGAGTTCTGCCATTTTTCAGTAGAAGGCTGAGCTAATGTCACTGAGATGTTTCAGTGCCTGCACTCTGTAGAGGCAAGAAGATCACCTTATTTCATTTCTACAAAAACCTGCCTAAAATTATTTAATATAATTTTCCTTCTCTGTAATAAACATAGCATGTATCGTGAAGTGGCATAAAAAATATTAGCTTGCACATTTTTAGAGTTTTGGGACAAACTTCTCTGTGAAATTTCTTGGCATTTAAATGTTAAATATGAAAACAATACTCACTAAGTATACTGTCTTGCATTATATAAAATAGTTTAGGTGAAAAAAAAAGTGAATAATCTTCTAATATTTTTATCCCATACGTAATTTTTACGTTCCTAGTCTATGGGTGGGCTATTAACTGTCTTCAGTGAATTATGGGCTGGATTTATGGAAATGCACTTTATTTGTTCACATTGCATACCACCCATCTTCACACTATCGTAAATGAGGTGTTAATAGAGTTGTGGGACCACGTCTTCAGAAGGCCTGTTCCCAAAGAAACGAGGCCAGTGGAGGTTGTCCAGCTAATTACTACAGAAATGGCTGAAGCGCAGCCTCCCATCGAGGCAGCGGTGTTTGTGTTTAGGTCTTGGAGAGTCAGAAACACCTGTACAGGGTTTCAGCTGTGTGACTGAGACTAGTGAAACTGGTTAACCTTGTAATATGGTACTGCCATTGCTAGCAACAGGCTGTAAGCTTTCTACTGAGTTTGTGAAGCCTCAGAACTGAAGCTTGTCGGGTATTCTCTGTCTGAGCATTTCTTGACCTGCCTACTGCTGTGTCTGACTTGGTTTAGCTGTGGCAGCAATTTCTGTAATCGACCAGGTGTCCACAGCTAATTTATTTTACTATTGTCTAACTTTGTGTGGTATAAAACTCATAATTTTTTACAGATACCAGTACTGAGAAATTACTCTGTGTGGAACAAGGTATTTATGACTCTATCACAATATAATGTAGAGAAAGGCAGGCCTGGCACAACAACAGAAGTCTTGAGAAGGGGAGACAGGGGGTGCGGTATAGGCAAGCACAGTCATGGGCTGAACAAAGATAAGGTACAGACTTACCATGGGTAACCTCACAGGTATAAACCCTTCACCAGTGATCAGTTAAAGAAATGCAAAGATGGTGGTGGACAAAATTGGGTTTAGAGGTAATAAAAAAAGCAAAGAAATTGCATCTATTGTGCATAAACGGGACCTTATACATAGCAAACTCAGATGTAATTTCCAAACGCAAGTCTTCTAACCAGCGAAGAAGAAAAACTTATAAAACCATGTTAGTAAAAATGTTAAAAAAAATAAACCCAAAAAACTCACCCCTACATGGAACCTAAGGTGATGACAAAGAAACTATCATTGTGAATATTATATTCCTCCCACCAAAGAACTCCAGATGCTTAGGAACTGCTGTTATACCTCCCACTACCACCACCAGAGTGAAACCACCTAGCTTAGGACATGTAGGAGTAAGGGAATAATATAGGTGTATCTATCACAAATTTAACTTCATTATTATCGTTTCTTTTCCTTTAACAAATAGATCTGGACTAATAATGATCAGATTCTGAAGATTTCAGTTTTACCATTGGTTTACTTTTACATAAAGTGTGCTGCTTCTTTGCCTGTGAGTAATATTTTGAGTACAGCACTAAAGACCCATTGATTGTGGTGATAGATACCTGAAAAACAGTCTGATTCCCATAATTCAGGAGGCCGATAGGTGCTCCTCTAATCTTGAATTATTTCTGCCTTTGGATAACTGGAAGACATGTAGTCCTTTCCTCCTGAACTCTGATATGCAGGTTCTCACCTTTCGTATGTTTGTGAAATGGAAAACATTGGACAGCAGTCTATCTTGCTATATTTCTAATAAAATAGCCACATATATAAGAAATATAATTTAGGATGACATGGAAATTAACTTCATTTTGTTGTTTGCTCTTTTTTAATTTGAGCATGAATCAAAAGTCAGATGGAGTCATTCAGGATAATGATCCTTCTCAGGGGCAAAATTCACTGCAGTTACTTAAAGACCAGGTAATTATGCTTGAAAAAGCATAGAATGAATTCCAGCTCCCAGTTCATCTGCAAGTCCCAGAGCAACACTACAGCCCCTGTGCTGTCACAACCTAAATCCATAGTCCAAGGAGCTATTATAGTCTCTTCCATGGAGGTTAAGTTTTCCTTTTCCTTTTCTTTCCTGTGAAGTTAAAAAATTGGCAGTCAGCTTCCTCCCTTTCTCCTTCTGGGCTCAAGACTGGTTGTAAAGTAAGATGACAACATATGTACTACAATTGGTGCTCAAACACAGCTTTTCTAAATTAATACATTTTGTAAGAGTGGGGATAATGTTCCAGTAAAACAGATTCTGAAACGTTCTAGATAGGATTTATTAAACACAACTGGAAAGAGAGTTGGTTTTTGAGCTAAGACTGGTTTGCCTTTTCTAATAAAGCTCTGTCATAAAGAACAATATTGTGTATACATAATGCTCTCTAACTTAGTTCCCATGACCACTTCTCTTGACTGACTATGTTGGAATCCCAAATTCATCAACCTTAGGTATAAGGTAGTTTGAAAGAGTCACCCTTCTCTTGAACTTTGGTCCACAGTAAATTAGATATAAATAACAATTAATCTGAATATAGATAAAAGTGATTACCTTTGAGATTTTTGCAAATACCACCAGTAGACAAATGTCTGGAAGTTTCTAAACATACTAAAGGGTAATAAGTGTGCTAAAAACTGTGAGAAAATACATGCCTTTGCTGCATTATTGTGTCAGTAACTTTACAGAACACAGTTTTTTAAGAGTCTGTCATGCAAGTCATCCAGAATAACTGCCCCTAAGTAAGTTATCAAAGAGTAATAATTATTTTCTCACCAGTGCCATATGTTACACTTCTAACCAGCCACCATGCAGCAGGCTGAGAAGAGACAATTATAAATATCCTGCAGAGTACCTCATTCCACTGTTGTCTCTCTAAATGAAGGACAGAGCTCTTATAATCGGGGAATGTAACCTCTAGAAAATGAGGCAAAGCACATCCCCTCAGGTAACTCCGACCCTGTTATTCAATCACAGAAATGAGGCAATATAACTTTGAAAACACCTTTGCTCCTGTCAACCACAGTAGCACTTTCTGTCAGGAAACAGCAAGCTTTAAAAAGTGCTGGTTTATATGTGAACAAACTAGCTTGTGGAAGAGATGCTACTCACTTGAAAGATACGGTAATTTTTAATACAAACTTACCATGTCAGCTCCGTAACAGCAGACCTTCCAAGATGACACCATTTTCCTATACAAATCACTGCAGAAAAATACAGCCTAATTCCTTTTTTGCACAGAAAAGCTGTCACTTCTGAACTGGAAAAGAAGCCATACTATAGCTCTAAAGTAAAGTAAATCAAGGACAGAAATGTTTTGTTTTGACTGAAACAAGCAAAAGGATATCTCCAATAATGAGATAGCCATCTATATCTATCCCTTGATGTGGCCAGTGAAGGTCAGCTTTCCAAGTCCTTCTTGAGGTTTATCTCAGATAGTGGTGTGAGGCTAAAACTGCCTTGTCTCTGTTTTATTCTACATGGAGATCACAATATTGATTTAGCTTCCTCGAGCTTATAACAACCTTATTTTTGCAGTAAACACTGTCTGAAGCAGTGTTTTTCACTTACATGAGATGCCCTAGGACCTTCAATAGCGTTGAAGAAAACTGGCACCCTGAATGTTCGATCTTTATCTGGTGGACAAAGATTGCATGAGATCACCACACTTTCATATTTGAAACTGGAATGTGGTAGGAGAGTCAGATCCCAAAGCAGGAATCTGATGCAGTGCCAGATGGATGGAGACCATAAAAGTACAGGGAATAGCAGGCTTGTTTCCCTGATCATGTATCCTTTTCTTGGCGTGCACTACTGGCCGTTGTTGGGAGACCTTTGGTATAAACCAGTCTAACCATTACAACTTTCTACTGCATATGCTTTTAGGAAGAAGAAAATAAACAAAGTTAGGTGTGGAATTTATCTTACCTAAGTTTAGCCATGTGAAAGTCAGGTATTTGGCTTAAACCTTGTTGTCCAGACTTCATCTATAGTTAGTGGAAAGAGAGAATCAACTCCAGGAGAGTCTATATATGAATATTTAGGATAGGTAGGCCCAGAGTTGTGCATGAGTGTCCCTTTCTCCCTCTCTTCCTCCCTCTCTCTTCCCTCTATCTACAGAAGCCAATTTTTTTTTTTCTGAATTTTAATCACAGATTTCAGTAGAAACTGCATTAGACTTAGTTCACCAAAAAGTGTATGCATGTGTGTCCATGTTCATTCCTGTTCTGGGAAGAACATTTTCAATGTAAAAGACATTATGTAAAGATTTGCATCATATATATTAGCACATCCATGACAGTGCTGTTTTATTTGCTGGAGGATTTGTTTGGTTTTGACAAAAAAAGGCGAAAGCAATTGTTAGCTAGATACAGCATCCCTGGAAAAGTAACATACAGTGTAGTGTAACAATTTCATACTTCAGACCTTCAAACTCATTATGGTAATTCTAGTCCTCTTTCTATTCCAAGAACTGCATGTCTATTTAGCATGATCAACAAATTAAAATTATTTATTTCTGACAGCTAAATTGAGAACAAATAGATGACAGTTTAATTTGTTATACCTTTCTCCATTTAGATGATACTCATGAGAGTCTGTTTCTGCAGTCTGTCAGACAAGCTTGCCCTAGAAAGTCCCTGAGAAACCAAAAACTTCTTGCAGACCAGATAAAACAGTCTTCCATCAAAATGCAAAAGAGCTCCTAAGCAAGAGTTTTTAAAGGCCTTTCCTGATTGCTGTGAAATAAACATAAGCTTTATTATATAAACAGAATTTCAAAACTATTGGCTGCTATTAAACTGATTTCAGAGGATTATTAAAATGGTAAGTAGCATGAGTTGAGCTAAAATGGAGATGAATCCAGACTTACATAATTTATACTTAGAACGATCTTGCTGAAGACTTCATAGAATGATAGAATCATAGAATGGTTTGAGTTGGAAGGGACCTTACAGAACACCGAGTTCCAATCCCTCTGCCAATAAGAAGGGGCACCATCCACTAGACCAGGTAGCTCAAAGCCCCATCCAGCCTGGCCTTGAACACTTCCAGGG